>ENA-OPNM01000339-OPNM01000339.1-human-gut-metagenome-genome-assembly--contig:-NODE-339-length-14961-cov-2.307259_pt1 | contig 14961 bp, 11 predicted proteins | sample MGYA00241541_ERZ501779 | MGnify/ENA primary metagenome ERZ501779 (study PRJEB25962, sample SAMEA2042558) | human gut metagenome | biome: human gut; feature: human-associated habitat; material: faeces...
AGCCGGTGGAGTTCCATGCGTGGACTCCACTTTTTTTATGCCAAAATAAAGGAGGATTCAGAAATGGCTAATAAAACATTTTTCACATATGATGAGCAAATCGAAAAGCTTGAAAAAGAAAAACAGCTTGTTATTTCCGATCCTGAATTTGCCAAAACCACTTTACAAAAGTTAGGCTATTTTTCATTAATCGGCGGTTATAAGGATTTATTTAAACATAAACCATCCGGTAATTATCTACATGGTGTTACTTTTGAAGAAATTACCGCTTTCTATTACTTTGACGAAGAATTAAGAACGCTCTTTCTAAAATATATCTTACATGTGGAAAGACAGTTGAAATCCATGCTTTCCTACTACTTTTGCGAAAAATATGGAGAACAACAGACGGCATATTTAACTGCAGGTAATTATAACTATACTCGCAGAAATCAAAGCAAAATAAATCGCCTGATTACTACCTTAAGTAAAACTATCGCCTTGCCAAGCAACTATAGTTATATCACTCATCATGCAACAATGTATGGAAATGTCCCTTTATGGGTAGCAACCAATGCGCTTACGTTTGGACAAATTTCAAAAATGTATCAATATACGACTTCTGATATCCGCACCAAGGTTAGTCTGAATTTTGCCAATATGTCAGAGGTTCAGTTGCATCAGCTCATCCGTATCCTCGCAAGCTGTAGGAATGTATGTGCTCACAACGAGAGACTTTATTCATTTCAAGTAAATGAAGCAATCCCTGATACTGTTTTACATAGCAAATTACAACTACCACGGAAAAAAGGACAATATGCTATTGGAAAGAAGGATCTATTCGCAGTAGTGATTGCTTTGCGTTATCTTATTGACAATCAGGAATTTAAACAATTTAAAGCTGAGCTCAAACAATTGATTCATTCCGTTCGCAAGAACTGCCCACACATCAGCCAGGAGCTGCTATTTTCCAAAATGGGTTTTCCTGAAAAATGGGAAAAAATTATGTGCTATAAAAAATAGTTGCATGACGTACAATCAGTGAGAGAAGTTACACCATGTTTTCTATTAATATAACCGACGTAACTATTCTTCATCATAAAAGTCATCAAGTACATATGTTGTTACAGGTGTAATATAAAGTTCATACTTAATAACAAGCCTTACCAGATCATTGCCATCAATTAACGTTATTGGTGTACCTTCTCTTGCTGCCTCCCTTGCTGCATTAGTAAATCTGCTATTTGTAATAAACACTCCATAATCTGCCTGAAATTTATTCATAGCCCCCAAAAACTGATTTATATCAGGCTCACTCACAGGAGCTGTGTTATATCGTTTACATTGAATTACAACTCTGGTTGTTCTGAAATCATCATCGTCTGTATGATATCCATATCCATCAATTCCACCATCATTCGATATTTTAATACCCTTATCCGTAAACTGTACTCCCATTTTAGTCAGTAATGCTCTCGAGAATTGTTCAAATTTCTTAGGAGACATATTTGCTATTGCACTTTGCAATTTGACCTTAACATCATCCAATATATCATCAGCATTTATACTGTTTTCATCTTCGATTTCTTTTGGCATTACACTATTCTTCTCTTTATTCTTAGCTGATTTTTCTTCCCAATAAACAGCTGCCTTTTCTCGAACCTCCTTCTTAACATCAAAATTTGAAACATCAACAGCGGCTCCTTTTTCCGTTAATGTCACAAGTGGTTTATATCTAACATATGTAAGGAATCCCAAATAACTTAACTCTTTAAGAGCAAAATTAAACTTAAAATCAAATTTCTTATATTTAGAACCGGTTTTATTAGATGTATATAGCTTTTGTTCAAATTCAGCAATCTTCTCGTCTTTTTCGCTAATTCTATCCCTAATTTCTGCTCTCTCCAATTGCCCCCCGGCTTCTTGTAGCACCATATGATTGGCTTTATTAAGTATGAAACTTGTTCCTCTGTATTTAATGTATCGTAAAACATTATGTGTCTTCCTTTTCTTTGCATATTTTGTTATTTATTAAATAATATCCAATATTCTTGTAATATGATAGCCCATATCATAATAATTATTTCTCTGATAAATGATTATTTAGAGCAGCAACTCCAGCTGTTGTATGATTATTGGTTCACTCAATATAATTTTCCTAACGAGGACGGACAACCATACAAGGCTTCAAATGGGCTAATGGTATGGAATAAAATGATTAATCATCTAATTCCAGCCGATTGGAAAGTTAAGCCACTGGGGACAATATGCTCTTTTCGTAACGGTATTAACTACGACAAAAATGTTGATGGTAATACCATATATAAAATTATTAATGTACGAAACATTTCATCTTCTACGCTTTTTCTTGACGAAAGCAATTTTGATGAGATATGTCTTCCAAAGCAACAAGGTGATAAATACTATGTATCTGATGATAGCATTATCATTGCCCGTAGTGGGATACCAGGAGCTACAAGAATATTATGCAATCCAAGTAGTAATATAATTTTTTGTGGATTTATTATTTGTTGTACACCATCTGATAATACCTTACAAAACTACTTAACATTATATTTAAGACAATTTGAAGGTAGTTCCGCAACTCAAACCGGTGGTTCCATTTTGAAGAATGTAAGTCAAGAAACTCTGAAAAATTTGATTGTGCCTATTCCACCACAATCACTGTTAAATCAGTTCAATGATTCAATATTACCTATATATAATCTTATCAATAGCAACACCAAAGAAAATGTGCAGCTTATCACTCTCAGAGACTGGCTTCTTCCAATGTTAATGAATGGTCAGACCACCATCGAAGATTGATATGATAAATAATCATTTATCTGGTGATTTTTTCTGATTTTCTCATCAATAAGTGAGAGTAACTTGGTAACTCTTTCTTGTATTTTCAAACTTGGAAGAGGAATATCTATATTCTCAAAAACACTCTTACTAAGTATTGGTGTTCTGGTAACAGATGCAATTGAAAATAAATAATCTTTTTTCCCTTTTAACCAATAATAAACATATCTTGGATCAACCAATTTATGATTAAAATCTATTATTGCATTAATCTGTTGGTTTGTCGCACACCTACTATTACACATAGCAACATTTCCCATATCCCATCCTATACATCCTGTAAGCACACTTATTCCATCAATGGAATTTGATTCTATTGATTTCAATCCCTCCTCAGTTATAGTTTTTTCAGACTTTTCTATCAAGTAATCACCGTGTAAATCAGAAGGTGAAATAAACATTATATTTCCTCCATAATATTCATTCACACCAGTTAATGGAGTTTTTCCTGTTACTACACGTCCTATATCCTTAATTTTCATAAAGACATTTCTCCTATCCAATATATTTTCTATGAGCAATCTTAACATTACTCTGCTTGACCATTGCATATTGCAATGTTGTATCTATTCGTTGATGTCCTAATAATTTTTGTAATTGTTCTATTGGCATCCCCTTATCAATGGCTACTGTTGCCAGTGTTCTTCTAAACTTATGAGGATGAACTTTCTCTATATTCAATCGCTTTCCCATTTCTCGAAGTCTCAGTTCTATCCCACCTATTTTCATTCGATTGTATGGTGCTTTAAGTGATACAAACAATGCCTCATTATTATCTGTCCTTGAATCAAGATAATTCTGCAAATGTATCTTCGTTCTGGCATCAAAATATACCATGCGTTCCTTATCTCCTTTACCAAACACAATACATTCTCTTTCATCAAAAGAAATATCATCTCTGTTCAGTAGCACCAGTTCACCCACACGCATTCCTGTTGAAGCCAAAATATCAATCAGCGCTAAGTCTCTTGGATTATCGCAGTTATCTCTCATAGATTCTAATTGTTCATCTGTGTACGTTTCCTTTATAGTACTAGCAGCCTTAATTCTATGTATTCTGCGAACTGGACTTTTAATAATATAATCCTCATCCTCCAACCAAGAAAAAAAACTTGAAAATATCCTTCTAATATTATCAATTGTTACCTTGCTTGATTGTTTCTCCTTCTGATATTCCGCCAAATAAGTTCTTAGGTCTTCTGTAACAATTGTACAAACTGATTTTCCAATACTATCAAGCATTTGCTGTATTGTATTTTTATAGTATATCAGTGTTTTTTCTGAACAACCTTCAATCCTTTTTGCAGAAAGAAATACTTCCAAATAATCCACTTCTTTTTTCTCTGTATCAGCTTCTTGTTTGGCTTCAATGGAAACATTATAAAGATATATCTCCAATGTAGTCTTCAACTTGCTTAATTGTTCATTATTTAGTGACGAAATCATCTCTCTTATGATCTCTGATATTATTTTCTCTTTCATGTGTTTCTCCTTTATATGTGAGAACCACCATGAAGTGGAGTTCTTGTATTTGCTCTCGCCACTTTCAAGAGTTATTTTTTATATTATAAATGATTATTTAGCACCTCAATCTTCGATGGTTGCTTGACCATTCATCAAGATTGGAAGAAGCCAGTCTCTGGTTTGCACTAGAATGTTATTTTCCTTTTGAAGTTGTATGATTTTGGTGTCCATAGGTTCAATCTGATTAATGAATTGTGTACGGATTTCTTTTGGAATATTCAAAATGTTATAACTGTTCAAATTGGCTTGATTAATTTTCAGTTGTATTGAACCGGTTTTTATCATTGATACAGGTATATTTTTCAATAGTAGATATAATAAACGGCAGGAGTAACCATTCACAGGTTGTAAAACATGCGTATGATTATTAATCCATACATCACCAGATATTCGTTGTAATATTGGATTTCCATTGTCATCCATCACAGAACCGTCTTCTGCTAAAAGTACAAAATCTCCTGAAAAAATCGGACGATTAACATAATCCATTATCCCAGTTGCACCATAATAAGGAATTGTACCTTTCATTTCCTCACGTTGATGACTAGAAAGTGGAATTCTATCAGAATCAAGGCATTTTGTAATATTCCCGACGGATGTATATTCCCAATTTTGAGGAATATTTCGATTTAGTTCCTTGCAAAATATCATTTTACCCCCAGAAGATTTGTATGGATTTCCGTTTTCATCAGGAAAATCAAATTGCACAAACCAATAGTCATAGATGGTCTTTGCCATCTCTTCTAAATAATCATTTATCTCCTTATTTTTTTGAATTTTGCACTCAACAGCATAAAGCATATCCCCAATTCTTACCTGTTCTTCATAAATTGGCAAGTAAACATCCAAAAACGTAAAAATATCCTCATTAAAACTTGCTCTCAAAGTCATAAAGGCATTATTAGTTACAGCTTTACGAAACAATTCACTTCTAAAATAAAATGCCATGTACTTGGGATATGCTATTCCTTCTTTCTTAGGTCTAAGGCGTTTTGTAAATCCACTATAAGTTGCTTTTGGATAATCCTTTACTGCTACACAACTCATAGCTAGTTCGTCTATTGTTTCACTTGTTCGTGTAATAAGGACATCTCCTGCTTTTATCGAATATATCTCCTGTTCTTTCTCATTTGTATCCATCAAATCAAATAACTCATCTGGCAAAAAATAATTATTAAAGACCGTGCTAAAAGATACAAATGGTGCACCATGTCCAGCCTGTTCTTTTGTAGATGAAATTCCGGAACTCATCTCATATAAATCAGATAAAGCATATTTTGTAATCCTACTCATATTTCACCTTCTTTAACTGTTCCAAAATTTCTGTCTGCAGTGCATTTCCCTCAGCAAACAATTCCGTTAATTTTTCTGTATATCCATCCATTTTTTTCTGAAACTCTTCTTGTGTCAGCTCAACATATTCAATCTTTACTTCAAAATACTGTCCTGCGCTGAATGAACATTTTTTCTGCTCTATCTTGTCATAATCTACAACCACAGAAAAATCATCCTTTGTTTCAAAGTTATTAAAGGTATCGATAATATTCTCTATTTCTTCTGGTGATAAAACCGTTCTTTGGTTTTTTCCATCTACCTTAATCTTTGTTCCAAGTTTAGATGCATCCATTAAGATTGCCTGCTCATACTTCTTTGAATTGTCTAAAAATAACACAGATACATTTGTTCCTGTCGTAGCAAAAATATTGCTTGGCATTGAGACAACACCTCTGAGCATTCTGTCTTCAACAATGCGTTCTCGTATTTTCTTAGGGATTCTAGTTCCTGCTGTTAGAAATCCTGTTGGAACTACTACGGCTGCTCTGCCACCATTCTCTTTCATGGAAAAAATAATGTGCTGTAAGAACATCTGATAGATTGCCATGCTATCCTTGTTCTTATTTGGTACATTAGGCACTCCAGCCCAAAATCTTTCTTTATAAATATCTCCCGCAAGAGTATCTCTGTTATCAGAAAAATCCACATTAAATGGAGGATTGCTAACAATATAATCAAATTTCATCAAACCATTTTTCTGACGGTTCAAATGCTGTGGAGAAAGAAGTGTATCTCCATGCACTACATGACCAAGTGAATGTACCAAGTTATTTAAAATAAGATTGAGTCTCAAAAATTCATTAGACTTTTGAGAAATATCCTGTGTATAAATCGTACAATTACTTTCGCCAATTTCATGTGCAAGTGCAAGTACCAGAGTTCCAGAACCTGCTGCCGGATCATATACGGTTACATTCTGCACACCTTCCGGCACCATAATTCTTGCAATAATACTTGCAATAGAATGTGGTGTATAATATTCTGCATACTTGCCAAAATCCTTGTTATAATCCTTAATCAGATACTCAAAAATAGTCGCAAAAAAGTCATATTTCTGTGAAAAAGCCTCTGCAAAACTGAATGTAACTAATTTATCAATCATAGCTTTGCAGAAATCAGACCTCCGATTTGACTCTGTTACATTTTGAGATAAATTCTGATCAAATAGACGAATCTTATCACCGGAGCCAGTACTTACAGAGAACACATCTAGATTAGTGTTAGAAATATCCCATAAGGTTGAATCAAATAATTCGTTAAACTTCTCATCATTCTTATGATTGAAAAGATAAGATATAAAATGCTCTCTCTTGAGTTTTGCAGTAGCCGGTGGTAGAAGCATCATAAGCATTTCATAGTCATCTTCTGACATAATATTTAATGCCTGCTCCACATTCTCGGAATTTTTTAACTCTTCATCCGCCTGCTGTACCTCATAGATAAACTTATCATTTAAAAACTTATACAAAAAAATCTCTGTTATAATCTTATATTCACTACTAGCATTACCAAGTCCAAAATTGGCACATACTGTCTTAAGATCATCTATCATCTGTTTTGTATTTGCTATTATTGCTTCTGTTGTCATCAGGAAACCCAATCCCTTTCTAATATATATTCTTTCGACAGGCAATTATCTATAAACATAAGTTGAGGTTTGTCTATTCTAACATTTTCTCCCATACATGCTCTCAAAATAATTGGCTGTAACGATTTAATAAAATAATCCTCATTATCAAGGATATTCTCATTATGAGCAATCTGATCATCTGCCTTAGACTTAACACTCATTAAAATTCTATGTACAGTAATTGCATCTGCAATGGGTGGTGGACTACCCATAATTCTCTTATGAGTTCTCATGTATTTAACATCACCTGAATACTTTGCCGCAAGCATACGATCTGCCAGATTTCTTTTTTCTGCCTTCTTTTTCAAAGTATCCAGTTCCCCCATCATCTGCTTCATTTCATCTGTTGTGAGTTCCTCAATATTTTTCTTCTTGAATACCCGCTTTAATTCATCAAGAAGTGCAATGTATTCTGGATCTTTTGGATCAAGGCATCTGTCTACGATTTCTCTTCTTGTTTTTTCCAGGCTATCTCTAAATGCATCAGCAATGATAAGTTCTTCTTCTTTTATCTTGCGAAACTGGAAATCTATCTGATCCAATGCCATATTGAGTACCTGTGACATATCCTCTGATGAATCAATGCTATTTTTTAAGTTAATAATGCTAATTCGATTATTGACCTCATTCAGACACTTAATTGCATTCTCGACATTGAAATGTTCGTATAAATCCTCATACCCATACAAACGGATCAGATTATACATCGCCTTATAATTTTCTAATGCTTGTCGTAAATCAAGTAACTGCTTCTTATCATCAATCTCGCTAATTTGATTAATAAAACTTACCACATTGCTTGTATCATATAGAAAAAGCTGATTTTTTACAACATTCAGATCTTTTTCAATATCTTCTTTGCTCTTAAAAATATTACTATAGTTTTGTACCTCATCTCCAAGTTCAGATTGAAGTTCATCAAAATATGCTTTATTTGTTTTATCAAACTCATCTTTGATATTTGCAAAATCAACAACATATCCATAATGATAACCTTTATAGGGGCGATTTACTCTAGTTAACGTTTGAAGCAGATTATGTGCTTTAATCATTCGTGCCAAATACTGCTTTTTTAATCGAGGAGCATCAAAGCCGGTCAAAAGCATGTTATAGACCACCAAAATATCTATATTGCCTTTCTTAAACTCTTCCTGATCGTTTTTTCTATCCTGCTTTGTGCCTTCATCATGAAGTACCAGTGCATGTGTATAATCTGAAAAACGATTTAACTGCCTGTCCACTTCCCTTGCCTGTTCCGAAGAATCACAAACAATCATTGCTCCGATAGTAGAATCTAATGCTGTCCTGCCTTCCCCAAAATCATGAATGATATAATCAACCATCTTTTCTACAAATTTAGGATGAGCATATAAATTTTTCTTTGCTATGCTTCCCTGTCTTACTATTTGATTAAGTGTATCATTCATCTGATTCTTATAAGTCGTTTCAATTTCCTCGCGAATCAGCTTTAATGTGTAACCATCTGCAATTGACTGATTATAATAATATTTATGAATATAATTGCCAAATACATCTTTTGTATTGTATCCATCTCCAATAAGAGGAGTACCTGTAAGCGCTATCTGCACCGCATCTCTATCAGATGCCATAAGATTTGCCAGAAATGATCCTGTTGGATTATAACTCCTATGTGCCTCATCCAAGAAGTAAACTCTCTGTACATCCACATTATAGTCAGATGGTTTAGTAACAGAATCCTTGGAAAACTTTTGAATATTGATTACAGTCATTGTCACTTTCCCACTGGTATTTGACTCTCCTGGATTTGTAATATCTGCAATAAACTCTTCCTTATCTTTTATCAATTTTACTTTAAGACCTCTAGCTTCAAATTCATTCTTCGCTTGCTCTGCTAAATCTAAACGATCCACTATAAAGTAAAACTTGGCAATCTTCCCCTCCTCTTTACTAAAATAGTCGGTCAAGAATCTTACATTGGAATATGCAAGTGCTGTTTTTCCGCTTCCCTGCGTGTGCCAAATTACACCTTTTCTAACTCCTTCTCTCAATTTATCTCGAATTGCCAATGTTGCAAACAACTGAGGATATCGCATAATATGCTTCTCTATCTCTGTAATACCATCTTTGTTGGTTGTGGTTTTATAACATATTCCATACTTTAATAAAAACAATAATCTTTCTTTTGTATATAAAGATGTAATGATACGATTTGTAGGCGAGTTTTCCGATAAGGAAGAAGCATACTCTGGAGTTCCTTTAATAGAAATCAGATTTGTATCACTTAAAATAAAAGCTTCCTCCTCTGGATTAATTGCTTGCATTTTTGCCCCTAATTCCTCTGCTCTCTGCTCACGAAACTTGCTAAAAAACATTCTTTTATAGCTGCTGGAAGCATAAAAAGCTCCTTGAATTGGTTCAATATCAGAGTCATCATATTCATTATTATTAGAAAACACTGTAAACTGAGTCATTCCAACAAACCGTCGATAAATCTTATTTCCAAACCTTCTCTCCATACGACTTCGTTCTGTCAGAATTCCCTCACGGTTATTATGACGCTTGACCTCTATAAATGATAATGGCATTCCATTAACCAGCACAACAATATCTGGGCGAAAATTATCATCACCATTTTCATATGGTAATTCAGTTACTACTGTATAGTCATTCTGTGTTCCGCTTATATCATTAAAATCAATCAACTTTATTCCATTAATATCTGATTGCAATATCTGAAAAAATGATTTTCCAAGATCATCATTATCTAATTTAATCTTTAGTTCTCCGATAATTTTCTTTGCATCCGCAAGTGTTAATTCTGTTTGATTAATTCTATTAATTGCAGACAAAAACTGACTATAAAAAATGTTAGTATCACCATCATAGTCTATGTTACGTTCTTTATCTTTAATTGACATATAGGTATATCCAAGCCTTGTAAAATGTACAAGTGCCGGAATCTTTACTCTGGAATCTTCTGGTCTTCCCATAAGTGCCTTTCACCTCCAATACGTCATCTAATTCTTCTTACGAGGATCAGTCGGCTTTACCGCATCCTTTGGTAACAGCCATGTTTTCCCTTTTTTCTCTGCACCAGGCACTCTGCCCTGACTACACAAAAGGGAAATTCTTCTTGATGAAATCCCCCATTTTTTTGACATTTCTACCGTTGTTATGTAATCCATGATTTCCCTCCAAACGATACAATTAGTCTACTATAAGTATATTCTTTTATCGGAACACTTGCAAGCAAAATAATGTTATGATTATTGATTAACTAGTTCTACATTTATCAACACAAAAAAGGGTGAGGGATTTCACTCCATCACCCAATATTCTATCTTCTTTTATCTTTTCTTCTCTACATAGTTTCTATCCATATATCTGTTTTTATCCCTTTCCTCGCCAATCTGATATCTATCTGTCCTATTCTCTTCAGTTGGAATATTCTCATTCTTTTTAACGTGATTAACATTCCATTCCTCAACATCTTTCACATAATCAGCATATTCACCTTTGGCCGCATAATAAGTACTATAAAAATCCCTTACATTATCATAACCATGTCGTTGCACAATAGATGACAAATAGCGTTTCATATTATCAATCTGTTTGTTCAGTTCATATATTTGATTCTGCAACCCTCCACGCTTTCGTGCCTTAAATGCACCATTACATTCTGACAATTCTATCTCCAGCTCGCTGCGTTTATGCTCCTGCGCAAATATTGCTTCATTTTGCTTTTGTAATTCATCATAGATATTCTGAAGACTTAGGTATTTTTCTGCAAGTGATGACATTGTTGGCATTTTTGGATAAGTCTTAGCCTCAATATTTCTACTTTCTTCTGACACAATATCCAGCATCTTTTCTGCCACACCAACCGCAGCCAGCATAATGCGATTAATAAGAAGTTCAAGCACTGCAATAGCAAGCTTTATAATACTTGCAAGAAGATCCGGTCTGTCTCCATATAAATCTATGGAATACCTTACCTTTTCTATTATTTCATTCTTCTTTATCCTTGATATGTCCTCTTCTGACACTCCGCTTACAATTGCTCTGTCAACAGTCCTGTTCCATTCCTGTCGTACCTCATTGTCAGCCTTTATTTGTTCTTCCATTGGATTATTTTTGCCTATTTTTTTAGTAGCAAGATATGGACTGTTCTTATCAAAGACTTTAAGTTTATCCTCTTCATGCAGCACAAGCTGATTTATTTCATTTGTAAAAAACACCTTTGCCTCATCAAGAAATGAATCCTTTTTAAATCTATCGACTTTTATAGAAAACTCTTTTTTCTCATAGACCTCGCCTTTTCTGATAATCTTACAGCCATTACGGATGTCACCACTTGCATCCAATATCTCTTTCTTAGTACGCACATGTTTCCCTCTTTCATCATAGAACATGTTTCTTGATGCTACCTTAACAACCGGCTTTTCCAGTTTCGTCCTCTCTGCAAATATCAGATGAATATGAAAGTTTGTCTTTCTTTTGTTATGATGCAGGGCTGCATAGCAGTCCACACCATACTTTTTCTTGAAATCCGTAGCAAAATGTTTGATAAGATAATCATGCTCATAATGATACAAGTCTTCCGGTAATGCTATAATCAGCTCTCTTGCCTCAATATATTTTCCTATCGTTCCACTTTTAGCAAATTCTTCTCTGTTGCATTTTGCAAGATCTTTCCAAAAAGAACGAAGTGGCTGTGTCGCATATATGGCATATAGATTTTCCTGTTTAACTGTACTTGTTATATAATCAATTCTCCCCATGACATTATGGAGTTTCGTCATCTGTATAAATGAATGTCTTGGCATTGCTATCATCTCCTTCTTTTTATCAGCTACATTTAATTCTTCAAATGCAGCCATAGTATGGATAGGCTACAATTAACTGGACAGATTTTTTAAGGTCATATAATCTATAATAAATACACAAAGGAGCACTCATTATGACCGAACCAAAACAACGAAGAAAACCTCGTAAATATACCGATGAATTCAAACAGCAACTGGTGGAACTATATCGTTCCGGCAAACGCAGATGCGATATCTGCCGTGAATATGACATTGCTACTTCCCTGTTTGACAAATGGGTAAAGCAGGCATCCAATTCCGGCTCTTTCCATGAAAAAGATAACCGGACTCCAGAGCAGGAAGAACTGATCCGGCTTCGGAAAGAAAACCAGCAGTTAAGAATGGAAAATGATATTTTAAAACAAGCGGCGCTGATCTTAGGACGAAAGTAAATGTGATCAAAGCAAATGCTCACAAATACTCTGTATCAGCAATGTGCCGCGTCCTACAGGTAAATAGAAGCACTTATTATTATGAAGCAGCAACAAAAAAAGATGAATCAGAACTTACTGCAGACATTCAGGAAATTTTTAGAAAAAGCCGGAACCATTATGGTACACGAAAGATCAAGAAAGAACTGGTTGATTGCGGGAAACAGGTATCAAGACGCAGGATTGGACGGATCATGAAACAGGAAGGTTTGATATCAAGCTATACTACAGCTCAGTTTAAGCCGCAAAAAGACAGATGTAATGAATCAAAAGTGGCAAATGTGTTGAACCGACAATTTCAAAACCAGCCATACCGTAATGTGGTGGTAAGTGATTTAACTTATGTAAGGGTAGGAAACCACTGGAATTATATCTGTATACTGATAGACCTTTTTAACAGGGAAATTGTTGGATACAGTGCAGGAGAACATAAAACAGCAGAGCTTGTAAAACAGGCATTTAGGAAAGTAGAAGGCAATCTGTCGGAAATCCATATCTTCCACACAGACCGGGGAAATGAATTTAAAAATAAGACGATTGAGGAACTGTTAGAAACGTTTCATATAGAACGTTCCCTGAGCCATAAGGGATGTCCTTATGATAATGCAGTGGCAGAAGCTACGTTCAAGGTCATTAAAACAGAATTTGTGTGGAATGAAACATTCCATACACTAGAAGAACTGAAGATAAAACTATGGGATTATGTAAACTGGTATAATCATCACCGTATACATTCCTCCCTAGGGTATCAAACGCCTGTACAATATCGGGAAAATAACCTAAAAAAATTTGTCTGAAAAAGTGTTGACAATCCACCCCCGAGACCGTTTCAAGTTTTGTGTAAACGTTAAAAACTGATATAAGATTTGTGAATAGTTACAAATGGGCAGAGCCGATTTTCCGGATTCTGCCCATATCTGCATTATACAGGAGTTTTTTGGCATGTCAATAAAACCTGCCTAAAACAAGCTGTTTTTACAGGTTGTGTCCGATTAGACGTTCTTCAAAATAGATTTCCAGCTGGGAATGGATCTGCCCCCAGTCCTGCCTGTGTCCGGTCCATTTTTTCGTGATATCCATGGTTGCCAAATACAGCATTTTCAAAAGGCTGTCATCCGACGGAAAAACCGTTTTGCTTTTGGTCACTTTCCGGAGCTGACGGTTGAATCCTTCAATGGCATTTGTGGTGTAAATTAGACGTCTTACTGCCTCCGGATATTTGAAATATGTGGACAGGGTTGCCCAGTTATCATGCCAGGATTTATAGATTTTCGGGTACTTGGAATCCCATTTATCTTTGAACAATTCTAACTCATTTAAAGCTGTTTCTTCCGTTGGAGCCGCATATACAAGCTTCAGATCAGCCATCAGTTTTTTGATGTCTTTGTATGAAACAAACTTCGTTGAATTACGGATCTGATGAATGATACACTGCTGGATTTCTGTTTTTGGATAAACGGCTTCAATTGCTTGTGGAAATCCATTTAGTCCATCCACACATGCTATCAGAATATCTTCAACTCCGCGATTCTTTAATCCATTCATGATGGAGAGCCAGAACTTGGCACTTTCGTTTTCTCCAACATACATACCAAGAACGTCCTTTTTTCCGTTCATATCGATGCCAAGAGCAATGTAGACTGCACGTTTTACAATGCGTCCTTCACTTCGGACATGATAGTGGATAGCATCCATAAATACGACAGCGTACACTTCTTCCAACGGACGTTCCTGCCATTCTTTTACAATTGGAAGGATTTTATCCGTAATCCGGCTGATGGTACTGTCAGAAATATCAATATCATACAGTTCACGCATGTGAGATTCGATATCTCCGGTAGTCATTCCCTTTGCATACATGGAAAGAATTTTTTCTTCCATGTCCTGAGTCACAGTATTCTGATATTTTTTGATTAGCTGAGGCTCATACTCACCGTTACGATCTCTTGGAATGGCTACATCCATATCTCCATAGCTTGTGTGCATAGTTTTGCTGGAATGACCGTTTCTGCTGTTGTCTGTTTCTTTGTTACGATAATCATACTTGGAATATCCTAATTCTTCATCCAGTTCCTCATCCAAAGCACCTTCCAGAAGAACAGACATCATGTCACGCATGATACTGTTTACATCGGTGCCGTCTTTGATGCTGATATCATTATTTTTCAGATAGTCACGCATCATTTCTCTCATTGCTGCTTTTTGTGGGCTGTCTTTTCTTCTTGCCATAAAAATAACCTCCAAACTGAGTAATTTTATCTTACATCAGTTTGGAGGTTTACACAAACTTTGGGATACTCCCAATCGGCTCTGCCCATTTGTAACTATTCACAAATCTTATATCAGTTTT
>ENA-OPNM01000349-OPNM01000349.1-human-gut-metagenome-genome-assembly--contig:-NODE-349-length-14685-cov-2.921326_pt1 | contig 14685 bp, 8 predicted proteins | sample MGYA00241541_ERZ501779 | MGnify/ENA primary metagenome ERZ501779 (study PRJEB25962, sample SAMEA2042558) | human gut metagenome | biome: human gut; feature: human-associated habitat; material: faeces...
AACTCGCGACCCTAACCTTGGCAAGGTTATGCTCTACCAACTGAGCTATTTCCGCGTTTGCGGTTGCAAAGGTAGATATTTTCCTTTAACCTGCAAACATTCTACGCATTTTTTTCACACATAAAATTAAACATTCTGCCCGGAGTGAAAGCATAGTTTTGATTATCAACTCATTCGGTCGCGATAATCTTCGTAAGAAAATTTTCTGAATATCTCAGCTTTTCCCTCCTTTGTCCACATGGCAATGGCAGGATGATGGATTCCGTTGAACATATTCGTCTTCACCATGGTGTAATGTATCATGTCTTCAAAGATGATTCTCTCACCGATTTGCAGTTCGTGGCCGAAGCTCCACAACCCCATATAATCGCCGCTCAGGCAGGAGTTGCCGCCCAGCCGGTAGACGTACGCACCGCCGTCACCCATTTCGGCGTCCCGGACGGCAGGCTGGTAGGGCATTTCCAGGCAATCGGGCATGTGGCAGGTGAAGCTGACATTCAGGATTGCGGTACGGATACCGCGGTTCTCTACAATATCCACAACTTCGGAAGCCAGCACTCCCGTCTGCCAGGTAAATGCCGAACCGGGCTCCAGAATAATGCGCAAATGGGGATAACGCTCTTTCAATCCGCGGAGCAGGCGAATCAGATGCTCCACATCGTAGTCCTTACGGGTCATCAAATGCCCGCCACCCAGATTCAGCCACTTTATTTGCGGAAACCAGCGGGAGAACTTCGCTTCCAGATGCTCCAGCGTACGTTCCAGCTCGTACGAGGACGACTCGCAATGGCAGTGGCAGTGAAACCCGTCGACGCCTTGCGGCAGCACATCGGGAAGCTGTTCGGCCATTACACCGAAACGGGTGCCGGGAGCACAAGGGTTATACAGTTCCGTTTCCACTTCCGAGTACTCCGGATTGACGCGTATGCCGCAGGATATATCCGGCCGCCTGAATCATGGGATAAAAACGCCGGAACTGAGCCAGCGAATTGAATGTGATGTGACTGCTGCATCGCATGATTTCCGGAAAGTCGGCTTCCGTATATGCCGGAGAGTATGTATGCGCCTTGCTGCCGAATTCCTCCAACGCCAGGCGTGCCTCGTATACGGAGCTTGCCGTAGAATGCTCCACATACTCACGGAATATGGGAAACGAACGCCACATGGCAAAGGACTTGAAAGCAAGGATAATCTCTACACCAGCCCGGTCGGCAACGCTCTTTATCAATGTGAGGTTCTTCCTCAACAGTTCTTCCTCCATGATATAACAGGGAGAAGGGAAAAGGTCGAAATCTTTGTCTGTCATTTTTCTTGTTATATAAACTTTTATAGTAAAAACCGGATCTATCCTATCACTTTGAAACGCGCAAAACGCAGAAGAAGTTGCTTGTCGCCCGCATTTTTAAAGTGAATGGTAGCTTTTGCGTTATCGCCCTCACCTTCCACTTTCAGCACTTCGCCCAGGCCGAAACGTTCGTGTTCGATAAACTGCCCCGGCAGCACAGCGTTCCCGCCTGCCGACGAATGGGAAGCGGCAGAAGCTGTTTCCATGGAAGGCGTCACCCGCTTTAAGTTGCGGGGAACGGTCGGGGCAATGATTTCCTGCCGGGGACGAGCTCCTCCATCACGTTTTCCATACATGGCGGAAACGAAGTTCTCCCTGTTCTCCCTGCGGAAAGATGCGGCATGCTCATCTACCTTGCGCACCAATCCGGCATCTTGCGGCAGCTTAAGGAAGCGCACATCTATATCTTTCAAAAAGCGGCTGGGATTTCCAAACTCCATCTTCCCGTAACGGTAACGGCTTTTGGCATAAGTAAGGAAACAATGGTCTTCCGCACGGGTGATGGCTACGTAGAACAAACGGCGCTCCTCTTCCAACGCCCTGGGAGAGTCGCCCGCCATACCGCTCGGAAACAGGTTTTCTTCCATGCCCACCACAAAGACATTTTTAAACTCCAGCCCCTTGGCGGAGTGCACGGTCATCAACGTTATCTTTTCGTCGTCTCCGTCCTTGTCCGAATCCTGGTCGGTAAGCAGGGACACTTCCGAGAGGAAATCACTCAGCGTGGTATTGGCATTCCCCTCTTCCAGCCGTTGTGCACAGAAGTCGCTCATACCGTTTGCAAGCTCTTCGATATTCTCCTTGCGGCTGAGGTTCTCGGGCGAGTTGTCCTGGCAGACATCAGCGATAATGCCCGACTGACGGATTATCTCCGTACCAAGCTCGTAGGCGTTCTTTTCGGCAACGCTCTCGATAAAGCCGGCTATCAAACAGCGAAAATCCTGCAACTTGCCCGCCGTTCCTTTATTGATGTTCACCCCGTAGGTCAGCGGTTCGCAGAGCACGGTCCACAGGCTTACATTGTGGCTGGTGGCAGCAGCCGTGATTTTATTTACGGTAGTGTCGCCTATCCCACGTGCCGGGTAGTTGATGATACGCTTGAAAGCTTCTTCATCATTCGGATTGACCGTGAGGCGGAAGTAGGCGATTACATCTTTTATTTCCTTGCGCTGATAGAAAGACAGCCCGCCGTAAATGCGATACGGCATGCTGCGCTTGCGCATGGCTTCCTCAAAGACACGGCTCTGCGCGTTGGTGCGATAGAGTATGGCAAAATCGGAATAGGCGTAATTCTCCTGCCGGCGCAGTTCGGCTATCTTGTTGATTACAATATCGCCCTCTTCCACATCGCTGTATGCCTGATACACTCCGATGGGCTCTCCCTTATCTTTCTCCGAAAAGACTTCCTTGCGAATTTGCCGCTGGTTCTTCTCTATCAGGCTGTTGGCGGCAGAAACGATGGTTTGGGTGGAGCGGTAGTTCTGTTCCAGCTTAAAGACTTTCGTACCCGGATATACCTTTGTGAAATACAGGATATTGTCGATGTCGGCTCCCCGGAAGGAGTAGATGCTTTGCGCGTCATCGCCCACCACACAGACGTGCTGATGCTCTTTTGCCAACTGAAGCACAATGCTGTGCTGGGCAAAGTTGGTGTCCTGGTACTCGTCCACCAGAATATAGCGGAACTGCGACCGGTAGCGGGCAAGCACCTCCGGACGGTCGCGGAAAAGCAGGAAGGTATAGAACAGCAAATCGTCGAAATCCATGGCATCCGCCTGCCGGCAACGCTCCCAGTAGCGGCGGTAAATATCGCGTATGGCAGGCATCTTGGCCGCACTATCGCTTTCGTAGGCTTCTTTGTTGTTGGCATAACCCGCAGGAGACACGAGGTGGTTCTTGGCATTGGAGATGCGTGCCTGCACCGTACCCGGTTTATACACTTTCTCGTCCAATCCCATCTCCTTGATGATTGAGCGCAACAGGCTTTTGCTGTCTGCCGTATCATAGACGGTGAATTTCGGGGTAAATCCGATCTGCGCGGCTTCCGCATGCAGGATGCGCAGGAATATGGAGTGGAATGTCCCCATCCAAAGGTGACGGGCACGTTCCGCACCTACCTGCCGGGCGATACGTTCTTTCATTTCACGGGCCGCCTTATTGGTAAAGGTAAGCGCAAGAATATCCCAGGGGCGGTAACCGTTCTCCAGCAGATAAGCTATTTTGTAGGTCAGCACACGGGTTTTTCCCGAACCGGCACCGGCTATCACCAGTGACGGGCCGTCGTTGTAGAGCACCGCAGCACGCTGTCCCTCATTCAGTTCTTGTATGTAATCGGACATATTCCTAATAATCTAACGGGTAAAGTTCGGGTGCAAAGATAGTGAAAGGTTCGGACACCTGCGAACAATTCCACAGGTTATCGCGTTAGTATAGTAAAGTTTCAAAACTAAATAAATTGAACTTATGAATACGTTATTAATGTCTTTAACAATAATGATTATGACACATGAAATGCCTAAACTTCCTTACGCACACAACGCGCTGGAACCTGTAATCAGTCAGCAAACAATAGATTACCATTACGGTAAGCACCTGCAAACGTACGTAAACAACCTGAACAACCTTGTTCCGGGCACGGAGTACGAAAACAAAGACCTGGTTACTATCGTAGCCACCGCACCCGACGGCGCCGTATTCAACAATGCCGGACAGGTACTGAACCATACGTTGTACTTCCTGCAATTCGCACCGAAACCGTCGCAAAGCGAACCTACCGGGAAACTGGCGGAAGCCATCAAACGCGACTTCGGCAGTTTCGAGAATTTCAAGAAGGAATTCAACGCGGCAGCAGTCGGACTGTTCGGTTCGGGCTGGGCATGGCTGTCTGTTGATAAGAACGGCAAGCTGCACATCACCAAAGAAGCGAACGGAAGCAATCCCGTACGCGCAGGACTGACCCCGCTGCTGGGCTTCGACGTTTGGGAGCATGCCTACTACCTGGATTATCAGAACAAACGCGCCGACCACGTCAATGCCCTCTGGAGCATAGTAGACTGGGAAGCGGTGGGTAAACGGATGAAATAAGCAACCCCTCATAAACCCCTGTTGAAACGCATCTGCAAGCTGTAAAAAGCGGCAGATGCGTTTTCTTTTTCCAAAGTCTTAACTTTCTGTCATATCATCAATTACGGCTCTAAACACGCTCTAAACACCTAACGAAAAACACAGCAACATTCTCTAAACATTTGCGTTTATTACGCTCATTTTCCGTGCGGAATGAACGTACCTTTTAAAAATACAATAGGCGGTAAGCCTTTGTAAATGAAAAGCATACCACCTATTTTATTGAGCACCAGCTATATCGCGCTATTCCTCGATTGCCGCCTGCGCCGCGGTGAATGCGAAGTTTAACGTGCTGATTATCAAATGAAATCGTTAAGGGCTGGTCAACATCCGATATGCAGGTGTTCACACGTTATGCGCGTTCTGCACGTGGGCATTTAATCAGACAATCTTTTATGCTAAGATACTAACCTTTTTTGGGGTATCAAGCTAACGTAAACCTTAAACCGATCTTGCCATACAAGTTTACACAGGACTTTCTACCCAACTTTCTCTTTTAACCGAAAAAAAGAAGAAGCAAGTTTATCTTGCTCCTCCCCTTCTTTATGTGTGAGTTCAATATCTTTTCTCGAAACGTTATTTTCCTGCCATTAGATACGAACAATACTTGCCAAGCAGGTTTGATAGTGGCAGATCATCCTTCAGGTAACGTTCTGCATCAAGTTTGAGCAGTCTTTCACGAACCTGCTTCTTTCCTTTGAACAAAGCACAAAGGTATGGAATGCCTTTTTCTTCCGTAATGGTCACATCGGCAAAGAACTGAGTCAGATCTTCGGCATCATAGACGATGGAATAGCTTGGACGCTTTGCTCCAGGTATGTCTATAACCAGAATGTTCTTTTCGACCAAGTCTTGAATATCACGAATGGCTGTGTCCTTCGAGCATTTTGCCAACGATGCCCATGTCTTTGAAGTTATCTTCGACTCATAGCCATCGAGGAATAGATTCAGCATCTCTGTTTGACGCTCTGTCATAGGAATTGACGAAGCCTTCTGCCAGAAGAAACTCTTGTTCAGTATAGAAGTTACAATAGCTTCAGCTTCATCAAGTGCATCGATGAGCTTTTGAAGATACCATACCAACCATTCTGTTAGATCACCATCACCATGCTGCATTTTTTCCAGAATGTCATAATAGTGATTCTTGTCTTTATTGATCTGTGATGAGATATTATAGAAACGATAGTCGCTCTTCTCTCCACGAGCCAGCTGCATATCAGAAAGTATGCGAGCCAATCTTCCGTTGCCATCTTCAAATGGGTGGATGCTGACAAACCAAAAGTGGGCTACGGCAGAGCGAATGACGCTGCTGACCGGCTCTTCACTGTCAAACCATGCAAGGAAACGTTCCATCTCGCCTTCTACTCGGTCTGGTGAAGGGGCGATGTAGTGAATCTTCTCACGTCCAAACATACCACTGATGATATGCTCCTCGTTACTGCGGTACTTGCCGACCTCAATCTGACTGCCTTCGCTGAAACCAGACGGAAAGAACGCTGCTTGCCAAGCACATAGTTTTTCCTTGCTCAAAGGCTGGTCGTAGTTCTGAACCGCTTCGAGCATTACGTTTACAACCGAATCTATATAATGCGAAGGAGCTGTATACTTTACGTTCTCTATCCCCAGTCGTCTGGCGATTGAAGAACGTACATCATCTACATTCAAGCGAATGCCCTCAATTTCTGACGAATAAACTACGTCATAGGTCAAGTTCTCTGCCATAGCTCTTAGCTTGCTATCAAGCCCCAACGAACTTAACCTTCCAAAGAGTAACCCTTGCTTGCGGCAAACCAACTCCTGAAGGAGCAACACCTGCGAAGCGTCCCAACGGAAGTCTGTCCAATTATCTCTTTCGTGTATATACATAATGAAAACTTTTAATGCTACATTATTCTGCGATTAACGTCGCAAATTCTGCGACAAAATTAAGAATTTTTTGTCGAATAACTAAAGAAGAGATAAAATAACGCAATTTTTGCGACGATTTAAGCTTTCTTTTGACTGATAGGAAAGTTTTGGAAGCAAAATCTACTTCTTGATCTTGATAAAATTATGTTGCAAAGGTACATGATTCTTCTTGCGACAATGCAAGGACATACCTACGGTTCATGAAGAAATCTCCACACCGTTGGGAAATAAAAAAACAAAGCACATGACAACAATCCAATCAATCCTGAGCCGACTGACCGAAGCTGTTAGCGGTACAGACAAGGAGCTCTACACAGAAGATAAGCTGAACAAGTTTGCAACCTTCTATCTCGACAAGTGGGATGAGAACACAAGCGAGGACGTTATTGCAGAGTCTTTCACTGATTTCTGGTGGGACACTGACAGGACTTGCAGAAGATGCTCTATCTGTGGCAAACTGATGCGCGAAGGCTATTGCGTCGATATGGATGCTGCCTACTACTGCTCAGATGAATGCCTTCATACCGAGTATTCCGAAGAGGAATGGGCAGTTGTGGTTTTGTCTTCTGTAAGATTCGCCAATATTTTGGCTGAAGGTCATTCATCTGACGATAGACGAACCGTTCATCAAGGTCAAGAACCCTGATTATGTCGTTATAGTCGAATGTATCTGTCACGATTGATGGCATGATCTTCTTAATGGATTATTGTTTACACCAATACAGCTGTTGCTGCTGCACAAATCTGCCCGGCACAGTCGAGCTCACCATTTTCAAGCATGGTGACACCTATAGCTTCAGCCTCGGATTCATCATAAGCATCTACATATATTGAGACTTGTTCATCCAGGTCACTTATCAGTTCTACCAAATATGTATTCATTACCTTAATCCTTTTGAGGATATTTCATCGAGTTGTTCCTTCACCTTATACATTTCCAACCTTTCCTTCAGGAACTTGAAAATTGAAGGGTGAACAGAGAACTCATTTATCTTATTCCAACCATCGCCCAATGAACAAATCAACTCATTAACAAATGCTTCATCAGGAGTCTTATCGCAAACCAATTCTCGAACATGAACCTTATTGTCAATAGAGCTAAAATTGCCACTTGGATTTGGACCTGCACAATACATCCATGTATTGGGTGAATACTTCCAATAATGAACATTGACACAAGCACCCAGAGTTTTCTCTCGGCGAGAAGCCGTTCGGAAGTCCTGACCTTGCTTGATGTGGTACTCTTTAGTTATCAAGCGCATGAGATCCCTTGTAACTCCGTCTTCTTTACCAATAATCTTAATATCCTTATAGAACTGATTGTGTAGAACACCATCCTTGTTTTCACGCATACGTTGCTGGCAAAATGTCTTTGCATCTACTGACTGCACATTGTCCATCAACAGTTGGTATGCTTCGGCTGGCACAATAGTGTCCTTTAATACTGTCAAGGCACGAGTCATCTCATCTAATTCCGGGAAGATATACTCTTCGGTATCATAAATATTATACTTGACCCCATCCTTCTCGATACAATAGATAATATCCTTGTTATATCCCTTTTTAAAGTCAGGTATTTGATATTCGCGCATCTCGAAATTTGCGTCCAGTACAGAGATAACACCATCCTGTGGTATTTTTTTCTCAATATCTCTATAAGAAAGCTGACCATCATTATCAATAGTCATTTGAACAAAGTAGTAGTCCTTGCTTTTAACCTTACTTTCTGCATAGGTTATAACGCATCCCTTAAAACGCTCAATCATAGCTTGCGGCAAAGTCGATTGCAGACAGCTTTTCTTAATCAGAATTTGGCGAAAGATATTTTTGATTGTCGCATCATTTATCTCTGAACCTATCATTGAATCTTGAACAGGAATCAGCTTCTCCATTAGATCCAACTTCTCCTGAAGGCGATGTCTATCTTTTGACCTTCGTTTTGCAGTTGACAATTCAGCCTCTTGATCCTTATCTCCAACGATACGAATACAGATTCTATTCTTACCCTTGGTCTTGATGAAAGTACCTTCAAAGCCAGTCTTAAACAACTTGTTGATGTAAACTTTCGACTTGTCCTCTATCAAAGCACGACGTTCCTCTACGCCCTCTTCTTTGGTATGACATGAAATGTCTATCCAGGAAGAAGAAAGCATATTACGAACCAATTCATCTTCATTTTTAAACTCAGCTTCTTGCGACTGTAATAATTGAGGATCATTATAAACAACAGGATATACCAAAATGTATTTAGAGTATGTAGTCAAAAAATCATTCAGTACAGAAGAAATAATATAAGCCTGTGATTCCTCCAAATGGTCAATATCACTGAAATCCAAGAACGGAATACGATTTTTATTGTTCTTTCTGAATATGGAAGGATGATTATAATACTCTTTGGTTCCTTTCTTCTTTTGTGACGAGAAGTATATGCGTTCATCACCAAACTCCAGATGGTAAACTAAAGAATCCTTCTTCTTGGAATTTTCAACCTTATCAGCCTCAGCAAAGGTACTGGTATGGGCTTCAAGCAAACCACCATAGGCAAACTCCAACTGTAAACCAAGTTCTTCACCTTGCTTTTTACCTTTATTATACAGGCTACTACAAGTACCACAGATGAGCTTACCATGTGCGTAACTTAGAGTTTTGTCTCTATTTGGCATCATGGATAGCATCAGGTTAAGCATGTTGTGTGGATAAATTCCTTCCCTATAGTCCGGGGTATAACTGATTTGCTTTATCTTAACATTAACCTTTTCAAGCCGTTCTTGAAGCATGGCTGTAGTGATACTTTCCTTCTTTGCCGATGCAAAAAGGAATATGCGATGTTTGGTTGGGGCATCTGCATTTCCTTCTTTGACCATCTTATTGAACGCACAGACAGCACTATTAGGGCACAATCCTTCCAATTTACAATAAATACCTAAGTTGTTGCCAAAGTCATAGGCATTGGAGTATTCTATCTTGTACAAGTCGAAATCCCCCAGGAACTTATCCCAGAGGAAATGGACTTTTATATGATTGGTTCTTATCTTTTCCATAGTTGTTTACACGATGTTTAACTTTTCGAGGACTGCCTGAACGTTTTTGTCAAGGATAGCACCTGTCTCAACGTCAATCAGACCATTGATGATTGGCAGGTTCGCACCACCTTCAAGTTGTATGGTATGAGTAAATGAATAGTTGTCAGCATATCGAGGAACATTGACTACAATATAGCTACCACCACATTCTCGAATTTTTCGCTCCCAAGACTGGGCGTTGACATGCTGATTAAAGTCACTATCAGACATAAATTTCACATCCACATATAACTTATCATTGACTACCCAGTCAGCACGCTCCCAGATTTTTTCAGGAAGTGATCCTACATTACATGCTGCATTTTCAAGAATTGCCTTGAACACTTGCTCTCCAAAGTAACCTGTATATACCTGTTGAATAACTTGTGGCGAAATAACCCATGATTTACCTTTCCAAGACGTACAATATCCATTAGTCTCAAAGTATTGTCTGATGAACCCTTGCTTCATGATTGCATCCAGATGTACACTTGCATCTGAATAACTTCGATTTTTTGCTTGTGCTTCAACAGACTGGATATAGAACATTCGCATTGACGGGTCAATATCGTTTCTATCGTCAAACTCAGGATGTTTCATTACATACTCACGTATCGAATGTAATCTTTCACGTATCTGACAGGCATACTTATCTGTACCCTTGAAACTTATACCGACCAACTCACTGATGTATCTATCTCTACGATGCTCATCATTGTTGAACGTAATATCCGATTCCTCCTCTTTGCCCTCAAAGCGGTCAATGATATTTTGATTTTCATTGATAGCTTTCAAAACATGTTTGAGCAGGTCTGTCTGTACCTCTGGTTTCTTTGCCGTTACCATAGAGTAAGCCATATCCTCACCAATAGCAATATGAACAGACTTATTGTAGATGGTTGAGCGAGTTATACGCCCCAAAGCTTGTACAGCCCATCGTAGGCAAAAAGCATCAAAAGCAGGAGTTTCTTTCAATGCAGCTTTGATTTGAATCTCTCGACCTTTCATGATTTCGCTCAGTTCATCAACAACACGGTGGTGTCTGCGTCGAAGCAATGCACGTTGGAAATCAGATTTTTCTTTGAGTTCTAATTGGTTGTCTGTGCCCAATATACTCAATGATATACAAGCCTTTAGGTAGTCATCTACTTCAATCAGAGGGATAAAGTTTGTGGGCTTATCCATAATGATACCATCGAAATTGCATCGTGTATCTTTACGATCTTTGGTATTTGGAGCTTCCAGACAATGTTTTTTTCTGTATTTGCTATCCGTTTCAAACAGATAATTTACGCCCACTGCACCTGACTGGTAACATACGAAGCAGAACATCTTAAGTTTAGGATCTTCCTTCAACAACTTCTCTACTTCCTCCAAGTCCCTCTTGAAATGCTCTCCACTAAGGAAGCACACATTCAGTTTAGGATATATATCTGAATGTCCGCGTGTGCTCCCATCATCAATGGCATGTTCGTCCATTGAATCATTATCGAATTTTTCTCCACGCTTGGTTATTCTTGCTTGTTGAAGAATGTTCAGTGCCTTCTTTATACCGATACTACTCTTACCTGTATATGAGAATGGCTGAAAATAGAGCCATGCCTTCGCGTCAGGATTTTCAATAAAATCCATATAGTGGCTCAGCATATTCACCATTCTGGCAGAATTGTTCTTATCAAAGGTGTTCTTGTCGGTAGAAACGAAGTCAAGACAATCTTTGACAGCTTGATTACATTTGCCAAGATACACCTCAATCTTTTCTTTTGGATTTGTGTTTTCCTCTTTATAAATTGAGAACTTTACGTCAGGATTGGCATAATTGAGGGCTATATAATCTTCGATTCTTCGCAATGCATCATTGTCAATCTTCTCAACCTTTACGCCTTGTTTGGCTATATAGTTGAAGTCGTAGTTGTGAACTGGACTCTGACTGTCAGCCGTAGCACTACACATGATTACTCGGTTATGGTTGACCATATCGAGCAACACGTTCTCAGGCATACACCTCATTTCGTGATAATCGAAACAACAAGAATAACGGTCATTGTCAAGAGAGTACACCTCTATGAAACTTATACCTTTATCATAGATAGATCTGCTCTCGACCTCCTGGTCTTTTGAGTGAGGAGTTTCAAAGTTTGTTCCACAACGCAACTCTTGTAGAGCCTGACGGTATTCTGTATTACCTTCGTTTATACCCATATATTTAATAATATGGTCAAAGGCACGCTCACTCTCAAGATCTACAGAAGTCTCGTAGCTTTTCTTTTTACGGAGTTCATTCTCTATTCGAGCATACTCTTCCGCATGTTTATCTACTATCTGAACAAAATTCTTCAGGAAAAGAATGATACGATTTGCCGCAAACGATAGGGTGTTATCATTCTGGCTCTCCAACATTTGTTTTGGTTGAAGGTATGAGACATTCTCCTCTTTCTTGTTGTGGATGGACAATACGAAATTCTCTGCTGAAAATGTCTGGTCTTCATCATAAAAGATGAAATTGCCACGATTGACATTCTCATTCAATTCCAAGCCACTAAGCATCTTCTGAGGAGCTATGTCATCAATCAGATATTCCTTCTTCTTTTTTATCGCTTTAAGCATTGCCTGAATATTGTCTTTATGTTCAACCCATTCAGGCATCCTTTGCATATCCAGAACCTCTTCATAGTGCTCGCAGATAAAATAGCACAAGCCCCAGAAATTAAAACGTCTTCTTCTACCACATTCACAATCGAAGAGACGTTTCATTGCAGCTTCCTTTACGCGGTCGGACTCATCAATAATGACAAGTGAGTCCTCGATATGCTTCCAATAAGGCTGTGTGCCCTTACGCACCAATTTAGGTGAAGCTGTTGTGTGCAGCTTGGATGCTGTCAACGCAACGATCTTACTCTTATAAAATAACAATTCTGGGTATAGTTCCTCCAGTACTGAATATTCTCGAAGGATATGCGAGGCTATAACCTCGTCAGTTTCATTCTTATATTTCTGACGAATTGGAGTAAGGGCTTCTTTGCGCACTTTATCAATAAGACGCGAACGATTCTTTGCAATTTCCTCAGTAATTCCTTCTGTTACATCATTATAAGTATAAAGACGTTTCAAATTAGCAAAAGCCTTATCCCCTTGAAAAAGAGGATTTGCTTCCATCCTCTGAAGGATGGCAGGGTCAGTAAACGCTCGTTCCCATTGCTCTTCTTGCGAATAAACACGAAGAATATCATGCTTCTGAAGCTTGATACCGCTCCTGGTTAAATTCTTCCTTATGTCTTCGATTGTTGCATCCAACTGTTTCTTGGCATCTGTGACATAGAAGATACGACGGGCATCTTCTTTCTTCAATTCTTCTGCCATCAACAGGCATGAATTATATGTCTTACCAGAACCAGTAGGTAATGGTATCACAAATAGACCGCGTTTAGGTTGTGCAGCCTTCAGCAGCTCTTCAAATATACAGTTTTTCAAATCCATATTTGGTTTAGTCTAAACTTCTTTGAAGGATTTAATTATTACGTTTGTTCTGTACAATACTTTTGAGTTCATCTACATCCATTGCCTCTTTTCTTCTGTGAACCATAGAATGGCAATTTGAGCATAAAGCGACAAGTTCTGATTGAGGAATCTCATGTTCTTCATCATATGTCGATATAGGACGTTTGTGATGAACTTCAAGGAAACCTTTGCCTCAGTTACACGACCTTCAACCTGTCGTTTCTCCGCTTCTTCCTCTGTCTCATCAATTGAAGCAACAAATAGGGTATTTTCTGCCGTTTATACTGCTTTATGAATGAGCAGAGCATGTAGAAAAAAGAACCGAGGCAAAAACTTGATTTCCAAGTCATTGCCTCGTATTTCACTAATTATCAGCATTCAAACTTTATTCCTCGATTGCCGCCTGCGCCGCCGCAAGTCTTGCAATAGGCACACGGAACGGAGAACAGCTCACATAATTCAGCCCTACCTTGTGGCAGAACTTCACGGAAGAAGGCTCACCGCCATGCTCGCCGCAGATACCGCACTTCAGATCCGGACGGATGGCACGGCCCTTTTCGGTAGCCATACGTACCAACTGCCCTACTCCATTCTGGTCGAGCACCTGGAAGGGGTCTACTTTCAGAATCTTCTTTTCCAGATAAATAGGCAGGAAGGAAGCGATGTCGTCGCGTGAGTATCCGAAGGTCATCTGCGTCAGGTCGTTTGTACCGAACGAGAAGAATTCGGCGGAAGAAGCGATGCGGTCGGCCGTAAGAGCTGCACGCGGGATTTCAATCATCGTACCTACCTTGAACTCGATGCTGTCGCCTGCTTCGGCAAACAACTTGGCAGCTTCGGCACGGATAACCTCTTCCTGCTGCTTGAACTCGTACAGGATACCGGTCAGCGGAACCATGATTTCGGGATGTGTCTCAACGCCCTCTTTCTTCAGTTCCAGAGCAGCGCCGAGGATGGCACGCGTCTGCATCTGCGTGATTTCCGGATACGTATTGCCCAAGCGGCAACCGCGGTGGCCCAGCATCGGGTTATGTTCGCAAAGCGCTTCCACACGCTGCTGGATATACTGCAAGCTTACGCCCATGGTATCCGCCATTTCCTGCTGCCCCTTCAAATCGTGGGGAACGAATTCGTGCAAAGGAGGGTCGAGCAGACGCACGGTTACCGGACAACCTTCCATAGCCTTGAAGATGCCCTTGAAGTCTGCCTGCTGGTACGGCAGAATCTTAGACAACGCCTTGCGACGTCCTTCCGCGTTTTCCGCCAGAATCATTTCGCGCATCGCCTTGATTTTCTCACCTTCGAAGAACATGTGTTCCGTACGGCACAGACCGATGCCCACTGCCCCGAAGTTACGTGCCACCTGTGCATCGTGCGGCGTATCGGCATTGGTGCGTACCTGCAATTTCGTATATTTATCGGCCAGTTGCATCAGTTCGGCAAAATCACCGGACAGCTCGGCGGCCTTCGTTTCCACTTTTCCTTTGTAAACCTCGCCGGTACTACCGTTCAGAGAGATGAAGTCGCCTTCTTTCAACACAACGCCGTCCACCTCTACCGTGCGTGCCTTGTAGTCGATGTTCAACGCTCCCGCACCGGATACACAGCACTTACCCATGCCGCGAGCCACAACGGCAGCGTGCGAAGTCATACCGCCACGTGCGGTCAGGATGCCTTCGGCAACGGCCATACCCGCCAAATCTTCCGGAGAAGTTTCGATACGCACCATTACCACGCGCTTGCCGGCAG
>ENA-OPNM01000352-OPNM01000352.1-human-gut-metagenome-genome-assembly--contig:-NODE-352-length-14637-cov-3.079139_pt1 | contig 14637 bp, 9 predicted proteins | sample MGYA00241541_ERZ501779 | MGnify/ENA primary metagenome ERZ501779 (study PRJEB25962, sample SAMEA2042558) | human gut metagenome | biome: human gut; feature: human-associated habitat; material: faeces...
TCAGTGTACCGGTATCTTCATTAGGCACCATACCTGTCGGAGTGGTATTCATGAAGAATATAAGCAACACGATAGAAATGACCACTAATCCCATTGACAGCCATTTTTTCTGAATGAAGAACAATACACGTTTCTTATACTTCTTCAGGATAGAATCATAAGCTGCATTGAAAGAGGTGTGGAAGCGGTCCACCAAAGTCTGTTTCTTGTTTCCGTGATCGGTATTATGCGGCTTCAGGAAGATGGCGCACAGTGCCGGACTTAACGTAAGAGCGTTTAGTGCGGACAAACCGATCGCGATAGCCATTGTCATACCAAACTGACGGTAGAAAGTACCGGCTGTACCACCCATGAAACTTACCGGCACAAACACAGACATCATCACCAGTGTAATGGAAATGATAGCGCCGCCCAGCTCGCTCATGGCGTCGATAGATGCAGTCCGTGCCGATTTATATCCCTGGTCGAGCTTGGCATGGACACCTTCGACGACAACTATGGCGTCATCCACTACAATTGCGATGGCAAGCACCATAGCCGAGAGTGTCAGCAGGTTAATACTGAAGCCGATCAGTTGCAGTACGAAGAAAGTAGCAATCAAAGCTACCGGAATGGCAATGGCAGGAATCAGCGTAGAGCGCATGTCTTGCAGGAAGATATACACTACGATGAACACGAGGATGAACGCCTCAATCAATGTTTTGATTACTTCATGGATAGAAGCGAACAGGAAGTCATTGGCACTTTGGGCGATATTGATTTTCAAACCGGAAGGCAGCGTTTCGGATGCTTTTCCAAGTACTTCTTCCAGGTCACTGATAGTCTGCGTAGCATTGGTTCCTGCCATCTGGTATACGATACAGGATACTGCCTTATGGCCGTTTACCGTATTATTGAAGTTGTAGGACAGACGTCCGAGTTCAATATCGGCAATGTCTTTCAAACGGAGAACTTCACCGTTCTCAAGGGCTTTGATTACGATATTCTCAAATTCTTCCGGCTGTTGGAGACGGCCTTTGTAGCGGATGGTGTATTGGAAGCTTTGATTGCCGCGTTCACCAAACTGTCCGGGAGCCGCTTCGATATTTTGTTCGGCCAGTGCACCGGCTACATCGTTAGGAATCAACTTGTATTGTGCCATCACATCCGGTTTCAGCCAGATACGCATGGAGTAGTCCTGACCGAGCACGGTGGCATCACCCACACCGTTTACACGCTTTACTTCCGGAATAAGGTTGATGTTGGCATAGTTCTCAAGGAATTCGATGTCGTACTGGTCTTTCTCATCGTAAATGGAGAATACCATCAACATGGATGTCTGTCGCTTCTGCGTAGTCACACCGACTTTGGTTACCTCGGCCGGCAGCAAACCCTGAGCCATGGAAACGCGGTTCTGTACGTTAACGGCTGCCATATCCGGGTCTGTACCCTGTTTGAAGTAAATGGAAATTTCGGCGGAACCGTTATTGGATGCACTGGAAGTCATGTACATCATGTTCTCCACACCGTTGATTTGGTCTTCCAGCGGCGCAATGACAGAGTTCAACACCGTTTGGGCGTTGGCACCCTGGTAAGTGGCGCGTACCGATACCGTCGGTGGTGCAATGTCCGGATATTGGGTGATAGGCAGCGTTGCCAGACCAATAAGTCCCAGGATTACTATCAGGATGGAGATTACCGTAGATAGTACCGGACGATTAATAAATCTATCTAATTTCATGTTACTTAATGATTAGGGGCGTTAAATGTTAATTGAACGCAGTTTGGATATTACCTTCTTTTTGGTCTTTGAGGGCTTTCTGATATTCAGCCTCTTTTTCTTCAGGAGTGATAGGGGTGATGCTTTGTCCGTCTTTCAGGTTCTGTACGCCTTCTATTACGATTTTATCACCAGCCTTCAAGCCGTCTGTAACGTAAAAATATTTGCCATCGTTCAGGCTGAATACCTGTATTTCGGTATTTTTCAGTGTGTTGTCAGGTTGTGCAACGAATACGAATTTCTTGTCCTGTATTTCTGTGGTGGCCGATTGCGGAATCATGATTACATTCTCCATCGGATTTGGGAATACTACGTTTCCTGTACCTCCGCTACGCAGGATGTTGTGTTTGTTGGGGAAGAGGGCACGCATGTTTACTGCACCTGTAGTCTGGTCGATAACGCCGCTGATGGTTTCTACGCGACCACTGTCGGCATACATGGTTCCGTCAATCAGTTGCAGTTGTACCTGAGGCATCTTTGCCAGAATATCCTTGATGCTTCCGCCTTCGCGTATCAGTGACAGGAGCTGTCTTTCGGTCATGGAGAAATAAGCGAACATTTCGGAGATGTCGGCAACTGTGGTCAGCGGGGTGGCCATGGAGGGGCTTACCAAACTACCTACACGATAGGGGATAGTACCTACAATACCGTCGCTGGGACTTGTTACATTGGTGTATGACAGGTTGTTTTGAGCATTGACCAGTTGCGCTTCCGCCTGTGCCAATTGTGCTTTGGTTTGTGCCAGCTGGTTTTCGGCCATTTGCAGGTCGTAATCGCTGATGATGTTCTTTTGGTTCAACGTGCGTTTGTTGCTTACCGTAAGTTCTTGTGTGTTTACAGCGGCTTTTGCTGTTTCAACCGCAGCCTTGGCCGAATTTACTGCAGCCTGGTATTGTACAGGGTCAATGCTGAACAATACTTGTCCTTTGCGTACAACGGAACCCTCATCCACATGTAGCTTGGTGATAAAACCGCTTACCATCGGGCGGATTTCCACATCTTGTTTACCTTTAATAGTAGCCGGATAACTGTTTGTCAGGTTGGCAGTGGTCGTTTCTACTGTAATCACTGCAAATTCGGGTGCTTTTCCCGTGCTTTTGTCACCTTGTCCACAACTGCTTAGCAGTGCCAGGCAACATGCCAATAATACTAATCTACTCTTCATACTCTTTTATTCTCTGTATAATTTTATTCTAGTTAATCCGAAGCTTTTGTGTGTAAATCATAGAAGAAGGATAACGGTGAAAACTAAATTATAATGTTTAGTTTTCGGTCGCAAAATTATTCTTTTCTCCGTATATAAGGCATGAATTTCCTTCTTTTTTAACTATGTTTTATATATACTTGAAGGAAATATTTGTTTTTTGATTAAAATACTGTAAAGCATACTGCTAATTACAGGATAACCTTTATTTTTGCATCATGTTAGATTGCAAGCATCATACTAAGATGAAACCGTTTGTACGTCGGTTATTAGGGGCAGCTGTAAGTGTGGCTGTTTTATATTCCTGTGCCAGTGTGGGCCGTCTGGAGGGTGGTCCGATTGATGAGGAACCGCCTCGTTTTGTCACCGGTTCTCCCCTACCGGGTGCACTCCATAACAAAAAGAGTAAAATCTCTATTGAGTTCGATGAGTTTATCAAATTGGAGAAAGCCAATGAAAAAGTGGTTATTTCACCTCCTCAAGTGCAGCAACCGGAAATAAAGGCAAATGGTAAAAGGGTAGTGGTTAATCTGCAAGATACGTTAAAGGCTAACACTACGTATACTATCGATTTTGCCGATGCGATTCAGGACAATAATGAAGGAAATCCGATGCAGGGGTTTACCTATACATTTTCTACCGGGGCAGAGCTTGATTCAATGGCCATTGCCGGTACGTTGCTTGATGCATCGAATTTGGAACCGGTAAAGGGAGTGCTGGTAGGGTTACATGCCAATTTAGCCGATTCGGCATTTACAACGTTGCCTTTCGACCGTGTAGGCCGTACAGATAGCCGTGGACAGTTTTCCATTCGTGGAGTCTCTCCTGGCAAATATCGTATTTATGCTTTAATGGATGCCGACCAGAATTTTAAATTTTCCCAGCCTACGGAGGTCATAGCTTTTAATGACTCCGTTATTATCCCTTCCATGGAAAGGCGTATGCGCCAGGATACCTTGTGGCGAGACTCTTTGACCATAGATACGATTGTAGAGAGACAATATACCCATTTCCTGCCGGATGATGTGCTGTTGCGCAGTTTCAAGGAAAAAACCTTCTCGCAGCGTCTTATGAAAACGGAACGTCTTACTCCGGAAAAATTCTCTTTTTATTTTACGGCTCCTGCCGACAGTCTGCCGCTGATGAAAGGGTTGAATTTCGATGAAAAGGATGCTTTTGTCATTGAGCAGACTACCGGGAGAAACGATACGATTCGCTATTGGATCAAAGATTCTTTGCTTTATCAGCAAGATACATTGAGGATGAGCTTGAGTTATTTGTATACAGATACTTTAAATCAGTTAGTTCCCCGGACAGATACTTTGAGAATTGTATCGAAAGTAAGCTGGAAGAAACTGCAGGAAAAGAAACTGGAAGAGAAGGAAAAAGCCGAGAAGGAGAAGAAGAAAAGAAGGAAAAAGGGGGAAGAAGAGCCGGAACCGACTCCTTTCCTTGCAATGGATGTGTATGCGCCTTCGGCAATGGATGTATACGACTATATCACATTGAGCTTTATGGAACCGATAGCCGGCTTTAATGATACTGCCTTGCATGTAAGGCAAAAGGTCGATACGCTATGGCAGGATGTGCCGTTTGACTTTATGCGGGATTCGTTGGATTTGAAACGTTACAATCTGTATGCAGACTGGAAACCGGGTGAAAGTTACGTTTTTGAAGTGGACTCGACCGCTTTTCACGGGTTGTACGGTTTGTTTACCGATAAAGTGAAGAAGGAGTTTACTGTAAAGAAATTGGAAGAGTACGGACAGATATTTTTCAACATTACCGGAGCTGATTCTACAGCATTTGTAGAATTGCTGGATGCTCAGGACAAGGTAGTACGTACTGTTCCGGTTGTAGAGGGGAAAGCGGATTTTTATTATTTGAATCCGGGTAAATATGGAGCCCGGCTCATTAATGATACAAATGGGAATGGTGTATGGGATACCGGTGATTATGCTGCCAGGCGCCAACCCGAAATGGTTTATTACTATCCGCAGGTATTGGAATTTAAGGCCAATTTTGATTTGATTCAGGACTGGAACGTAAAAGAAAAACCGTTGGATAAGCAAAAACCGGATGAACTGAAAAAACAAAAGCCAGATGAAGACAAGAAAAAGAAGAAAAGCCAGAATAACCGCAACAACAGCAACCGTAACAGCGGTAGGGGATATAGTTATTAAAAGGCAGCGGACGGCAGGATTGTTTTTGCTGGCCGGACTTCTGTGTCTGTGCAGCATAATGCCTGTGCAGGCTCAATGCGTGGCTAAGAACGAAGCGTTTCAGTCGGGCGAGCATGTTATGTACGATTTGTATTTCAACTGGAAATTTATCTGGAAGAAAGTAGGGTTAGCAAGCTTGACTACTAATGCTACTACTTACCGCTTCCAGCCGGCCTACCGTTTCAACCTTCTTTCTGTGGGCAGCAAGAAAACGGATTTTTTCTTTAAAATGCGCGATACGCTGACTTGCTATGTCAGCGATAAACTGGAACCGCTTTATTTTCGTAAAGCAGCCGAGGAGGGAAAACGCTATACGGTCGACGAGGCATGGTTCTCGTATGATGACGGTATAGCTACCGTAAAGCAGAGGCGTACCTGGCATAATCCCGTGCGTGAACCGCAGGAGATGGAGTACAGCGACAGCCGCTGTATCTTTGATATGCTGAGTATTTTGGCGCAAGCCCGTTCTTATAACCCTAAAGACTACAAGATAGGTGAGAAGATACTTTTCCCTATGGCAACAGGGCGCAGAGTGGAGGAACAAACCTTAATTTATCGCGGAAAGGAAGATATAGAAGCGAATAATGATACAATTTATCGTTGCCTTGTATTCTCTTTCGTGGAATACAAGAAGGGAAAAGAGAAGGAGGTGATTACTTTCTTCATTTCTGATGATAAGAATCACCTTCCCATACGCTTGGATATGTATTTGAATTTCGGTTCGGCAAAAGCTTTCCTCAAAAGTGTAAGGGGCAATCGTTACCCGATGACTTCCGTTGTTACAAAGTAAACGGCAGTGCGTCTCCTTTTCTGAAGATACTTGACTCGAATGTAGCTACCAGCTCGCCGTTCTGGTTGGTGATGTCAATCTGATAATGTCCGGTAGTACGTCCGATGTACCGTTCGCGGGCTTCGGCATATAATATGTCGCCCGGACCGCTGCTACGCAGGAAAGTTATATTGGAAGACAGTGAGAAAGCCAGTATGCCGTGAGAATTGGCTGCCGCTGCCAGGGCGAGGTCGGCCAGTGTAAAGAGTACTCCGCCTTGGGTGCGATTTCCGGCATTGAGATGTGTTTCCGTAATTACCAGACGGGCTTTGCTGTATCCTTCTTTTATTTCTATCAGTTCTACACCTGTTTTTTCGGCAAAACTGTCTTTCTTGAAAAATTCTTGCGGCGTCATGTCGTTTTGGTAATAAATGATTAATACTAAGGAGAAATCTGATGTTTTGGACACAAATGTAATATTTTAGCTTTTAATTGGATAATTTAGGTGGGTTATTTTCGAAAGCTTGCGCTACTTTTGTCTTCGAAAAAATAGACATAATTAATAAATAAATCCCTTATTATGAAAACGACTCTTACTACATTGGGTATTTCCCTTCTTGTTTTAGCAGGTTGTGCAGGACAAAAACAGACTGCAAATGATTTCATTCAGGAGAATATTGATAATGCGGTGGCACAGGAAACACTTCAGACAGACATTATCGAAAAATCTGGTAAAATTCTTAATCCGCGTACCATTAATAAGGATGGTAGCATTCACTACGTTCCTATCGATGACTGGTGCTCTGGTTTCTTTCCTGGTAATATTTGGTATACGTACGAACTGACCGGTGATAAAAAGTGGTTACCGCTGGCAGAGAAGTATACTGAAGCATTGGATTCCGTACAATATCTTACTTGGCATCATGATGTAGGCTTTATGATTGGTTCCAGCTATCTGAACGGGTATCGTTTTGCCAATAAGGAAGAGTACAAGCCCGTAATTATCCAGACTGCTAAATCATTGTCTACCCGTTTTCGTCCGGGTGCAGGCGTTATCCAGTCTTGGGATGCCGACAAAGGCTGGCAGGCCGAACGCGGATGGAAATGTCCGGTTATCATTGACAATATGATGAATTTGGAGCTGCTGTTCGAAGCCACTAAACTTTCGGGCGACTCTACTTTCTATAATGTGGCTAAGAAACATGCCGACACGACTATGGCCAACCACTTCCGTGCGGACAACAGTTGCTACCACGTGGTGGATTATGATCCCGAGACTGGTGAGGTGCGCAAAAAACAAACAGCGCAGGGCTACGCCGATGAATCGTCTTGGGCTCGCGGACAGGCATGGGCTTTGTACGGTTATACAATGTGTTATCGTTATACTCATGATGCCAAATATCTGGCACAGGCAGAGAAAGTGTATAACTTTATTTTCGGAAACAAGAACCTTCCCGAAGATTTGGTTCCTTACTGGGACTTCGATGCTCCGAAGATTCCGAACGAGCCTCGTGACGCTTCTGCCGCAGCATGTACAGCTTCTGCCCTCTACGAACTGAGTACCTATGTTACCGATAAGGGGTATAAGGAAACGGCCGACAGAATTATGGAAAGCCTTGCTTCTCCGGCTTACCGTGCAGAGGTAGGGACAAACGGGAACTTTATCCTGATGCACTCGGTCGGCAGTATTCCTCACGGTGCAGAAATCGATGTTCCGCTGAACTATGCCGATTATTATTTCCTGGAAGCTTTGAAGCGTAAAAGAGATTTGGAAAAATGAAAAGTCAATTGAATATATTGTTAGGTGGTTTAGGCTTGTTCGCCTTGCAGAGTTGTAAAACTCCGCAGGCAGAGCAGGCCCAACAGCCGAATGTTATTTATGTTTTTCCCGACCAGTTCCGCAATCAGGCAATGGAGTTCTGGGGTCAGGAAGGTTTTCGGGAGAAAGTGAATTTTCGGAATGATCCGGTGCATACTCCTCGTCTGAATGATTTTGCGAGAGAGTCTTTGGTACTGACCTCTGCCATGAGCAATTGCCCGTTGAGCAGTCCTCACCGGGGGTCGTTACTGACAGGCATGTATCCCAACAAGAGTGGCATTCCTTTGAACTGCAATTCGAACCGTCCTATCAGTTCGTTGCGTGAAGATGTAGACTGTGTGAGCGATGTATTTAGCAATGCGGGATACGACTGTGCGTATTTCGGTAAACTGCATGCAGACTTCCCGACCCCCAATGACCCCCAGCGTCCGGGAAAATATGTGGAAGACCGCATACCAGCATGGGATGCTTATACACCGAAAGACCGTCGTCACGGATTTAACTATTGGTATGCTTACGGAACTTTTGATGAACATAAGAATCCGCATTATTGGGATACGGACGGTAAACGGCATGATCCGCGCGAATGGTCTCCGCTGCACGAGTCAGGTAAAGTTATTTCTTATCTGAAGAATGAGGGAAATGTACGCGACCCGAAGAAACCGTTCTTTATCATGGTGGGCATGAATCCGCCGCATAGTCCTTATCGTTCGTTGGACGACTGTATGGAACAGGACTTCAACTTATACAAGGATCAGCCGTTGGACAGCTTGCTGATTCGCCCCAATGCCGATTCTAAAATGGCAAAGGCGGAGAGTGTACGTTACTATTTCGCTTCCGTTACAGGTGTTGACCGTGCTTTCGGGCAGATACTCGATGCGTTGAAAGAACTGGGATTGGATAAAAACACAATCGTAGTCTTCTCTTCCGACCACGGTGAGACTATGTGCAGCCAGCACACGGACGATCCGAAGAATTCTCCTTTCTCCGAGTCGATGAATGTGCCTTTCCTGGTTCGCTTCCCCGACAAGATTCAACCCCGTCTGGATGATTTGATGCTGTCTTCTCCGGATATTATGCCTACTTTGTTGGGGTTGGCGGGTCTTTCCGATTCTATTCCGGCAAATGTGCAGGGACACAATTATGCTCCGCTGTTCTTTAATGAAAAAGCTGATATAGTGCGTCCTGCAGGAGCTCTTTATATTCAGAACGTAGACGGTAAGAAAGATGAAGACGGTAAGGTCCGTTCCTATTTTCCATCGTCACGCGGTTTTAAATCGGCCCGTTACACATTGGCTCTTTATGTAGACCGTGATAATCACAAGCTTGTAAAGAGTTTCTTGTTTGATGATGAGAAAGATCCGTATCAGATGAATAATCTTCCGTTAGAGAAGAATAAGGAAATAGTAGATGAGCTGTGTGCAGAGATGGGAAAAGTTTTGAAAGAGATTGATGACCCCTGGTACAGAGAGCGTATCTTGTCTGACATGATACCGTACGATAAATAAAAACTATTGTTTTTAAAAAGAATTACCCCTGCCACAATCATATGTAGCAGGGGTAATTTTTTGGAGGATATGATGCACCTCTTTCTTTCGTTTATAGGAAACGGTTATAACCGTTTTGAGTTTACTTGTTTAATTTCCACTCACATCCGTCTTTGGTGTCCTTGATGGCAAAACCTAATGCAGTCAGCTCATCACGGATTTTGTCGGATGTAGCCCAGTCCTTGTTGGCTTTGGCTTTTATGCGTTCTTCCAGTAGCATATCCACTACTTTGCCAAAAGCGGCTTCGCGTTCTTCATTGGAGGTGTTCTCCTCTTTCAGTCCCAATATATCGAAGCAGAAGAGATGGAAGGTCTCTTTCAGCTCTTTCAGGTCTTCGGCTGTAATGGTGTCATTGCCTGCAATGATATTGTTTATCATTCTGGCACCATCGAAGAGGTGGGCTATTACAATCGGAGAATTCAAATCATCGTTCATGGCTTCATAGCATTCGGTACGTAATGTTTTCACGTTTACCGTAGAAGCTTTGCCTGGAACAATCTTTTCCAGTCCGTGTACAGCATCCATAAGCCTTGTCAGACCTTTTTCTGCAGCTTGCAGGGCTTCATTGCTGAAATCTACCGTACTGCGATAGTGAGCCTGGAGAATGAAGAAACGGATAGTCATCGGGCTGTAAGCCTGTGTCAGTGTCTTGTTGGAGCCGGTGAAGAACTCATCCAATGTGATGAAGTTACCGAGGCTTTTACCCATTTTCTGTCCGTTGATGGTTATCATGTTGTTATGCATCCAGTAATGCACCATGTCATCGCCTTGCGATGCTACGGATTGTGCAATTTCACATTCGTGGTGCGGGAAGATAAGGTCCATACCGCCACCGTGAATGTCGAAATGTTTACCCAGATATTTCTTTCCCATTGCCGTACATTCGGCGTGCCAGCCGGGGAAGCCGTCACTCCATGGGCTTGGCCAGCGCATGATATGTTCCGGTTGGGCACGTTTCCACAGTGCAAAGTCGGCGGGATTGTGTTTTTCCTCCTGGCCGTCCAGTTCACGCGTAGTGTTTAGTACATCGTCCAGATTACGTCCTGACAGTTTGCCGTAGTGGTGGTCTTTGTTGTATTTGGCTACATCAAAGTAAATGGAGCCTTCACTTTCGTAAGCGTAGCCGTTCTCCAGTATCTCTTTTACGAGCTCTATCTGTTCGATGATATGTCCCGAGGCATGCGGTTCGATGCTGGGAGAAAGCACGTTTAATGCTTCCATTGCCTTGTGATAACGGTTTATATAATACTGTGCCACTTCCATGGGCTCCAGTTGTTCCAGGCGGGCTTTCTTTGCAATTTTGTCTTCACCGTCGTCTGCATCATGCTCCAAATGGCCTACATCGGTAATATTGCGGACATAGCGCACTTTATAGCCAATGTGTGTAAGATAGCGGAAAAGTAAATCGAAAGTAATGGCAGGACGTGCGTGACCCAGGTGGGCATCACCGTAAACGGTCGGTCCGCAGACATACATACCTACATGAGGAGCATGCAGAGGTACGAATAACTCCTTTTTTCTATTTAAGGTGTTGTAAATGGTCAGTTGTTGTTCCATAACGTTTGATAATTAGTTCTTTTTGGAAAGGCAAAGGTATAACAAATATTTGTAAATTAGGACTATCTGTTTTAAAAAGCGTGCAGGAAGTATCGTTCTACGGCGATGGCTACTCCATCTTCGTCATTACTTGGAGCAATGTAGTCCGCAGCAGCTTTCACGGGTTCCTGCGCATTGTCCATTGCTATGCCCAATCCGGCGTATTTTATCATGCTGAGATCATTGTAACCGTCGCCCATGGCTGCCACTTCTTCGCGGGTGATACCCAGCTTTTCCGATAATACGGCGATCGAACGTGCTTTGTCTATGCCCAAAGGAACGAGTTCCAGAAAATAAGGTTCCGAACGGTATACGCTGATTTGCCTTTGCAGACGAAGGCTCAGTTCGGCTTCTGTTTTCATAAGTTGTTCCGGTTCACCTACAATGAGACATTTGGGTAGGGGAAGGGGAATTTCCTGCAGGAAGTTCTCTACGCGGCGTACCTGCATTTTGTTGAGGAATGCTTCTTTCTGTACGTACGGGTCGTTGGGATTTTCGGTGAGTATGCACTCGTTGTCGTATGTGAGGATTGTTTGCCGGTTATCGGTTGCAGTCTGGTACAGGATAGGCAGTACATCGTCGGGAAGCAGGTTTTTATACAGTAGTTCACCGGTGCTCCAGTCTATGATTTCTCCGCCGTTATAAGAAAGAATATAGCCGTTGTTTTCTTTCATTTGCAGTTGTTCCGCCAAAGGAACAATGCCGTAGGTAGGACGGCCTGATGCCAGTACCAGGCGTACGCCGCTTTGCTGTAGCCGTAACAGGGTACGGAGATTGCGCGGAGAGATTTCTTTCTTCGAATTGGTCAGCGTTCCGTCCAGGTCGAGGACGAGCAGTCGATAGTCTTGTTTCATGGTTTGAATTTGATTGTTTTTTTGAAAGTGGCAAAGATAGGGTTTTCTCAGGATGAAATACTATTTTTGCAGTATGAAGTCAAAAGAACGTGTATTATTGGGAATGAGCGGCGGTACGGACAGTTCCGTGGCTGCCATGAAGTTACAGGAAGCCGGCTATGAAGTAACGGGAGTCACTTTCCGTTTTTACGAAGTGGGTGGAAAAACGGAATATCTGGAAGATGCGCGGGCGCTGGCAGGACGGTTGGGTATTGAGCATATTACATACGATGCAAGGGAGCTTTTCCGTGAACGCATTATCCGTTACTTTATAGATGAATATCTGGCGGGGCATACCCCCGTTCCCTGTACCCTCTGCAATAATGAGCTGAAGTGGAAACTTTTGGCGGAAATAGCCGATGAAAAGGGGATTTATTGGATCTCTACCGGACATTACGTACGTAAACTCTTTTTAGAGGACAACTATTACATTGCTCCGGCAGTTGACAGAGACAAGGACCAGACTTTCTTTTTATGGGGCTTGAAGCAGGATATCTTGCAACGGATGTTACTCCCAATGGGAGATATGACAAAAGAGGATGCGCGTGCTTATGCCGCTGAACGTGGGTTTATGCGTGTCGCCACTAAAAAAGACAGTATAGGAGTGTGTTTCTGTCCGTTGGATTACCGTTCTTTCCTGAAGCGTGAGGTTCCTATGGAGCAACTGCCGGGCAGAGGGCATTTTCTCGATGAAAAGGGGAATGTATTAGGATGGCATGAAGGATACCCTTTCTATACGATAGGTCAACGGCGTGGACTGGGCATTCATCTGAATAGGGCTGTATTTGTGAAGGAAGTCAGAATGGAAACCAACGAGGTGGTACTTGCACCACTTGCCTCCTTATATAGGAATGAAATGCATCTTAAAGATTGGAACCTTATCAGTGCACATCGGGTATTGGGAGCGGAAACGGTTATCGTAAAGATACGCTATCGCAAGCAGGCAAACCACTGTATGGTTGCTCAGGAGGAGAACGGATATCTGCGGGTTTCGCTATTGGAACCGTTGGAGTCTATCGCCCCGGGGCAAGCCGCCGCCTTTTATGATGCGGACGGCTTGTTGTTGGGCGGTGGTATTATTCTTTGAAGTTGAGCTTCAGCATCTCTTCCATGTATTCTCTTGTATTGCTGAGGCGCGGTATCTTATGCTGTCCGCCAAGCTTGCCTTTATTGTCCAGCCAATCATGGAACAGATTTCTGCGGGCAACGATTATCTCCAGAGGTTGCAAAGCCAGGTCATTCTGCCGTTTGGCTTCATAGTCGGAATTCACTTCTTTGAGGGTGTCATCCAGTATTTTGGCAAATTTATCCAGGTCATCTGGCTTTTTGGCAAATTCAATCAGCCATTGATGGCGGCATTTGGCATGTTCGTCCATGAAGACGGGAGCGGCGGAATAGTCTACAATCTGTGCTCCCGTGGCAGCACAGGCTTTGCTTAAACCTTTTTCCGCATTGTCCACGATAAGTTCTTCGCCAAAGGCATTGATGAAATGCTTTGTGCGGCCGGTAATGACGAATTTGTACGGGCGGTTATTGGTGAACTTCACGGTATCTCCAATCATATACCGCCACAGTCCGGCAGAAGTGGAGATGACCATTGCGTAGTTCTTGTTGAGTTCTACTTCTTCCAGACAGCAGATACGCGGATTTTCCTTGCCGACATCTTCCAAAGGTATGAATTCATAGAAAACACCGTAATCAATCATCAGCAGCATAGCCGGATCGTTCGGGTCGTTCTGTGTGCCGAAATAGCCTTCGGAGGCATTATATGTCTCGACATAGTGCATCTTGGAACTTTTGATGACTTGTCTGTATTGTTCCCGATAAGGAGTAAAAGCCACTCCGCCATGGAAGAATACTTCCAGATTGGGCCATACTTCTTCCAATGACTGTTTCCCGGTTTTTTCAAGTATATGTTTGACAAGTACCAGCATCCAGGATGGCACACCCGAAAGATTGGTGACATTGGCATGGATTGTACTGTTGGCTATGGCCTCCATCTTAGGTTCGAACTCGCTCATCAAGGCAATTTCCTTGCTTGGCACACGGATATAGTTGACCAGCGGGTGTACATTCTGTATCAGAATGGCGGATAAATCACCTACCAGGCTATGGTTGGAGTTCAGGTTGGGGCTGTGGCCGCCGAGAATCAATCCTTTTCCGGAAAAAAAACGGCTTTCGGGATTGATTCCCAAATAGATGGCAACAGCATCTTTCCCGCCTTGATAATGAGTGTCTTGCAGAGACTCTTTGCTGACCGGAAGGAATTTGCTTTTATCGTTGGTCGTTCCCGAAGACTTGGCAAACCAGCGTATTTCCGACGGCCAGAGCAGATTTTGCTCACCGGCACGCAAGCGGGCTACATAAGGTTTGATTTCTTCGTAAGTCTGTATGGGAAGGCGTTTTTTGAAATCTTCATAAGTACGAATAGAGGCATAGTCATATTTCTTTCCCCATTCCGTATTGGCGGCCATGTGTACCAAACGTTTCAGGACACCTGCCTGCAACTCACCTGCATGTTCGGTGTACAGTTCGATTTCTTTCAAGCGGGGGGCGAAGTATACTTTATTCAGAAGTTTTGTAATATTCATCGTTCTTATCGAAATCTGTTTAAGTGTGCAAAATTAATCTTATTTATCGGCATCTCTATCTTTTTTCTCTTTTTTTTCTATCTTTACGTCCGTATAGGTGAAAAGAACCGTAATTTAAACTAAAACATCATGAGAATCGGTATTTTGACTTCAGGCGGGGATTGCCCCGGTATCAATGCGACTATCCGCGGCGTTTGCAAAACGGCTATCAATCATTATGGAATGGAAGTAATAGG
>ENA-OPNM01000387-OPNM01000387.1-human-gut-metagenome-genome-assembly--contig:-NODE-387-length-13645-cov-2.650699_pt1 | contig 13645 bp, 9 predicted proteins | sample MGYA00241541_ERZ501779 | MGnify/ENA primary metagenome ERZ501779 (study PRJEB25962, sample SAMEA2042558) | human gut metagenome | biome: human gut; feature: human-associated habitat; material: faeces...
CCGCCGACTTGGTTTCGGCAGCCGCAGCACCGCCCGAAGGCAGCATACGCCAATGGTATATTGCCAGCAATATCATCACGGCAGCCATTACCAGCATTACACACATCCAAGCCTGGACAGTTGCCTCATGACGCACTGCATCCGTGGCACCGGGCACTCCACCGAAGTATTTCAGCAGCCACCCAGCCAGCCATACCAAACCGCCGGACGCCACAATCTTGGCGATGTTATAGAAAGCTCCCTGCCAGCCGATGTACTTTGCCTGTTCCTGCTTATTCAGCTCGGACATGTACACGCCGTCCGTTGCCACATCGTGCGTAGCGCCGCTGAAAGCGATAACCGCCAGCAAAAAAATGGAAAGAGCAAAAAAGAACGGAAGATTCAGTGCAAAGGCGACCAGTGCGAACCCCGCTCCCGTAACCAACTGCGTCAGCACCACGAAGAATTTCTTCGTCTTGAACATCTCGAGAAAAGGACTCCAAAGAAACTTCAACGTCCAGGGAAGCATTATCAGTGAGGTCCACAAAGCTATTTGGGCATCACCCACTCCCAGCCCCTTGAACATAAGTACGGAAACCATGTTCAGCACCACAAAGGGAAGCCCCATGGCGAAATAAACGGTTGGAATCCAAGATATCGGATTATGATAATTCCGGCTCATATATGTTTCGTTGCTATCGGTACTTTCTATTTCCGTAACTCATTATCCGGCATCAGCGGCTCCGCTCCCATAGTCAGCTCCAGCGTACCGCCGTTTACGATGTCTTGATGGTTGAAGAAAGGAGCGGCAAGTTCTTCCCCGTTCAGGATAATCTTCCGGACATACTTATTGTCACGACTGTTATTATGGGTTATAATGGTAAAGGTGTTGCCATTCTGCAAACGGATGGCGGCCTCATCAAACAGCGGACGCCCGATGGAATACACCGGTTTTCCGGGGCAAACCTGGTAGAATCCCATAGCATTCAGCACGTACCATGCCGACATCTGTCCGCAGTCTTCATTGCCGGAAAGGCCATTGGGCTCGTTGAAGTAAAGCGTATGCAGCACACTGTCCACCAACGCCTGTGTCTTGTACGGCTGTCCCACATAGTTATAAAGGTGAGCAATATGGTGGCTCGGCTCGTTACCGTGTGCATACTGTCCTATCAGTCCGGAAATATCTACCGATACCGACTCGCCCTCCAAGGAAGAATCTGCCACGAACAGAGAATCGAGCTTACCGATGAATGCGTCACGGCCACCCATGAGTTCCACCAGACCATCTACATCATGCGGCACGAACCAAGTCCATTGCCAGGCAGTGCCTTCACAATAATCATCGTTGCGGTGAGTGGAAGCACGAGGATTGAAAGGCGTACGCCAATTGCCCTCGCTGTCGAGCCCGCGCATAAAACGGGTAGACGGATCGAAATATACCTTATAACCCTCTGCAAAAGCCGCGTACTTAGTCCGGTTCGGTTCATCGCCCATTGCTTCAGCCAACTGTGAGATGCACCAGTCGTCATAAGCATATTCCAACGCCTTGGCTACCGATTCATTGTCTTTGTCACAGGGAACATAGCCTATTTTATTCTTCCAGTATTTGGCCTGCGGCATCAAATGCGGCAATACACGGGGGTGAGTAATAATGCCCGTCGTATCGTATTCCGCCGTGCGGAGACAGGCACGGTAGGCTTCCTTCACATCAAAATTACGATATCCTTTGGCGTAAGAGTCGGCAATCAGAGAAACTGCATGGTAGCCAATCATCGTTCCCGTATAGTTGCCGGCAAGCTCCCACATCGGGAATACACCGCCTTCTTTCTCTTTCTGGATCAAAGAGCGGATAAAGGCTTCATTCAGTTCAGGATCTATAATTGTCATCAAAGGATGATAAGCACGGAAAGTATCCCACAAGGAGAATATCGTGTACACAGGTTCGTCCACACTGCCCTGATGCGGCTTCAAATCCATACCGAAATAACGTCCGTCTGCATCCGTAAAAAGATTGGGCTGCAAACCGGTATGATAAAGGGCTGTATAAAACATCGTGCGCTGGTCGGCATTCTGCGTACGGATATCTATTTTGGACAGATAGTCGTTCCATGCCTGACGTGCTGCACTCCGCACTCCGTCAAAATCCCATCCGGGTATTTCGGCCTCCACATTCTTACGCGCTCCGTCCATATCGACAGCCGAAACACCCACTTTCACCAATACCTCTTCATTCTGTGCCGTAGGGAACTGCAACAGTACTTTGGCGGTGGGCAAAAGCGGACCGCCTTCTTCCAATGCCACAGAATCCGTCACCAATGTATAGGTAAACGGCTTGGAGAACTTGGCATAGAAGTTGATATACTGGTCGAATGCCCAATATACCGTTTTTTTATGTCCGCGGATTTCGGTATCACTGATTACTTCTATTTTCATTTCCTCATTTGTCTGACGCTCGATACTGTAATCAAAGTCCAGAATGAAACCGGCATCTTCAGCTTCCGGAAAGGTATAACGGTGAATGGCAGCACGCTTTGTCGCAGTAAGTTCCGCCTTTACGTTATAGCGTTCCAGCAAGACGGAATAATATCCGGGTTGCGCCACTTCATTATCGTGCGAGAAAGCCGAACAGTACGCCATTTGCTGACTCTTCGATCCCATCGGATGATACTCCTGTTTCCCTACAGTAGGCATCAGCAGTACATCACCGTAGTCCGCACATCCTGTTCCGCTGACATGGGTATGCGAGAAACCGTTGATGGTAGTATCCTCGTAATAGTATCCGGAACAAGCGTCCCATTCGTAGATACGTGTATCGGGACTGGGTTGAATCATCCCGTTCGGAACAACCGCACCCGGATATGTATGTCCATGTCCGCCTGTCCCGATAAAGGGATTTACATAAGAGGCATAGTCCTGCTCTGCCTGCGTACAGCTAAAGACAGTACCCAGCAACAGGAGTCCGCCCAGCAATATGGAATTAGATTTCAAGTTTGTTTTCATATTCTTTGGTATTACATTAGGATTATCAAATCGGCATAAAGCTGACAGCCTGTCCCCCACCTTTTGCCATGACAATGGTCAGGGTATCATCGGACGTCACCTGTTTCTCTATGATTTCGTAAGATTCCGGATTGGTCTCCCAATCGGCATCTTTTCCGTCGGCATAGATAACGGCTGCATAAGTTTTTCCTTTTTCCAGAAAATCCAGTTTCACATCTATGCTGCGCGCCTCTTCATCGGTTGCCGCCCCCAGAAAATATTTATCTTTTGCCTTACGTACTATTGCCACGTATTCACCCGGTTCGCCGGCAAGCGCCTCCGACCAGTCACAGTCTGCATCAAAATCACGGAAGAAACGGAAAGCGGGATGGCCTTCATAGTTTTCAATCATGTCGGCAGCCATCTGCAAAGGAGAGTAAAGTATCACCCAATTGGCTATCTGCTTGGCAAGCGTGGTATTGATACGGCAATCCTTACTGTCTTTCATATTCCACTTTTTCCGGTCGGGATTGTTTTTGGCACGCTTGTACAGCACATCAAAGATACCCGGCGTATAATCCATCGGACCACCCAGCAAACGGGTAAACGGCAACATCACATGATGTTCCGGCGGATTACCTTCGCTCCAGGCATTCCACTCCATGCCGCGGGCGCCTTCGCGGGTCATCATGTTGGGATAGGTACGACGTATACCGGTATCCTTTATCGGCTCATGCACATCGAGGGTAGTACGATACTTGGCAGCCGTTTTCACGACATTACGGTAATGCCGCACATTGAACTGTCCGTGGTGGTTGTGACCGTTGGGAAGACCACCGGCATACCCGGTCTTTACGCTATGGATACCCAAATCGGCATACCATTCATAAGCCTTATCCAACTGATTTTCGTAATTACAGATATTTCCTCCCGTTTCATGATGACCGATAATCTCAACACCCTTCTTCCGGGCATAGGCTGCTATTTCCTTTATATCGAAATCGGCATACGGTTTGGTATAATCGAAGTTCTGCGTTCCGCCCCAGTTCTCCCAACCTTCATTCCAGCCTTCGAACATAACGGCTTCGATGTTGTTGGCTGCGGCAAAATCAATATAACGTTTTGCATTTTCGGTAGTGGCGCCGTGGCGGTCGTTTATCACCCAGCTCTCCACACCCAGATGCATACCCCACCATATACCTACATACTTCATCGGGCGAATCCAGTCGGTAGACTCCAAAACGCAGGGTTCGTTCAAGTTCAGGATAAGTGCTGAATTTATCAGTCCCACAGCTTTCGAAGCTATCTGTACAGTACGCCAGGGCGTATTGAAACTGCCGCCTTCTATCTTAGCCTTAATGCCGTCGGGCCATGGAGCCAACTCGGATTTGAATCCGCAGCCGCCGGTATTTTGCAAAGTCATTTCAGGAAAGTCCGTCAATGCGGCTTCGTGAATACTGGCGTAAGTCTTACCTACCTTAAAGGTCATCGGAGTGTTTGCGTTATCAGTCTTGCTGAGCGGCTGTGTACGATATAACAGCTCATATGTTTCGTAGTTGGCAGGAATAGACCAGGAAATTCCATCCTGCGCCATATTGAAAGAGGTAAGTTCGTCCGTAACAAAGATGCTGTCTACTCCGGCAACTTCATACTCGTACCGGAAACCGACTCCGTCGTCAAATACCCGAAAGCGAAGGGTCAGTTTCGTATCCGCCTCATCAGACAGACAAACCGCCATTTCATTATAATGGTTACGGATACTCTTATTCTCTCCCCAAGGTTGTGTCCATGTCTCGTCCGCAGCGGAAAACTCCGTACCGACAACTTTCATACCCTCCGAAAGATTCACACCCTTTCCGGCAAGGAATCCCAAAGCAGAAGGGGCTACAAAAGCCGTATCATCCACATCTATCCGATACGTCATGCGGTTGTGGTCATCCAATGCAAACTGAAGGCGGATATGACCATCAGGCGAAACGACTTCTGTCGGTTTGGGAGTACATCCGCATATTACCAGCAGCAGACTGACAATCCATAATATTGTTTTCATGTTTTTCCGGTAATCTTTTATTGTGTAATGGTACAAAAAACATGCAGCTACCTACGCTTTTCCTTAGAAAACGAATACGGATAATCTTCCGCACGGACACCTCGCTGCAGGTTGGGCTTATCGCCCATTTCGAATTTCAGCGTACCGCCTTTCAGCAAGTCTCCGTGGCGCAGATAGTTTTTGGTATATTCATTTCCGTCGACCTGAAGAGACTGTATATAGACATTCTGCGCACTGTTGTTTCCGGCATCGATCGTCAGCGAGTTTCCGTTTTCAAAATGCAGAACGGCTTTCTTGAACAAGGGAGCGCCCAATACATATTCGTCCGTACCCGGACAAACCGGATAGAAGCCTAATGCGGAGAATACATACCATGCCGAAGTCTGCCCGTTGTCTTCATCCCCGCAATAACCGTCCGGACCGGGTGTGTACATGCGGTTCATCACCTGACGCAGCCAATATTGCGCTTTCCAGGGTTGTCCGATGTAGTTATAGAGATAAATCATGTGCTGTATAGGCTGGTTACCATGTGCGTAATTGCCCATATTCATTACAGTCATTTCACGTATTTCATGGATGACTTGTCCGTAGTAGCTATCATCGAATACAGGCGGAACAATAAATACGGAATCGAGCATATTGGCAAATACCTTTTCGCCCCCCATCAAATCGACCAATCCTTGCGGGTCGTGGAATACCGACCAGGAGTAGTGCCAACTGTTTCCTTCGGTAAAGGCATCCCCCCACTTCAACGGTGAGAACGGTGTCTGGAACTTACCGTCTTTATTACGCCCGCGCATCAACAGACTTTCCTTATCAAAAATATTACGGTAGTTCATGGCACGCTTTGCAAACAACTCCTGCTCCTTTTTCGGACGGTTCAAAGCTTTGGCAAGCTTATAGATGCACCAGTCGTCATAAGCATATTCCAGCGTACGGGCGGCATTCTCGTTAATCTTCACATCATAAGGAACATATCCCAACTTGTTGTAATATTCATAGCCCAAACGTCCGGTAGATGATATTTCCGGATGTACATGCTCCGTTCCGTAAAGCAGCCCTTCATACATAGTCTTTACATCTTCTACCTTAACACCCTTCAAATAGGCATCGACCAAAACGGAAGCCGAATTATTGCCGATCATGCAGCCACGGTGTCCCGGACTCGCCCATTCGGGAAAGAAACCACTTTCCTTGTAAGTATTGACCAGTCCTTCCTGAATTTCCCTGTTTACCGACGGATACATCAGATTAAGGAAAGGAAACAGACAACGGAATGTATCCCAGAAACCCGTATCGGTGTACATATAGCCGGGAAGCACTTCCCCATTATAGGGGCTGTAGTGAATGGGAGCACCCTGCTTGTCCAACTCGTAAAAAGCACGGGGGAAAAGCAGCGAGCGGTACAGGCAGGAATAGAAAGTGCGGTATTGGTCGAGGTTTCCGCCCTCCACTTCAATCTTGCCCAACACATTGTTCCAAGCATCACGTCCTTTCTGCACCAGCGTGTCAAAACTGTCCGTACCCAATTCGAGCAAGTTCCGCTCAGCCTGTTCGTAGCTGACAAAAGAAGAAGCAACACGTGCATGCACAATCTCGCCTTTCTTCGTCTTAAATCCGATAATCGCACCTGCATGGGCAGCTTGCTGCTCTTTCTGCGATTCCTGAATTACACTGTCTTTAACAGAAGCGGTATATGTAAAAGGTTTGTCGAACTCTACAATAAAGTAGTTTCTGAAATTCTGCGGTACACCGCCGCTGTTACGGGTGGAATATCCGATGATCCGGTTCTTTTCCGGTACAATCCTGATATAGGAACCGCGGTCGAAAGCATCTACCACCACATAGGAATGTTCATTTTCCGGAAATGTGAAACGGAACAGCACGGCACGTTCGGTAGGAGTAAACTCCGTCACCACATCGTGCTCCGCCAGATATACCTTATAATAATGCGGCAACGCAACCTCACCTTTATGCGAGAACCAGCTTGCACGTTTGTCCTCATCGAAAACAGGTTGCCCGGTAACAGGCATAATGGAGAATTGCCCGTAATCGTTTATCCATGGACTGGGCTGGTGCGTCTGCTTGAAGCCTCGGATTTTATTGGCCGTATAGACATATTGCCAGCCATCCCCCATTTTTCCGGTTTGCGGTGTCCAAAAATTCATTCCCCACGGACGCGCAATGGCGGGATAGGTGTTTCCGGTAGAAAGCTCGAATGTGGATTGAGTACCCACCAAAGGATTTACATACTGTACCCAATCCTTAGCCTTTATGCTCGTAAAACAGCATAAAAAGGCAAATGCCAATAAAAGTTTTTTCATAATATTTGAATTTCAGATTATCAATAAACAAAACAAGCCTGTTCTATTTGGATTTGGAAGAAGATATAAAAACGTTTTCGCCTATTACCTTGTATTTGATACCGATGGAATTCTTTATCAAATCCAATGTGGCAGCTACGTTTTCTTTCTTCTTCAACGGTCCGGAATATGTTCTTTCAATGTCCACATCCGGTGCTATAATGATTTTCACGTTATAGGCTCTCTCCAAAATCTTGCAAAGCGTGCGTATGTCCGTCTGATTTAAATCGAATGCCGTATCATGCCAGCCCTCTATACCCGGTTCTGCAGGTTTCACCGTCAGTCGTCGGGTCATTCCGTCCAATTCGGCCTGTTGCCCCGGCGAAAGCACTATCATGCCTTCACCATGATTGCCCTTTACTTCTACCTCACCTTTCAATAAGGTGGCTACCGCCCTTTGTCCGTTTTCCCCGGACTTCAAATTAAAGGTTGTTCCCAATACCCTCACTTGCATGGCATGGCTTTGTACGATAAAAGGCTTGGCTGTATTTCTCTTCACATCAAAGAAACCTTCTCCGTTCAGATACACATGTCTCTTGCCACCTTCAAAATTACGGGGATATTGCAAAATCGTGTTTTTATTCAACCATACTTTGGTTCCATCCGGAAGCATCAGCTCCTTTATGGTTTCATTGGCCGTAACAGTGACCAAAGATTCGGAACTACGGCTACCCGCCTGATAGAACCAGTAGCCCATACCTCCTATAAAAAAAGCACCGACTGCGATAGCTGCATATTGCATCCACCGGTGAAACAGTGTACGCTTCAACTTACGCTCCCGCTCCTCTCCGAGCCTTTGCGACAATTGTTTTTCAGCCTTCGCAAGGAGTGCTTCCTCAGAAGCCGCATCGGATTTTCCCAAATGGTACAGTTCCTCTAATGTAAATAATTCATGAGCATTCTCTTCCGACTCCTCCAACCAGACATTCAACGAGCGAAGTTCCTCTTCCGAACATTCACCCGCTAAAAACTTTACTATTATTTTTTCATCCAATTTGCCCATTTTCCTGTTCATGTTACAATATTAGAACAACCTTATCTCCAAAAACACTTACTAATCCAACCGATAATTAAAGAAAAAATGTCTATTTGTACATCGGAGTGGCAACCTTTCGGTTACCATCCGGTACGTTCATACTGCTTTCCGCTCCACCTTTCATACACCAAATCGGCATAACGCTGCGGGGTACATTCCTCAATGCTTGGAGCCACAGCATCCGAAGGGATATAAGGCTCCACAGCCTGGTCGGTAGCATAGGTAGAATACTCATCATCAAAGTCTATGCCGTCAAATCCATAAATATCGATATACGCTTTCAAATCCTTTGCAAAGGCGCGGGCGGCATCTTTCGAAAGACTACGCATACCGGCAGCAGTGTGGTCTCCCAAGATAGAGAGATGAACTCTTATGCCTTTTGCCTGTAACGGGCATACAGTCTGCTCGATATTATCAAGTACAAATCTGGTTTGCTCGTTACACGAAACATAAGGAACATCATCCGCGCTCAAACGGATATTGGCTGCAAATACACTGGCTATGTCAAAGAAAGGAGACTTATCGCTCTTCATCGTGTACTCACCCGCATTCAACATACTTTCACGATTGACTTCCACATAACATAAATTCTTTACCTTGCGTCCCGCATTGACTTCCGGCATGGCTGCAAGCGGTTTTACCAAATAAATAAAGGCCTTGTTGTCCGTATGTTTTTCCGTTCCCGCAGTAGCTACTGCCGATACAGCCACAGCATAGGTAGCCCCTTCCATTCCACCCGGCAGTATATCCAGTGCAAGTGTGGCAGACTTACTTTTACCGGCTTCAACAACCACGTTGCCATTGTTTTCCAGCAACAGTTTGTCTGCTGGATACATCGTATACCCCGTACCATTCAACTGGTTATAAGCATCCAATATCCTGGAATCCAGTTTGAAAGTAACGGCAACCTCCTGTTCTGCCGGTTCACTCAATTCAAAAAACAAATGTCCCGTAGCTTTTTATCTCCTCTGAGCGCAATGGGAGTCAACATTTTTGCACCGGCGGCAGACTTCACTTCCCCGAAAATCGCTCCGGGATTTTCCGTAGTCTGTTTTCTGCCATTACCCGCTTCGGAACAACCGGAATTCAATATCATTGAGACAGCATTAAAACACCTGCCGATATAAGCGTTTCTATTTTCATATATCTCATATACTATCATTCATTTAGATTAAAAACAAAAACTAACCTAAGAGAGATATCCGCAATCATACTTAGGTTAGTTTTCCATATAGGAAAACGGCAATGCACCGTTTTCTTAAATAGAACAACCACACCTATGGAAAACACTTACGCGAGCAAACACTTTTTTTCAACAAAAAAATATTTATCTTACAATCAAAACCTTACAGCTATTTGTTCTGGATATAACCTTCCAGCCGGCTACGCAAAAATTTCAATGCCTTATACATATGAGCCTCTACCGTACGGAGCGATACATCCATGGCTTCGGCAATATCCTTATTCTTCATATTGTGCAAGTAGCTGAGCTTAAATACCAGCTTGCATTTTTCCGGCAATTCGTCGATGGCGCTGATGATATGCTTCCTCAATTCCCGGTCTTCTATCCGTTTCAGCACGTCGTTATCATCCGGCTGGTAAAACAGGGCGCGCTTATTGTACACTTCCTGCATGACTGCTTCATAGCTGTTCTTGATGTCGCGATGTTTCAACACATTCAGTGCACGGGTATAAACCGCCCGGTACAGAAAAGCTTGTATCTGCTCGCCCACTGTCACACTGTCTTTTCTGTGCCAGAGCTCCACAAACACTTCCTGCACCACATCCTCGGCATCTTCCTCCCCTACCATGCGCGTTGCATAAAACAGCAGATTCGCATAGTATTTCCGGAAAAGTTGCCTGTACACTATGTCAAACTCATCTTCCATATACTATTTCAAGGTAAGCTCAATACCATGCTTTTCCGGGTTCACTTCCCATTTCGAACTCCAGAATACTTCCGTTCATTATCTGCTCATGCGTAATATAACTTTTGTCATAAGGCTTTCCGTCGAGCTTCACCGACCGGATATACCTATTCTTCCCGCTCACCCCATGAGCAAGAACCGTAAAGGTTTTGCCATTGGACAACCGCATCCTTACCTCCGGATACAGCGGCGTACCTATTTCATACTCACCGCCAACCGGATTTACAGGATAGAATCCCATGGCGCTGAATACATACCAGGCAGACATCTGCCCGCAATCCTCATTACCGCACAAGCCGGCGGGCGTATTCTTATACAGCTCACGCATCACCTCCGACGCATACTTCTGGGTTTTCCAGGGTTGCCCCACTTTGTTGAACAGATAAATAACATGATGGCTCGGTTCATTGCCATGCGCATACTGCCCTATCATACCGGTACTGAAAATAGGAAGCTCCTCATCATCGGCAGGGCGGTACGTGAACATACTGTCAAGCTTCTGCGCAAAGCGCTCCTTCCCGCCGGTCAGGGCTATCAGCCCGTCAATATCCTGCTGCACCGACCAGAAATACTGCCAACCGTTGCTTTCGCAAATATGCGGCGTATAATCATCCGGCGAGAAACCGTCTATAAAAGCTCCCTTGTCATCACGCGGCTGCATGAAAGATGTCTGCGGATTATATACATTCTTATAATTCTGCGAACGTTTGTAGAATTCATCCGCTACCTGCCGCTCACCCAGCTTCTCGGCCAAGCGGGCTATACAGTAATCATCGTAAGCATACTCCAGGGTTTTGGAGAGCGACCAGTTCTCTGCATTATAGCTATCCGTCACGTTGTAAGGCACATATCCATGCTTCTTATAAAGGCCGATGCCCCGATAATCATCCATATTGGCTGTCGCCACGCAAGCCTCCAAAGCCTTCTTAGCATCAAAATCCCCTATACCTTTCAGACAGGCATCCACAATGACCGGTACGGAGTGATAGCCTATCATCATATCCGTTTCGCTGCCATAAAAATTCCATATCGGCAGGCGACCGTTCTGCTCATAAAAGGCAAGGAAGGATTTCACCATGTCGTTCACACGCGCCGGCTCTATATAAGTATAAAGCGGATGAGAGGCACGGTACGTATCCCATAAGGAGAAAGTGCTGTAATTCGTCCATCCGTCGGCTTTATGTACCTGCCTGTCGGGCCCGTAATAAGAACCGTCCACATCGGCATAGATGGTAGGAGCCAGCATCGAGTGGTAAAGGGCCGTGTAAAACTTCACCTTTTCATCGCGATTGCCGCACTCGATTTCTATCCGTGACAAATGCTCGTTCCAGTTTTTGCGTGCGGCAGCAAGGTATTTATCGAAATCATCATCAGGTACTTCCGCCGCCAGATTACGTGCTGCCCCTTCCATGCTTACCCCCGAAATGGCCGTGCTCACAAGGAGCTGTTCTCCCTTTGTTGTCTTAAAGTCAAAACGTGCTATGACCGAAGTCCCGATTCTTTTTCCATCTTTCAGGACTGCTGCCGAATCCAGCTGCATCGTCTCAAAGGGACGGGAAAAGCGTGTACAGAAAAAGATGCGCTGACCGCGCGCCCATCCGTCAGAAAAACGATAGCCCTGAATAGTAACGGAATCCACTTTCTCTACATAGGAATCTTCCGTAAAGTCCCAGTTCATGGCTTTCCTCAAATTCAGGATAACGGCTGCATCAGTCTGGGGAAAGGTATAGCGCTGAATGCCGCAACGCTCGGTTGCAGTAAGCTCTACGTTGATATCGTAATCTTTCAGGAGCACGCGATAGTAACCTGCGCTTGCCGCCTCATCGGCATGCGAAAACCGGGAGTGGATGCCCAACGGTTCTTCCGCCTCTTTATAAGGAAGGGTTACCGACATGAAGGAAATGTCATACAAATCGCCCGCCCCTGTACCCGAGAGATGGGTGTGACTGAAACCGGCAATCGTACTGTCGGGATAAAAATATCCCGAAATGCGGTCCCAACCGGGAAGCCCGTTGTCGGGACTGAGTTGCACCATGCCGAAGGGAACCTGTGCGCCGGGATACGTATTTCCGGTAAAATCAGTACCGATAAACGGATTTACATAGTCTGCATAACATTCGCCTGCGGCTTTCAGAGCGTCCCGCTGCATGCAAGAGGATAGCAACAGGACAGGTAAGACTGTACAAATGGATCTCAATATTTTCATAATATGATACGGTTAACATATTCAAACTGCTTATTAAAACAACCCAACATGAAATAACACTTATTTCCATAAGTATGTCTGAATACAAATATAATAAAAAATGTGTATGTTTTCACACTTTTTGCATATTTTTTCGTCCGTATCGCCAAAACGGATAAAGAGAGTTTTCTACAAGATAAAGTATTCGGAACTCATGTTTTTTATTTATGTTTGCGTAAAAAAACAAATGAACTATACAACTTACCTCTTTGACTTCGATTATACGCTTGCCGATTCTTCACGCGGCATCGTCACCTGTTTCCGCAACGTGCTGAACCGCCACGGCTATACCCGCCCGACCGACAACGACATCAAGCGCACCATCGGCAAAACGCTGGAAGAATCTTTTTCCATTCTTTCCGGTGTAACCGATACCCGCCAGTTGGCTGAATTCAAAAAAGAATATATAAAAGAGGCAGATACGCACATGACCGTCAACACCGTGCTTTTCCTTGAAACCAAGTCGGTACTGGCAGCCTTGAAAGATTCAGGCGCCCGCATCGGAATTATATCCACCAAATTCCGCTACCGCATCAAGGAGCTGCTGGACCAGCATTTTCCCGAAGACTTTCTTGACATCATCATCGGCGGAGAAGATGTGCAAACGCCCAAGCCGTCGCCGGAAGGGCTGCTGCTTGCCATCAGGCAACTCCATGCCACCAAGGCCGAAACACTATACATCGGTGACAGTACGGTAGATGCAGAAACCGCACAAAAGGCCGGAGTGGATTTTGCAGGCATCACGCATGGCATGACCACCGCCGAAGAACTGAAGAAATACCCGCACAAGAAAATAATGAGCAGCCTGGAAGAATTGTTAGAACGGGAACCATTGCCTGCCGCTGCACCTCCCAAGAACATCAGTGTACGCCGCATCGCGCTTCTGCTGCTCCTCTTTGCTGCATTCGCCGCTCTCTTTTGCTTTCTCCTCCTTATATAATGCTTAAGGAAATACCTTGCCACAATTAAATCGTTCCGCTATGGAGAAAGTTTTGTTCCCCCATGGTGGAATAAAACTTCCTCCACGGTGGAACAGAATGTTCCCCACGATGGAACGAATAAGCC
>ENA-OPNM01000393-OPNM01000393.1-human-gut-metagenome-genome-assembly--contig:-NODE-393-length-13463-cov-2.257831_pt1 | contig 13463 bp, 8 predicted proteins | sample MGYA00241541_ERZ501779 | MGnify/ENA primary metagenome ERZ501779 (study PRJEB25962, sample SAMEA2042558) | human gut metagenome | biome: human gut; feature: human-associated habitat; material: faeces...
GAAAAAGTGAACGGCGTAGTCGAGGATCTTAGTTGGGAAATCTATCGGGATACGTTGATAGAACAGTGCGAACAGGGAGTGGATTACTTCACGATTCATGCAGGTATTCGTCGCCACAATGTGCATCTTGCCGACGAGCGTCTGTGCGGTATCGTCAGCCGTGGAGGAAGTATCATGAGCAAATGGTGTCTGGTGCACGACCGCGAAAGCTTTCTGTACGAACATTTCGACGACATCTGCGATATATTGGCGCAATACGATGTAGCCGTTTCTTTGGGCGACGGCCTGCGTCCCGGCTCTACGTACGATGCCAATGACGAAGCGCAGTTTGCCGAACTCGATACCATGGGCGAGCTTGTACTCCGCGCCTGGGCAAAGAACGTGCAGGCTTTTATCGAAGGACCCGGACACGTGCCCATGCACAAGATTAAGGAGAATATGGAACGCCAGATAGAGAAATGCCACAATGCGCCGTTCTACACGCTCGGCCCGTTGGTTACGGACATTGCACCGGGCTACGACCATATCACTTCGGCTATCGGTGCGGCGCAAATCGGCTGGCTGGGCACGGCCATGCTGTGCTACGTCACCCCGAAGGAGCACCTTGCACTGCCCGACAAAGAAGATGTGCGCACAGGTGTCATCACCTATAAGATAGCTGCCCATGCCGCCGACCTTGCCAAAGGACACCCCGGCGCACAAGTACGCGACAACGCCCTGAGCAAGGCACGATATGAGTTCCGCTGGAAAGACCAGTTCGACCTGTCGCTCGACCCCGAACGGGCACAGACTTATTTCCGGGCAGGACATCACATCGACGGAGAATACTGCACGATGTGCGGGCCTAACTTCTGCGCAATGCGGTTGTCAAGGGAACTGGGAAAGAAAAAGGAATAACTTGTCAGGCTGGAAGACAGAGACAACAGATTTACGTTCAGATAGAAGACAGATTTATTTTCAGACAGAAGAACAAAAAGACAAAAGAGAGAAAATAAATATGTTCTTCTGTCTAAAAAATGCAGCTAACCATAGTATTTTAATTCCTTAATTGCAAATTGTTATGAGTGAGAAAACAAAATCAAAATCTGTATGGGGCATTGTCCTTAAAGTGATTATTACCGTGGCCACTACATTGGCCGGAGTGTTTGGCTTGACTTCCTGCATCAACCGTTAGCCGGATGAAAGCAGGCAGTTTCTATCAGAACTATCGGGAGGTAACCCTCCTGGTAGTTCATTGCAGCGCTACGCGCTGTGACCGTCACTTCTCGGTGGAGGCGCTTCGCCGCAGTCATCTGGCACGGGGCTTTGCCGATATCGGTTATCATTTCTACATCACCCGTGACGGCGAGGTGCATATCTGCCGTCCGGTTCATCAGATTGGAGCCCATGCCACCGGCTGGAACGACAAGAGCATCGGCATCTGCTATGAGGGCGGGCTCGACGAGAATGGTGTCCCTGCCGATACACGTACCTATGCGCAGAAATGCTCTTTGCTCGACTTGCTCCGGCAGCTGAAGACCGACTATCCCAATGCCCGTATTTCAGGGCATCGGCAACTCAGTTCCTCTATCCATAAGGCTTGTCCTTGTTTTGACGCCAAAAGCGAATACGAGACAATTAAAAATTAATTCTCTCCACGTATCCTATCGGCATGTCCACATGTGCGCAGCCCAGCATATCCAGCCGGACTGCCACTTTGCTTTTTCCTCCTATCATGACCAGTTCTCCCTCCAATCCGGCAAGGGGGCCTTTTATTACTTTCACGGCATCACCTGCTGCCAGAGGTGTACTGCAAATCTCTACAGCCTCCGGGCTATAATCCAGCATAAAGCGGAAACGTTCCATCTGTTCCTCGGGAATGACGGCGGGACGGCTTTCACCGCGCAATACCATGTATCGACTGATAGCTTGTAAGGTAAGCGGCAGGGGGCGTTCCTGCGGAGTGACATGCACGAATATCATCATGGGAATCACAAGACGGTCTACCCGTTTGCGGCGGTCGCTCCACTGGCGAATCTCGCTTTGGACGGGCAGGTAGCACTCGATGCCCATAGCGGCAAGCCGTTGTGCAGTCTTTTTCTCAAGGCACGACTGTACATAGGCCACCAGCCATTGGCGGGATGCTGTATTGGTTTTTGTTTCTATGTGATTCGTATTCTGCATTGTTTTTTACGTTCGGTTGGGTTAAAAAGTATGCCGGGCAGCAGCGCTCTGCTGCCACAGCATACAAGCAAACAAAAAAAAAATAAGCCCGGAAACAAGGACAGCATTGCATGTAGAAGTTCCCCAGGCTTATGGGGTGAATATCTTATTTCGAATCGGAAGTATCGCCATAACCGTACCCGTAGCCATAGCCATATTTCTTGCCGTACCCGTAGTACCTGCCGTACTTGCCGTAGCCGTAATAGTAGCCGTACTTCTTCTTTTTCATGTCTAGGCCGTTGATAACGGTGCACAGACCGGGCAAACGCTTGTTGGAGTACAGCTCGTTGATGAGCTGGTAGTCGTTCTTATGCGTATAGTCGGCACGGCATACGTAAACGCTGATGTCGGCAACGCGTGCTATGAGCTGCGTGTCGGTGACCATGCCGATAGGGGCGGTGTCGAGCACGACATAGTCGTAGTCTTTTTTCAACAGTTCGATGGCATCGTCCAGGGATTTGCGTGCCAACAGTTCCGTGGGGTTGGGCGGGATAGTTCCGCCGGGCAGGATGTTGAGGTTGGCAGACAGGTCCGAAGACTGTATCATGCTTCGCAGGTCTGTACTTTGCGGAGCAACCAGATATTGGGTGATACCGCGTTCCTTGTGCGAAATATGGAATACTTTGTTCAATCCCGGCTTGCGGATATCAAGTCCCACAATGACTACTTTCTTACCCAATAGCGCCAAGCTGACAGCGAGGTTGGAGGCGATGAAAGTCTTTCCTTCGTCACTTGTGGTGGAGGTGACGAGAATTACTTTCTTGTCAGGGTCGCCCAACATGAAAAGCAGGTTGGTGCGCAGGCTGCGGAAAGTCTCTGCCATGATGTCGTTGTCGTTTTCGCGGACGGCGATGGCGTACTTTTCATCGGAGTCGTTCAAGGGAACATCGCCGATAACAGGAACACGCGTAAGTCTCTCGACATCAGAATGTCCTTCGATGCGGTAGCTGAGCAGGCTCAGTATATAGATGATGGCAACCGGAATGCCGAAACCGAGTACCAGGGCTGCCAGGTAAATTATCTTTTTATTGGGCGATATGGGTACATCATCCGCCAATGCGTCATCTATGATTTTAGCGTTGTTGGCGGTGGCGGCAAGCGCGATATTGTTTTCTTCGCGTTTCTGCAACAGCATCAGGTAAAGCCCTGCCTTGATTTCCTGCTGGCGCTGGATGCTGACAAAGCGGCGTTCCTGTGCAGGAGCATTGCTGATTTGACCGGCATATTTGCCTGCCTGGCGGTCGAGGTCGGCTTTAGTGATGAGCAATCCCTTGTATACGCTGTTGATGGTAGTCAGAAGGCTGGCATGCATATCGTCGATATTGCTGTCGAGCCGGCGGATTACGGGGTTGGAGTCGGAAGAAGTACGGCGAAGCCGGTTGCGCTCCAAAATCAATGCATTATATTGGGATATTTGCTCTGTAAGCGATTTGTCATTTAAACCTACATTAACCGGAAGAGTAGTATTGGCATTTTCCGGTTTTTTGAGATAATCTGACAAATATTGTATCAAATTTAATTGTGTGCCATTTTCTACACAGAGTTTTTCGTATGCTGATTTTTCAGCAACAGCAAGTTGTGCATCACTACTAAGGTCGGTCAGCCCGGATTCTCGTTTAAAATTTTCTAACTCTTGTTCTGTTGTTCCTAACTCCTGATTGATGACAGAAATACGTTCATCAATGAAGTGGGCGGTATTTTGAGCTACTTCATTTTTATCATCATTGGCATCACGATTGTACATTTCTACCAATTTATTGATAAAGTCCTCACCACGTTTTTTATTTGTGTTTTTTATTGATATGGTAGCTACAGAAGTTGTTTTACTGGTAGGTTCTATAGAAAGTGCACTACGATATCCTTTAGCTATTGCAAGTGGATGTGATATGGTAATATCAAGGTTTACATCTTCTACAATAGGTACTTGTTGATTTTCTATAAAAGTAATAACACCTTTCTCGCTAGATAATACGGCGGGAAATTCTGTAAAAGTTTTATTTATTTTTTTTTCGTTGTCATTTCCTTTGTCGGTAATCATATTTACATTCAGATTCCCATTTTTTTGATAATTAATGGTAAGCTGTATAGGCGCATTAAGCGTTTCTGCATCTTTAAAGGAATAATGAACAAGTATGGGGGATGCTCCATAAAGGTCTGTGGTCTTAAAACCTTTGTTTCCCCAATAATTAATGTATAGTCCTAACTCATTAACCACATCCTTTATTAAGGATTTACTTTGTAAGATTTCTATTTCGTTATCAATGTTCTTGGATGGGTTAAGCAGCCCTAAATCTTCCAATCCCGAAAATTCATTTCCCATTGTTCCACCTTTCTTTTCATCTTTGATGATAACAGAGGCAGTTATATTGTAGATAGGAGTACTTTGTTTTAGATAAATCCATGCACATGCTATGCAAATAATGATGGAGGCAATAAACCAAGGCCAACGGATGATATATTTAAAAAGGATGGCTTTAATATCTGCCTGTTCCTCTTTTTCTTCTAATATGTCGTCGTAAAGTTCTTCTTTCATAAAATCTTGAATAAGTTATAATGGTGATTCTGTCCGGTTGTTGTTATTTGACGATTGTAGTAATTAAACTTGCCAATGAAACAAGTGTTCCTACTATACTAATCCATATGGTGGTACTATTGCTTATACCGGAATTCTTGGAAATTGTTTTATTGGGAGTGACATAAAGTATGTCATTCTGCTGCAAATAGTAATAGGGTGAATTGATGATATCACTGTTATTCAAGTTTAAGGTAATGATTTCGCGCTTTCCCTGATTGTCTTCCCGAATCAGTTTTACTTTGTCGCGGATGCCATATACGGTCATATCTCCTGCCATGGCAAGTGCCTCGAATATGTTTACCTTTTCATTGGAAATAGTAAATGTACCCGGACGAGAAACTTCACCTATCACAGATATTTTATAGTTAAACATGCGTACTGTAACAATAGGAAGTTCACGAAATTGGGGCTGTAATTTTGTTTTTATCAATTGTTCCGCTTCGCTTTTTGTCAGACCACCTACGTGAATATTGCCGATAATCGGAAAATCTATATTACCTTCATTGTCTACTAAGTACTGTTGTAATACTGGCTGGTTTACTAAGTAGCTGTTACCTTTCTCCATTGGACTTGTCACCGTCAAATTGAACGGTATCGCCAATTCCGGTTCTTCGGGGCAACTCACTACGATAGTAAGCAGGTCTTTCGGCATGATGCGTGCATCATACAACGGCATATCAGCCGTGCCGGTATCTCCGGCGGCAACTTCTTGCAGTGCATCCTGAAGATAAGGAACTTTTTTATAGCTTTGACACCCTGCCAGCAATAGCGGCAACAACAATAAAATAATCAGACTTTTTCTTTTTCTCATGTGTTTTGATTTTTAACTCTCAGCTTTCAACTCGTTTTAGTAGGCTTCTTTTTCTCCTTTTACCGCATTCTTCACGGTTTTGTAGATAATGTACAGGTCGAGCATGAATGTCCAGTGTTCCAGATACCAGATGTCGCGCTCCACACGTCCTTCCATCTGCCAGAGTTCCTTGGTCTCTCCGCGGAAACCGGTGACTTGCGCCCAACCGGTGATGCCGGGTTTGACAAGGTGGCGTACCATATACTTATCAATCAGCTTGGAGTATTCTTCGGTATGTTTCAGCATGTGCGGGCGGGGACCTACTACGGACATGTCACCTAACAGGACGTTGATGAACTGCGGCAGTTCGTCGATGCTTGTTTTGCGCATGAAATTGCCCAGACGGATTTTGCGCGGGTCGTTTAAAGTAGCCTGCACCTTATCGCTGTCCTTGTTGACACGCATGGAACGGAACTTATAGCACCAGAATTCCTTGTTTTCCTCGCCGCTGCGCTTCTGCTTGAAGAAGATAGGTCCAGGCGAGGTTATCTTGATAGCCAGTCCTATTATGATGAAGATGATAGGAAAGATTGTGCATAGGAACAATAGTGAGAACACGATGTCGAACAGGCGTTTTGCCAACCGGTTTTCGGGTTGCGCCAACGGTTCCTGACGAATGTTCAGTACGGGTACGCTTCCTATCAGTTCAAGGTGCATGCGCCGTTTCAGGTAGTTGCGTACGTTGGGCACGCTGTAAAAATGAATCAGGTTGTTTTCGCAGTAGCTGATGATGGGCAGAATCTCTTTGCTATGCGAGGAAGTAAGACCGCAGTACAGATGCTCGGCCTTACTTTTCTTAAGATAAGGGATTACTTCTTGGGGAGTGCCCAGATAGCGGCATTCCTTCGGATAATTGTCGGAAGGATGCTCGGCAAAATAGCCCACTACCTTGAAGCCGGAAGTAGGGTCGGCGGTCATCTCTTCGTAGAGTTCGACCATATTGGACCCGTCGCCCACAAGTGCGACAGTACGACGGTTGCCTCCCTTGCGGCGGTATATCTTGACGAAATGTCTGAATATGAGTCTGTATAATACAAGCAGTGCAAGGAATGCCGTATAGAATATAACGAGGAAGCGTGTGGACAAGCTGCCGAAATGCACCAGCGTGATAAGGCTGATGAATACTACCGCATGGCAGAATGTATTGCGTACGGCACGCATTACGATGTGGTCTGCACGTACAATGCGGCGGTGAAGCACGACTCCTTTGGAATAGTTACATAAGAGATAGACCAAATTCAACAATACCAACAATTGCGGCAGTGAATCGGAGAGAAGGATACGCTGGGTATCTGTGTCCAATACATAGTACAAGGTTACAAAGAGTGCATTGAGAATGCATAAATCACCGGCAATGATGATACTCTTGATAATTTTGTTGAAACGCAAAATTTGTTTCATGATCTTCGTAATGTCCTATCAATCATTGAATTTTTGTAAATAAAATAATTGATTTTCCTGTCTTATTTGTTATGATTAATTATGGGTTCTCTTACTTACAAGGTAAGAGAACCATTATTCCGTTTGCAAAGGTATGAAAAATATTATCATTACAAGCAAAAAAATATTTATTTTTAAATCTCAAATCCCCATCATAACTACTCATAAAAAGGCATAAAACATATTTTTAAAGTATTAAATATTTACATATTTCATTGCATACATCGCTTTTGTTTAACAAAGTTTCAAAAATGTCATTTCGCTTCCATGCCTTTATAGAAGCCTAAGGGATACAATAGGAAAAGTGCTTTTCATGTTATTATAAAAAGCTTTTTTACAGTATTTTATTCATTCTCTTACCTTGTAAGTAAGGGAATAGGCCATCTCTTACCTTGTAAGTAAGAGAATGAACTATCTATGAAACAATTTTATATAGCAAGTAATATTAATTTACATGCTGTTTTTTATTCTATTCCCCCTTTTTTCTCTTTTTCTTTTTGGCATGGATGGTGGAAATTACCTTTCGGTTGGCTTTGCTCATTGCATTATTGTTAAAAGAAGAGAGGTATACGTGTGTCACCTTTTCGGAACTATGTCCCAGTCCTTCGCTTATCATGGCGATGGCTACTCCTTCTTCTTTGGCGGTGGTGGCCCAACTGTGGCGTGCCACGTAGGAGGTGAGCGGCACACTCAGGCGCAGCATCTTGGATAGCCGGTGCAGGTGCTGGTTGTAAAGACGCAGTGCGCTTTTGTACTGCCGGTAGCCTTCCGGACCGACCGATGAGAGTATGGGCAGAAGGTAAGGAGAGGGGGAGTGTTTGTCGGTGTAGCGTCGCAGAATCTCGGCGGCGTACGGTTCGAGGTAGACCGATAGCTGCTGGCGGGTCTTGCGGCGGTAGTAGTAAATGGTGTTGTGCTTCATGTCCGTTTTGCGGAGATGAACCAGGTCGACAAACGGAATGCCTCTCAGGTAGAAGCTGAGCAGGAATAAATCACGGCTGAAGCGCAGGTGGGGGGAGTGTTCCAGATTCAGTTGCGAGAGACGCCGTATAAGGGCGGGGGAGATGGCACGTTTGGCGGTAGGCTCGTAGCCGGTGAAAACGAAGCGGAACAGCTCGTCGGCAGGTATCGTATCGGGAATGCCTTGCTGGTATGCCTGGTTGAATATGGAACGCAACATGCGCATATAGGCGGAGATGGTGTTGTGGCGCCGGCCTTTCTGTAACAGGCTTTCTTCGTATCGTTTTATCATTCCCGCCGTCACTTCCTTGAAGGTAAGAGGGATGTCGCCGGTAAAATTCCGGAAACTGTTGATGGCGCCGGAATACAGGTTGGCTGTGCCGTAGCGGCCGGCGCTTCTGGCTTCTTCGATTGCGCTTTGCGCAAAAGTGTATATGGTAGTCATAATCTGAATTTTAAGTTGGATAACGAGCTTGATAAACAAGCTATCTCAAAAAAAGATTTGAGATAAGACGGGTTTAAGAGTCCGTTTAAATTTTGTTCAGCTTCTTTGGGAAGTTCTTTTTGAAGAAAATTCAAAGGGACTCCGTATATAGAAAGGGTAAATATTCTATATGGATTCAGATTATGACCGGTCCGGGCATTCCCGTAAAAATCAGAGTATGCCCGAACGTACCCGGCTTAAGGTCTCTGGAGTCATCAGCAGGTAGGAGGCGATGTGCGACAGAGGGGCGCGCTTGATGACTTCCGGCTGTTGCTCCATCAGCTGGCTGTAGCGTTCGCGTGCTGTCTCGAACCGCCAGGAATCGGCTTTGATTTGTGAAACAATAAGGGAGTATTCGAGTATCTTGCGATAGAACATATTGATTTCCCACGATATTTCGGTGAGAAGCATCAGCTTGTCATAGGGCAGCAGGTAGACCACGCTGTCTTCGAGCGCTTCAATCATGAGGTGGGTGGGCTCTTTCTTCAGCGTGCTTTCAATGCAGATGACGATACATCCTTCGTAGGAGAAATGCTCGGTGACGTCTTTTCCGTTTTTGTAATAGAACTGGCGCAACATGCCTTTGCCGACGAGTACGATATTATGGCTTACCTGTCCCTCTTTCAGTAAAAGTTCGCCTTTTTCCACTTCTCTGCGGATCAGGATTTCTTCCAACTGCCGTCTGCCTTCGGGCGCCATGCCGGGATAGCGGGAGTTGACGGTGGCATTCACTGTTTCTTTGAGTAATGTGTCCATAACGGTTATGCAGGTTTGGGTGTCATTTAGCGTGGCAAAGGTAGCAAAAAATATTTGATATGCGTCAAGTTGTTCTCCCTTTCCTTTCCGTATCTTTGCGCGATTTTTATCATAGCGCTTCTACAACAATGATACAGCAGGAGAATCTGAAGAAACGGCTTGCCAGGCTGGCTGCCCCCATTTTCATAGAGACATTATTAATCATGATGCTTGGCGCGGTGGATACCGTTATGCTGAGCCGCCATTCGGACAATAGTGTGGCTGCCGTAGGGGGGGTCAATCAGATTATCATGCTGACTTTCCTGGTGTTTGAAGTGATTAATCTCGGTACTTCCGTGCTGTGTTCGCAGTATCTCGGCGCACGGCTGCATAAACAGGTGGTGCAGGTGGTGGGGGTATCCCTTCTGGTGAACTTCGCGGTGGGTGTAGGCATCAGCATGCTGCTGTTCGGGTGTGCGGAGCCTATCTTGCGGCTGATGGGGCTGGGGCCCGAACTGATGCAGGACGGCATGGACTATATGCGTATTGTAGGGGCGTTCGCCTTTTTCCAGGCATTGTCGCTTACTCTTTCCGCTTCGTTGCGCAGCGCCAACAAGGCGGTGTATCCGATGCTGGTGACGGTGGTGGTGAATGTGTTGAATATAATAGGCAACTATTCCTTGATTTTCGGACGTTTCGGCTTTCCGGAATTGGGAGTGGAGGGGGCGGCCATCTCTACGGCTTTCAGCAGAGGGGTGTCCATGGTGATCCTGTTTGTAATCTTGTTTCGCAAGCATATCCACCGTTTCCCGCCGGCTTACTTCCGTCCATTTCCCTGGGTGGAGTTGAAGAACCTGATGAAGGTGGGGCTGCCTTCTGCCGGCGAGCAGCTTTCTTACAGTTCGTCGCAGGTGGTGATTACTTATTTCATTAACATGCTGGGAGTGGAAGCGCTTGCCACGCGTACTTATTGTGTCAATATCATCATGTTTGCTTATCTGTTCAGCATTTCCATGGCACAGGGCGGGGCGATATGCATCGGGCATCTGATAGGGGAAAAGAAACCGCGGGCGGCTTTTCTGATGGGGAAGTATGTAATGAAGAAGTCGGTGATGATAACCGTGATTCTGTCTTGTATTCTTGCTCTTTTCGGGCATGTTATTTTCGGCTGGCTGACGTCCAATGCCGAGATTATAAAGATGGGGGTTACCATTCTGGTTATTGATATTGTGCTGGAGATAGGGCGTCCTGTCAATATCTTTGCGACGAATGCGCTGCGTGCGGCGGGCGATGTGAATTATCCGTTCTATGTGGGGCTGGTGGTGATGTGGAGTGTAGCCGTAGGGCTTGGCTATCTGTTCGGCATTCCGTTGGGCTGGGGCATTTGCGGCATGTGGGTAGCGTTTTTGCTGGACGAGAATATCCGCGGGGCTATTTTTGTGCGCCGTTGGTACAGCATGAAATGGGCAAGCAAGAGTTTTATAAGATAGGCTTGGGGACGAAAGACCGTTTTTCTTTATGGGAAGTAAACGGGGTGTGCACCGGTAAAGAGAGGGAAACTGAACGGGGATACTCTAAAAGGAGCCTGAGAAAATACTTTTTGAAGAAAAATTAAACAGGGTATTGTGTTTTGAGTGTTAGCGTGTTATCTATTTCCCTGCAAAAATACTGAAAAAAATATGCGGGAAAGATTTGCATAGTCCAAAAGTTTGCCATACATTTGCACCGCATTTGAGAACAAATGTTGGTTACTAAGGAAGTTTGGGTGAGTGGCTGAAACCACCAGTTTGCTAAACTGACGTACGGGTAACCGTACCGGGGGTTCGAATCCCCCAGCTTCCGCGAATAAGTCGTAAATTAATTTTACGACTTATTTTTTATATTCATTTTTCAACAGTTTGCTGTCAAGGCTTTCGGGAGGAAGAGTAAAGGTGTTTTTTAGACTTTCAATTTTACTACATAAAACATATGATACTTCTTCATAGAAATTAAATTCCGATTTATAATAGTAATAGCATAAAAAAAATCATTTTTTATTTTGCAGATTAAAAACAAACTTCTAACTTTGCACCGTCTTAGAAAAAGAATTAAGACTAACTGATGGCGGTATCGTCTAGTGGCCTAGGACGCAGCCCTCTCACGGCTGAAACTCGGGTTCGATTCCCGGTTCCGCTACTTTTAGAAGCTAATTGGTTTATTGTCACCAATTAGCTTTATTTTTTATGGAATTGTTATAAAGAGTCCTTATTGTTTTTTCATTTATTGACCACTTTATACTTAAAAATGCACAAGTATTCGCATTATACCTACTAATAGTGATGCATAGCTCACAAAAAAGGAGTACCTTTGCAGCCCTAAATCTCTTAATAATGGAATAACAGTATGGAAATGAACAAAGTTTTTAAGGATGGATTGTGGAGTAAGGAAATTAATGTTTCAGACTTCGTACATACCAACATTACCCCTTATGAGGGCGATGCCTCATTTCTGGCAGGCCCCACAGAGCGAACTAAAAAAGTGTGGAACGAATGCCTCAAGGCACTAGAAGAAGAACGTGCCAATAACGGAGTTCGTTCCCTTGATAATGTAACAGTATCTACCATCACCTCACATAAAGCAGGATACATTGACCGTGAAAACGAACTGATTGTAGGTCTTCAAACGGATGAACTTCTGCGCCGTGCCATCAAACCTTATGGTGGTATCAAAGTCGTAGAAAAAGCCTGCCATGAAAACGGTGTGGAAGTAGATGAAAAAGTAAAGGATATCTTTACTCATTATCGCAAAACCCATAATGATGGCGTATTTGATGCTTACACCGAAGAAATCCGCTCTTTCCGTTCACTCGGTTTCCTGACCGGTCTGCCCGATAATTATGCACGCGGGCGTATCATCGGTGACTACCGCCGTTTGGCACTGTATGGTATCGACCGACTGATTGAAGCAAAACAAGAAGATTTGCACAATATCACCAGTCCGATGACCGATGCCCGTATCCGCCTGCGCGAAGAAGTAGCCGAACAAATCAAAGCACTGAAAGAAATAAAGATATTGGGTGAATATTACGGACTCGACTTGGGTCGTCCCGCTACTAATGCACAAGAAGCTGTTCAGTGGGTTTATATGGCATATCTTGCTGCCGTGAAAGAACAAGATGGAGCAGCTATGTCATTGGGCAACGTTTCTTCATTCCTGGATATCTATATTCAATATGATTTGGATCATGGTAAAATTGACGAGTCATTTGCGCAGGAACTGGTAGACCAGTTCATTATCAAGTTGCGTATGGTCCGTCATCTGCGTATGCAATCATACAACGATATCTTTGCAGGTGATCCCACCTGGGTAACCGAGTCTATCGGCGGACGCTTCAACGACGGACGTACCAAGGTTACAAAAACTTCCTTCCGTTTCTTGCAGACACTATACAATCTGGGTCCGTCACCCGAACCTAATATGACTGTACTGTGGAGTCCGGAATTGCCGGAAGGTTTCAAAGAATTCTGTGCACAAGTTTCTATCGACACTTCTTCTATACAATACGAAAACGACACGCTGATGCGCGAAGTGCGTAACTGTGATGATTATGGTATCGCCTGCTGCGTTTCTTATCAGGCTATCGGCAAACAAATCCAGTTCTTCGGAGCACGTTGCAATCTGGCTAAAGCCCTATTGCTGGCTATCAATGGCGGACGTTGTGAGAATACAGGAACTGTAATGGTGAAAGATATTCCTGTATTGACAGGGGACTTGCTGAACTTTGAAGAAGTATGGTCTAATTATAAGAAAGTATTAATGCAAATTGCACGTGTGTATAATGATGCGATGAATATCATTCACTATATGCACGATAAATATTATTATGAAAAGGCTCAAATGGCATTCATTGATACCGATCCACGTATCAATCTGGCATATGGCGTAGCCGGTCTGTCCATTGCCATTGACTCATTGTCTGCCATCAAATACGGCAAAGTACGTGCCAAACGTAATGATATAGGTTTGACCGAAGGCTTTGATATTGAAAATGCATATCCTTGCTTCGGTAATGATGATGACCGCGTAGACCACTTAGGGGTAGATTTGGTTTATTTCTTCAGTGAAGAATTAAAGAAACATCCGGTATACAAAAATGCCCGCCCTACCCTGTCACTGCTGACTATCACCTCCAATGTAATGTACGGCAAGAAAACAGGTGCCACTCCTGATGGTCGTGC
>ENA-OPNM01000404-OPNM01000404.1-human-gut-metagenome-genome-assembly--contig:-NODE-404-length-13204-cov-2.451289_pt1 | contig 13204 bp, 9 predicted proteins | sample MGYA00241541_ERZ501779 | MGnify/ENA primary metagenome ERZ501779 (study PRJEB25962, sample SAMEA2042558) | human gut metagenome | biome: human gut; feature: human-associated habitat; material: faeces...
GAACAAAAATCGTTAGAGGTTTTTACTAGGGCGGTGCGTGCACTAAACTAGATTTGAGCTTATTGAATAAAAAGGTTCACTAGAGAATATTGTGTGTGTTCTGGTGAGCCTTTTTAGTATTTTACCATAATTATTAGTATTTTGAGTAATTGCATATGTTTACTGTAGGGGTAGCCGTGCTAGGCTATTTCCAAGCCGGAAGGCTCTGATTTTCCAGATAATGATTTTTGGAGAGTCAGGGCCTTTCTTCGTGCTGAAAAGCACGGCTACGGGTGCCTGCTGTCAACATATGAGAGAACTTTTGGTCAAGTTGGCCAAAGAAATCGCATAGACACAGGAGCTGTGGTATACTGTGTCTATGCGAATTTATAACAGTCTTAGGACAATGTATTGGAGGTAATGCAATGGAATTTGAACTGCTTGCAGATAGTATTAAGCAAATAAATGATAAAGCAAGTTCAGCAGCAAAAAGTGCTGTAAATCAGCTGTAAATCAGCTCATGACATTGCGCAATTGGGCGATTGGTTATTATATAGTTGAATACGAACAAGATGGCAGCGACAGAGCAGAATATGGTTCTCATCTTTTGAAAAATCTGGAAAAGCAAATTGATCAAAAAGGAATGAATTATACGCTTTTTAAGGCTTGTAGACAGTTTTATAAAGTATATCCTCAAATTGGTTCGACAGTGTCGAGCGAATTTAAATTACCAGATTTTGGAAAAAGTTCGACAGTGTCGAACGAATTTGTAACAGATCCAGATGTTTTAGTTAATAACTTGTCTTTTTCACATATTCGAGAAATTATGGTATTAAATGATGCGTTTGAACGATTTTTTTACGAAACAGAGTGTATGAAATGCAACTGGAATGTAAGAAAACTCCGCAGACAGATAAAAACTAACCTTTATGTAAGAGCTGGTATCATAAAATACACATAACGATTCAGAACCCCATCTTGATTCCGCTTACGCTGCATCTCGATGTTGCTTCTCGCTATATGAAATTCCACAAAAATAGCTCATTCATGTAACCATGATTCGCAATTTTTCTTCCATTTCGCATGGCTCTGAATCGTCAAAAACTCGCAAATAATTTGAAAGCAGGGAGTTCTTTCATGAACATTACTTCAAAATACCGCTCTCTTTCGATTCAGGCACGGGCGGCAGCGGTAGCCAACGTAGTGCTGAACTTTATTTTTATCCGTATTTTCGGTTATGTTGCAGCCGGTTACACGACGCTGGCATGCTATATTCTGTATTCGGTTGGACACTATGTGGTGAGCAAACGGATTCTGGTGGCAGAAGGCATTGAGGAAAACCTGATGGATGCCGGATTTCTGCTGGCATGTTCCGCATTTCTGATTGGAGTAAGCGTAATCTGCAATCTGCTGTTCCCATACAGGATCCTGCGGTATGCGATTCTGTTCGCAAGTGCAGGCCTGGTGTTCTGGAAACGGGAACTGTTGATGAATACGATGGCAGACATCCGCAAAAAGTAAATCAAAAGAAGAAAGAAAAGGAAAATTTACATGAGTACCAGTATTTCAATAAAAGAATTAAAAGAACTCGATCCGTCGAGCTATCAGATCGTGGATATCCGCGACGCAGTAGAGATTTCCCACGGAGCCATTCCGGGGGCGCTTGCGATGAAGACAGAAGAAATTGAGACCAGCGATGCGATTGATCGGACGAAAAAGACGATCATCTGCTGCAGCCGTGGAGCAGAGCCTACGCAAGAAGTTCAAAAAGTCGATCTGGTCCAAATTTACAAAGGCGATCAACACATATGAGCTGGTAAAACCGGGGGACAAAATCGTAGTCTGCATTTCCGGCGGAAAAGATTCGATGCTGATGGCGAAATGCTTCTAGGAGTTAAAGCTCCACAACAAATTTGATTTTGAAGTGAAATTTGTTGTCATGGACCCGGGATACAGCCCGGAGAACCGCAAAGTCATCGAGGACAACGCAAAGAGTCTTCATATTCCGATTACTATTTTTGAGACCGATATTTTTGACTCCGTTTACCATGTGGAAAATTCGCCGTGCTATCTCTGTGCGAGAATTCGCCGCGGCCATCTGTACCATTTTGCACAGCAGCTTGGCTGCAACAAAATTGCGCTCGGCCATCACTATGACGATGTCATCGAGACGATCCTGATGGGAATGCTCTACGGTGCGCAGGTACAGACGATGATGCCAAAGCTTCACAGCATCCACTTTGAGGGCATGGAGAGATTACAATGGTCTGCATTTTATCCAGTGTGCCTGCAAATTCACAGATACGTGTACAACCTGTAACAATGAAGAAAACCGCTCCAAGCGCGTGGAGATCAAGGAACTGATCAAAAACCTGAAAAAGGTGAATCCGTTCGTGGAGAGCAATATTTTCCGCAGTGTGGAAAATGTCAATATTGACACGGTAGTCGGCTATAAACAGCACGGTATCCGCCACAATTTCCTGGAAGGATACGACGACAACCCGGGATACGTACCGGAGGCGGAAAAAGCCACAGACGAAGCAGGACAGGAAAAAGAAGTTCATTCATGTACAGAAAAATAGAAGAAACGCCGGAGCGGGAGAAAATGCTGATCCGGTTAAAAGAGCTCCGTCTGAAACGAGGCTACTCGATGTTACAGGCGGCGCGGAAGATTTTCAGCCATCTGGACACCTACAACCGGTATGAGAAAGGCATTCGTGAGATCCCGTTGGACTCGCTGATGCTGCTGGCAAAGACGTACGACTGCAGTCTCGATTACCTCGCAGGTATTTCCGACCAGCCGCGAAAATATGGAAAATAATGCCAGAAACCGTACCGTTTCTGAAAAAATACGGTTACAGGCAGCCTGAAAGAGAAAAGAGGCTGTCGCACGAATAGCAAATTTCGGCATCCCCAGTAGTAATTGAAAGGATCCCAGCATCATATCGAGCGATTCATCCGGTATAAGATCCCCTTTTCACTCAGGATATTTTCATAGGATTCCTGACGCTTCTCTAAGAAACTTTTGGAGATGTACAGACGTTTATTCCCTTTAGCACGGGAACATCGTTCTTTATACGGACAGCCTGTAGGTACTCTTGGTTCAGTAGGGTGACCGCCTCCTGTATTTTCAGAAACATATTTTCTTCCCATTCGTTCCAAGCGACGTACCATCTGATAAAACAGGGCTTCGCAGGTGTCTGCCAAAAATCCAGTACGGAACCTTGCAATCGTGCTGTGATCCGGTGCTTTCTGACCAGCAAGCAGCTACATAAAGTTAATATCACGTTTACAAGCGGTTTCAATCTTTCTGCAAGAATAAATATTTTGGGAATAAGCATAGGTCAGGATCTTGAACATGGTCTTTGGGTCCACTGCCGGATTTCTGCCTTTGGTAGAGTACGCCTGATACAGTAAACTGTAATCTAAATCCTCCAATTCGTGGCTCAGCAGTCGGACAGAATCATCATCAGGAACCAGACCTTCCAAATTTAATGGCAAAACCAGTTGATAAGGCTCGCCGAATTCGGTATAATTTTTATGGTATTTTATGTATTTGGTCATACTTAATTATACCATGGATTGCGGGCTCTTCGGAGTCCGTTTTCTGCTTTTGGACATAAAAATGGAGCTATTGCTCCATAGATGATTACTCATCTATTTTGCAACAGCCCACTTGACTTCTCTTAATTGTGCACATCACCTGAAGCATCTGATTGCAAAATTTCTACAGAATGGATTGCATGAGTAAGATATGCATCCGGTGCAATACAGGATTCAAGCTCCCAAACGGTATCGTAAAAGGCCGAAAAAATTCGATTCAAACTAATTTTGTTCGGAATACAGATATTGTAATACGGTGTATTTCTCCTAAAACGCAAATAAGAAAACTCATCTGCAAAAAACAGTGTCGGTCTTGGGATATGCTGGTAATCAGACAGCAAACCATTCGGCAAAATCTTAATCTGAAGCGCATTTGAAATTTCATGCAGATGTTTCATATGCTTAAAAAAATGAAGACGCTGTTCCGGCGAAAGCTGAATTCGATAACCATAGAAATCCAATTCGCCAGTAACTGTAAAATCTGTAAATGCAGAAGCATAAATCAGTGCTCTTATCGGTGTAACAGCAAGTATCTGCGATACCAGAGAATGCATTTTTTGAAGTACAGGTCTGTATGTCTTTCCTATAAAAGAGCCATACTTATCAAGCAGCTCATTATGTAAATCAGTTGGAAGAAAATGTTCTGTAAAATGTCCAAGCAGACAAGAAGAATTCCGGGCAAACAGTGAATGCTCATATTCGTAAGTACGAATCATTTCAGGAATAGATGTCCGTCGAATAAGCAATGTTTCTTTGCTGCAAAGTAATTTTAATTTGTAATAAAGTTCCGTTGAAAGAGACGAATCTTCAATTGTTGTAACAGCAAGACAATGGTTCTGATCAACTAACATACCTGAAAGCGAATAAATATCTTTAATCGCAAAAACCATTTTTTTCTGTGCCTGTGTTCCGCAATAAAGATTAAAATCAATATTCGAAAGATTTGAAAGCAAATTCATCAGGAAACCAGCCGTATAAACCGGATTATCTGAAGACGATTCCAAATCAATCATTAAAGAAAAATGAACTCCTGGAAGCACAAGTCCTATGTCATTGTGCATGCTGTTAAATTCAGCAATTAAAAGCTGATAATTCGTGTCTACATTCAGAATATCTACCATAGCATAAATATTTAGCGACTGTACTTTACGGAGTGATGGATGTTTCATTTTAAAGATAAACTGATCCAGTGTAAGTTCCGGATAATATGAAATTTTAGTAGCCACTTTAGAACCAGTTGTTACCTGAAGTTCTTTTACATATGTATATTCAGATTCGAGATGATCGTAAATCGCTTTCTGAAGATTCGAAACGTCAGAAATTTGATATTCTTCTAAAAAAGTGTCCCGGTTATCATCAGTCAGAGCATCAACAATACACTGGCTGATATTCTGCAAAATAATTTCGTGATTTTTTTCTGTTGGAAGTGATTTTCCACTAATCCATTTGCTTATATAAGATTCATCATACTGCACAGCTTTGGCAAGTACATAATTTTTTAAATTGGCCATAGATGTCAGATGCTCTAACAGAACACTGAATCTGTTTTTTTCTTTCATAATAATCAAAAGCCCCTCTCTTCTATTATAATTTTAGTGTACTGCATACAAAATAAGAAAACAAGAACATTTATACAAAAAATTTCCTATTGAATGAAATCCTGAAAAAAATGAATTAGTTGATTTGTTTGATTCAATATGCCAAATTCACCACTTCTATTGAAAAGGAAAAATATCCATGATAGAATACGAATCGTCATTATAAAACAAATAAATAATCGGAAAAGGAAGTAAATAATTATGGAAAATACAGGAGCAACATTAACTGGAAAAGCGAGCGTTGATAAACCATGGTTACAGTTTTATCCAGAAGCACTGCGCAACGTTGAAGTGCCAACAATAACTGTTGAAACGTTTTTAAGAGCAAAAAATCCAGACGAAAATAAAATTGCATTTGAATATTACGGAAACAAAATTACATGGAAAGAATTCTGGGGAGAAGTTGATAAAGCAGCAAAATCTTTAAAGATACTTGGATTTGGTGAAGGAAACAGAATTCCTGTATTTCTGCAAAGTGTTCCGGCACATTTTATCCTTCTGATCGCAGCAGAAAGAATCGGAGCTGCAATTATCTGCAGAGATGACATTCCAGAAGAATTATGTTTTGCAATCAGAAAATCAAAATCAGAGACAGCATTTGTCATGGATTATACATCAAAGTCAGATGAAGATCTGTTCCGTGCAACGACACCAATGAAGCGTGTAATTAAGGTTTCTCCATATGATTATGCAGATAGAAAATCTGTCCCGGACTATGTTGAAAAAGAAATTGCATCCAGATATACCGGTGCGATAGAGACAACAGAAGGAGATCTTACATGGGACGAGTTCCTGGCACTTGGGAAAGATTATACAGAAGACTATATGGCACAAGAAGATGTGAACAGACCAGTATTTGGCGCATATACAAGCGGATCCACAGGAATCTCTAAATTAGTTATTCATTCTTCTTCTAATATAGTAGCAACTGCATTCCAGATGTCCATCTTTATTCCGCCGTCAGATGTACCGGAAAAATGGTGGCTGCCAATCTTACCACCTGCACTGATTGCAGTAACTGTATCAATGGCAATCTTCCCATTGTCAGCAGGACTGATTATGGTACTTGATCCATTCTGTCCGCTGGAAGATATTGATATCGCATTTATGGAGCAGAAGCCAAACTTCTGGGCACTGATTCCAATGTTCTGTGAAATGCTTATGAAGAGTGACAGAATTCCGGAAGATTACGATATGTCTCATCTAAGAAGTATCGGAACCGGAGCTGAAGCAATGAACGAAAGGAAAACACAAGAAGTAGAAGCATTCTTCCATAAGCATAATGTTAAAGCAACTTTAAGTGCCGGATATGGTCAGAGTGAAGGATGTTCAAACTTTACACTTCCAAATCCGATGTTCCCGCTGGTAGACGGATGCGTTGGAATGCCAATGCCGGCAACAACTATGGCAGTATTCTCAGAGGATCTGGAAGAACTGAATTATGGAGAAATCGGAGAATTATGTATGACGGGTCCTGCTATGATGCTCCACTATGCGGGATGGAGAGGTGATGAACTTACTGAAAGAACACTGATCAATCATCCAGATGGGAACTGCTGGTTACATACGGGAGATAAAGCTTACATCAATGAACACGGAATTGTATACATTCTTGGACGTGGAACAACAAAGCGTTTCGGTGGCGGAGAACTTTACATGATGAGAATGGAGACAAAAGCAGTACGTGTAGCTGGTGTAGAAGATGGATTCTTCTGCTTTGTACCAGATCAGGATCATGAAGGATATTTCCTTCCATATTTCTTTGTAATCCTTGATGAAACAAAGAGTCTGGATGAAGTAAAAGCAGGTCTTGCAGATGCACTGGAAGAATATGAATATCCGGTAGACATCCGCGTAATCAAGGAAAGACCGTATTTCCACTTCAAGACAAACAGAAAAGAACTCACAGCAGCAATTCTTGAGGAACTGAACTAAAAAAGACTCCTCTGTTGCATCAATATGTAAATTCTATATAAATAAGTAAGAAAAAACTTGATGATTCCCCGTATTTTAACAAATCATAAGATACGGGGGAATTTCTTTATTACGTTTATACATGCCAGAAACCTGAAAACCAGACTTTTCGATGTGTTTTTGTGCTAAAAAACGTCAGTATGTCTTGAACAAAACAGTTAGCAGTGATATATTAAAGTAAATACCTAATTACTATATTATATGCAAAAATATATGCAAAATACGAATTACAGTAGCATATAATAGAGGGTGGAGTATAAATAAAATACAATGGAAATGAGGTGGGGGCAAACAAAAAACATAATATGAATTATCTAATACAAACACGAAAGGAAGGGTAGACATTATGAAAAAGAGAAGTAAAATGCTTTTGAGTTTATTCCTCTCTACTATAATGGTATTCAGTGTAGTGCCTTCAACAGTTTTTGCAGAGCCTACACATGAAGAAACACCAGCAGTGCAGGAAAATACTACAGAAGCCGTGCAGGATAACACCAATACAAATGAGGCAGAAGATCCAGCAACAGAAGATCCAGCAACAGAAGATTCTGTGACAGAAGATGATGCAACAGAAGCAACTACTGATTCTTCAAACACAGATACTGATGAAAATAAAGTAACTATTTCAGGTATTACAATACAGACACCAGTCATCCAGTTCGAGGGTGCCAATGCAGCTGTTGCAGAACAGTTGACAAAGGACGTGGAGATTGATGAAGAAGATCCTGCAATCCAGAGCCTGCGTGAAGCATTGGGGGATCTCGAAATGGTTGGCGGAGAAGCCGGCACAGAATCCAATGAATCTAATATCAGCACAGCAGACCTGTATGAAGCAGATGAACAGGCTGAAACCAAGAAGCTGACAGCAGACCAGATTAATACAGTTGTTGGTATGTATCAGCAGTATCTGAATCAGTGGTCAGCCAATGCTAATGTACTCGGTGTTCAGAATCCATTCTTTCTGGATTTCAACGATGATACAGATGGTCTTGGTATCCTTGGTCAGATGCTTGCCTTAGACGGCAAATCTGTTCAGGATATCAGAGATGGCAAGGTGAGCTACGATGACCTGACAGGTATGATTTTTACTTTCACATATGGTGATAAGTTAGGTATTAAGTATTATGGTCCAGATGTAACAAATGCAAGAGATGAAGCTCTTGCTGCAGTTACAGCATCAGGTGCACAGACAAAGGCACAGAAGCTGCTTGTTCTGAATGACTGGCTGGCCCATAACAATACATTTGATATGTCCTACATCATGAACTCCGGTAAGAAATCAGATGATGACAAGCCGATGATCGCAAAGGATCCTCAGAAGCAGAAGCATGAGGATGAAGTTTACGATGAGATCTATAAGGTTTACGAACCACAGATCAAACAGAATTTCCATGATCAGATTTATGCAGGCATTAAGCAGGAGTTGCTTGTAAAATTTTATAAAAACGCTATTGCTCAGACTTTGGTGAAGGCTGGACAGTCTGAGGAAGATGCGAATGCATATGTAGAAGCTAATAAAGAAGCTATCGAGAAGGATCCGGAAGCATTTGTGAAAGAAAACCTTCCAGACGCAGCAGAACCATTGAAGCAGGAAGCAGATAAATTTATCAAAAATGCTGAAGAAAAAGGCGTTGAGGTTTCTGAAGGCGTTACGATGACTGTTGAGCAGCTTACTCAGCAGCAGTTAGATAGCGATGATCCGGCATTGGATATGGACGGTGATGGAACGAAGGAAACAAGCTTTAAGCAGGCGATTCCAATCTATGCGAAGCAGGCTGCAACCGGTATGACAACTGGTGTCATCAACTATTGGGAAGGTACTCAGTTTGGTGCATTCGGTATGGGTACATCTGTATGTCTGGGTTACTCCAAAGCTTTTTCATATCTTGTGCAGTGCCTGGATAAAGATATCTATCTGATTGATCCTGATAAGACAGATGCGTATGACAGTAAGAAAACAGTGACAGCAGGTGATGGATCTACATCTGAAGTATGTGATAACTGGAAGACAGCCAAAGAACTGTACTATGGTTCAGATGGTAAGACACTGGATATCAATGCAGGCTACACAGTTGACCTTGTAAGAATTTCCTTCCAGTCCAACGTTACAATGTATGGCGAGGAGCAGGAAGACTTCGGTTCCGACCATTACTGGAATGCAGTCAAGGTGGATGGTAAGTGGTACTATGTAGACCCTTGTTATACAGATGTCTACACAGAAGTTATGAGTCGTGACCGTGTCGAGACAGATGGTGATATGAACCATGTCTTCTTCCTGTTCAGCGATACAGATGCAAGAAAATTGTATCAGGATAACTTTAGTGTTTTAAGATCACTTTATCAGAATGAAGCAACAGATACAACATATGAAAAAGCATGGATGGCGCGTGCCGCAAGTAATGTTTACTATGCAGACGGTTATGCGTACTACATGTATGATTCTACAGACTTGTTTGACAGAGTAAACAGTACAAGCATGAATCAGAGCCAGAAGGCTGCAGAGTACAAGATTGTTCGTCATAAACTGACAAATAAGGATACAGGCGATGGCGACAGCGATTATGAGACACTGATTAATTTCACAGACAAGGAAAACGACGATGATGACGATACATTTGTAAGCGTTCTGAACAAAGACGGTAAGATGGAGAAGAATGATCTTCTGACCAAACTGTATGCACAGTTTGTGGATGAACAGAGCATTTACCCATCCATCGGTCTGACAGCAGCACTGTATACAGATGGTAAGATTTACTTCAACGTATCCAACGATATCGTTTCCTACAATCCTGCAGACGGTGCAGTAGCCGTTGTGAAGGAATATAACACAGTATCTGCAAAACGTGATAATACAAAGTTGTTTGGCGGTATGGCGTTTACAACAACAGATGAAAAGAGTGCAGATTTCACTGTCACAAATCATCCAATCGCAGGTCTGACTGTGAAGGGTGACGAACTGGTTGTTTCAATCGGTACAAACTTCGCGTTCATTTCAGGTAAGAGCAAACTGCTTGACCATTCCAGCTACGGTTATGAATTCGAAGAGACAGATTACAATCCGACTTATACAAACTACAAGAAGTATCAGCAGTTCATGGGCAGTCAGAGCAATGATAATGACGAGTTCATGTGGTCTGCAAACTTTGTTGATACAGTTGATTTGAAGACTTTGACAGGTGATTCTCATAACTATAAGACAGTTTCTGTACCTGCAACATGCGGACGCAACGCATTTACAGAAGAACGTTGTTCTGACTGCGGCCTGATTAAAGACGGTACACGTGTTGAAGAAGAAGGTACAGCACACGAGCATCATTACATCAAGTTCCATGAAACATACTATACAAAGACTGATAGCGGTAACTGGAACGAAGCGGACAACTATGTTTGCCCAGAGTGCGGTGCTTGTATTACAGAACCTGTTAAGTCCAAATATGAACAGGCTAATTCTACATACGAGAAAAGAAAAGCTATCTGGGATGAAGCTCAGAAGAACGCAGCAGAAGGACATGCTTATACAGCAATAGATGCTGAATGGAGTGATGATCACACAAGCGTTACATTCCAGAATCTGAAATGTGAAACTTGTGCAAATCAGATCAATAAACTGGATTGTCTCCTTGAATCAGATGAAAATGCAACAAACAAAGCTAACAGAGATTCTATTGAGAAAGCTCTTTCAGAAAAAGTAACTGCAACGGCTAAACTTGTTAGTCACACTGGTACATGTGATCAGGGTGTAACATCTACTTACAAAGCAACAGGTAAGACAGATGATGGTTACAGATATACTGCATCTGATAAGAAGACATCTGACGCAGGTCAGCACCAGTACACAGGTACATGGGCATGGGAACCAGTAAAAGATGACAACGGCAATGTAACTGGATATACAGCATCTGTAACAGGTGTTAAGTGTTCTGTATGTGATGATGAACCTAAAGCAGAGCAGATTACAGTTGCTGATGCAGTTAAAGATACAGAGAAATCTGTAGCTGCAACATGTACAGAAAAGGGTAAAGATGTCTATACAGCAACAGCAACAGTAAAGGATGCTGAAGGTAAGACAGAAATTGGTACATTAACAGATACATATGAAGTTGAATTGGCAGCCCTTGAACATAAGTATGGTGAGCCAACATGGAAATGGAACGATGACCATACAGAAGCAACAGCTGTATTTACATGCGAACGCGGCGATGATACTCAGGAAGTAAAAGCAGCAATCACAGACAAGACAACAGCGGCAACATGTGAAACAGCAGGTGAGACAGTTTACACAGCAACAGCTTCCTTTGGCGGCAAAGATTATACAGATAACCAGAAGGTAGAAATTGCAGCTCTTGGTCATGAATATGGTGAGCCAACATGGAAGTGGTCTGATGATCATAAGACTGCTACAGCAACATTCAAGTGCGAACGTGGTGATGATACTCAGACAGTAGATGCAACTGTTACACCAGAAACAACAGCAGCAACATGTGAAGCTGACGGTAAGACGGTATACACAGCAAAGGTATCATTTAACGGTAAAGATTATACAGAGACTTACACAGAAACACTCAAAGCCCTTGGCCATAAGTATGGTGCTCCTGTATGGAACTGGACAAAGGGTGAAAACAACACTTACACAGCAACAGCAACATTTACATGTGCAAATGATGAGAAACATGTAGAAACAGTTGATGCAAAAGTAACTGAGAAATCTGATGGCGCAACATGTACAGAGGCAGGTAAGATTACTTACACAGCTACAGTTACATTTGAAGGCAAAGATTACAAAGATACTAAGACAGAAGAAGTAGCAGCTCTCGGTCATGACTACAAAGTCTCAGAAAAAGACGGATGGAAATGGACAGCTGATAAAGAAAAAGAATATACAGCTGTTGCAACATTCGTATGCAGCCGTTGTAAAGATTCTCATGACGTAACTGCAGATGTTGTTAAAGAAGACAAGAACAGTCAGATCATCTACACAGCAACTGCTAAATACACAGATGAAACTGGTAAGGAATTTACAGCTACAGCTACAAAGAGTACAAAAATGTCCGTATCTTACAAAGTTCACCGTCAGGATTATGACTGGGAAAAAGACTGGAAGAAAGACGGACAAACGTCTGGTACAGTTGGTGAAGCAAAAAGATTAGAGGCTATCGAGATCAAGTTACCAGGTGGTGTTTCTGGATCTATCGAATATCGTACACATATTCAGGACATCGGTTGGGAAAAGAACTGGAGTAAAGACGGAGCAAAATCCGGTACAGAAGGACAGTGTAAACGTCTGGAAGCAATCCAGATCAGACTGACTGGTGAAGTTGCAGAGAATTATGACGTATACTACAGCGTACATGCCGAGAACTTCGGATGGCTCGGATGGGCTAAGAATGGCGAAGAAGCAGGAACAGCTGGTTACGGATACCGTCTTGAAGCAATCAGGATTCAGCTGGTTACCAAAGGGGACAAAGCACCAGAACTTATTGGTACTATCAAAGAAGCTATGAAAGCAAGACTGGTCGGATACCAGACACATGTACAGGACTATGGTACACAGGCATATGTATATGACGGTGCTATGGCAGGTACAGAAGGCGAGTGCAAACGTATGGAATCTATCCGTATGAAACTCCCGTCTTCAGTGAACAGCTCAATCCAGTACAGATCTCACGTTCAGGATATTGGATGGGAGAAGAATTGGGCATCTAACGGATCATTATCCGGAACAACTGGACAGTGTAAACGTCTGGAAGCAATTCAGATCAAACTGTCTGGTGATGTAGCAAAGAACTATGATGTATACTACAGAGTTCATGCTCAGGATTATGGATGGCTTGCATGGGCTAAGAATGGAGAATCTTCAGGAACAGAAGGATACGCAAAACGTCTCGAGGCAATTGAGGTTCGTCTGGTTCCAAAGGGAACAACTCCAGACCTTCCAGCATCAGCAAATGAAAAAGCCTTCATCAAAAAAAAATAACAAAGCTTAACTTGCAAGGGGCTGTCGGGAAATGAACCGCTCCCCATCAAGTAGACAATTGAAAAAATATAAATTT
>ENA-OPNM01000457-OPNM01000457.1-human-gut-metagenome-genome-assembly--contig:-NODE-457-length-12217-cov-1.737543_pt1 | contig 12217 bp, 6 predicted proteins | sample MGYA00241541_ERZ501779 | MGnify/ENA primary metagenome ERZ501779 (study PRJEB25962, sample SAMEA2042558) | human gut metagenome | biome: human gut; feature: human-associated habitat; material: faeces...
ATCGTCCTTTTTTACCATATTTCAGGATAGGGAAAATGGAATTATATTAGACAATCTGGTGAAATTAGGTTATTATAAATAATAAGGGAGTTACCCTAAAACAGGAGTGTTATAAAAATTATTATTAAATGGAGGTTTAACGTCTTCATGGATAAACTTTATATGATCTTATTATGCCTGATGATAGTACCAATTCTTATTTGTATCAAATATTCCAGAAAAATAAAAAGTGATGTGGCATCTTCCATTGTGAAATGCCTCATTTTTGCAATTGTTACGATCCTTAGCAATGGTTTGTCTACTTTTTCAGGAAATGAAACATTTTCTTATATAATGGAAGCACTTTATCGGTTTTCCTTTGATCTGATGCTGATATATGTATTGCAGTATTCCCAGCAGTATACACGTGTTTTTCACGAGGTTTCACCGTTTAAAAAGGGGTGTTTCATAATTGCATATCTGGATGGAATTTTACTGTTTTTAAATATAATTTTTCATAACGTATTTACGATAGAAACCGTGCGATTCCCGAATTTTGATATGTATCATGTAGCCGACAAATCCATTATTTTTTACTTTCACTATGTGTTTGCATATGGTCTGGTAGTTTGTATTATTGCATCGTTTATCATCAAAATTATACAGATACCGGATTTTTACCGTAAGAAATATTTGCCGATACTTGTGTTAATATGTGTGATCACGGTATCAAAATTTATATGTGGAATTTCAGAATTTCCGATTGATGTGTCGCTTCCTTTTTTTGTATGCGCAGCAATACTGATCTGTTACCTGACGCTGTACCGTTCTCCGCGTGAACTTGTAGATAAAACACTGTCCATCGTTGTAAATGAAATGAATAACGCTGTGATATGTTTTGATATAAATAACGAATGTGTGTATGCCAATGAGCGTGCATTGAAAATATTTAACAGTTCACTGGATTCCCTTTCCGGGATCTCGGAGGATGTACAGGGCTGGATAAAAGAACATGACACCAACAATTCGGCCTCCCTTGAATGGAGTGGTCAAACCATTATTGACAACAAAACGTATTATTTCGATATCGAATACAGAAAACTGTTTGATAAAAAGAATGAATATATAGGTTTTTTCCTGAATCTGATTGATAATACGGAGAAACATATTGCGTTTGAGAAAGAAAAATACCTTGCAACACATGATACGCTTACCGGATTGTATAATAAGAATTATTTTGCCAAAAAAACATCGGAAATTTTAAATGAGAATCCGGATAAAGAGTGGCTGCTGATCTGTTCCAATATCAAGGATTTTAAACTGGTCAATGATCTCTTTGGTCTTGAAAAAGGAAACGAAGTCCTTAAAATGGAGGCAGATCTTCTTAAAGCACAATGTGGGGAAGGGAGTGTCTATGGACGCACCGGTGGTGACAAATTTGCAATATGCATCCCAAAAGAAGAATTTAAAGAGCAAGATTTTATGGATGCGATACAGACCATGGGGCATGCATTTAACAATGACCTGTATCATCTTCATATTTATGTCGGTGTTTATGAAATCACAGACCGGAATGAAGAAGTATCCATTATGTGTGATAAAGCCAATCTTGCAATAAAGACACTGGGGGAAAACTATGATAAATCAATTGCATACTATAGCGACACGATATTTCATGATACCGTTGCCGAAAAGCAGCTGGTGGGTGATTTTGATAAAGCACTTGCCGAAAAACAGTTCTGCATGTATTTACAGCCACAGGTGACATCGGAAGGAAAATTACTGGGGGCAGAGGCTCTTGTCCGATGGCAGCATCCAAAACGCGGTCTGATTTTTCCGGGGGATTTTATTGAAGTTTTTGAAAAAACAGGTCTGATTTACCGGCTTGACCGGTTTGTGTGGGAACTTGCCGTACAAAAACTTGCACAATGGCAGAAAGACGGGCGGGACGATCTGTATATATCCGTAAATATTTCGACCAAGGACTTTTACTATATGGATGTATATGAAACAATTACCAGTCTTGTTGAAACCTATAAAATCATTCCTTCCACACTGAAACTGGAAATTACGGAAACCGCAATTATGACCGGAACCGCAGGGGAACTTGAAATGATTGAACGGTTCAGGAAATCCGGCTTTCAGGTGGAAATAGATGATTTCGGAAGCGGCTATTCTTCATTTAATACGCTAAAGGATATGGACGTGGATGTGCTGAAAATAGATATGGGCTTTTTAAGGACAACCCGGCCGGAACGCATAGAAAGAAGTATGTCCATTATAAATACGATCATTTCACTCACCAAAACACTTGGTCTTTCCGTTATCACGGAGGGCGTTGAAACAAAGGAACAAATTGATAAGCTTACCCAGATGGGATGCGGAATATATCAGGGGTATTATTTTTCAAAGCCGATTCCGGTAGACCAGTTTGAAGATGCCTATATGTAAATTTATCCGGAATAAAGGTATTGCCAACATATTCAGTCAGATGGGACTTATATAACTAAATTGAAAGATAAGAAATATTTGACGAGGCAATTCACAGAGAAATTGATGGAACATTAAAACGTCTGGGAACCGATTATCTGGACTTGTATATCATTCACCGGTTTGATTATGAGACTTCGATCGAGGAGACGATGGAAGCCTTAAACGATCTGGTAAAGGCAGGAAAGGTGCGGGCACTCGGTGCTTCTGCGATGTACGGTTATCAGTTTTATAATATGAAGCTTATGGCAAAAGAGCACGGCTGCCTGGGTTCTTCCGGTGGGAATACAACTATATTGCGTGTGAGTAAAACGGTATGGGGTATCGGGACTCGGCAATATAATTGTTTTTTTAAGCGTAATCCGTTATACTAGATGCATAGTATAGCGGATTATTTTTTGGAGGCTTTTATGGCAAATACTTTGAAGTTACCGGTTGGAATTGAAAATTTTGAGGAAATTCGTAGACTGGGTTTCTATTATATTGACAAGACAAGGCTTATAGAGCAGCTCTTACAGGGCTGGGCTAAGGTGACTCTTTTTACTCGCCCTCGCCGTTTTGGCAAGACTCTCAATATGAGCATGCTTAGGAGCTTTTTTGAAAAAGGAACGGACAAAACTTTATTTGAGGGCTTATACATTTCCGGCAATAAAGAGCTGTGTGACGAGCATATGGGGAAGTATCCTGTCATCTTTCTTTCATTCAAGGGTGTGGATGGTTTAGACTTTACTACGGCAAGACGTATGCTGTGTGCTATTTTAAAGGATGAGCTAGACAGACATTACTATTTGAAGACCAGTGATGTATTGACTGATGAGGATAGAACACTGTTTACAAAGATGCTTCATGGGCAGGATGACAATATTGAGGATAGTATACGAATGCTTTCAAAGCTGTTGTATAAGCACTATGGTCAGAAAGTAGTTATTCTAATAGATGAGTATGATGTTCCACTCGACAAGGCTTTTCAGAATGGCTACTACAAGGAGATGGTTTCTCTCATCAGAGGGCTTTTCGGGCAGGCGCTCAAGACCAATGAGTTTTTACAGTTTGCTGTGCTTACAGGCTGTCTTCGTGTGTCAAAGGAGAGCATTTTTACAGGGCTCAATAATTTTGAAATCAATTCTATTGTGGATATCGACCATGATGAGCAGTTTGGCTTCACTGATGATGAAGTTATGAAGCTGCTTTTAGACTATGACAGGAGCGAGAGGTACCCGGATGCAAAGGAATGGTATGATGGCTATCATTTTGGTAATGCGGATATTTATTGTCCGTGGGATGTGATTAATTTTGCCAAGAAGCTTGTTTCAGATCCGTCAGCCAGACCGAGTGCGTTCTGGATTAACAGCAGTGGAAATGACATGGTGAAGCGCTTTGTGGACAAGGCTGATCAGACTACGAGAGATGAGATTGAAAAGCTCGTGGCAGGTGGATTTGTGGAGAAGCAGCTTCGTCTTGATTTGACATATGATGAGATTGACAATACTATTGACAATCTGTGGAGCGTGCTTTTCACTACCGGTTATCTCACCAAAATTGGTGAGGTCAAGGTGCCTGACAGCGAGAGCTATGCGTACAGGCTTGTGATTCCGAATAAGGAAGTACGCGAGGTTTTTATCTTGCAGATTCAGGAGTCGTTCAAGGCTGTTGTTGCAAAAGATGATGATACTATGAAGCTTTTATCAAAGGCAATTCTGGATAAAGATGAGAAACAGATTGCCAGGCAGCTCAATATCGTGATGAGCCGCATGATTAGCATACTCGATACCAAGGCGCCTGATGCTATGAAGGAGAATTTCTATCACGGCTTACTTCTCGGTCTGCTGCGAGGCAGCAATCCGGACTGGCTGATTAAGTCCAATCGTGAGTCGGGAGATGGCTTTAGTGATATTTTGATTGAGCCGGAGGATCCGGATGCTGGGATCGTTATAGAGGTGAAGTACGCTAAGGAGATGAAGGAGCTTGACGCAGCATGCGAGACTGCTATGGCACAGATTAAGAATAAGCGCTATGATGAGGCTCTGCGGGATGAGGGGCGGTATGATATTTTAGCCTATGGCATTGCTTTTTGCAGGAAGCGGTGCAGGGTGGTTGGTGAGAAGCTGTAAATTATTTTTACTTTATACCAGAGGCTGGGATAGCTGATTATTTTGGAGGTATTTCTATGAAGCTTAAAACAGGACAAAAGTGCGCATTTGGATTTGGCGCCTTCGGAAAAGATATTGTGTATATGCTTATTTCATCGTATTTGCTCTACTACTACAATGTAGTGCTTGGGGTGAGCAGTGTGTTTATCGGCACGGTGATGATGGCGGCGAGGATTTTTGATGCGTTCAATGACCCGGTGATGGGCATTATCGTAGCAAAGACGCGTACCAGGTGGGGCAGGTTCAGGCCTTGGATTTTTGCCGGCACGGTGCTCAATGCCGTGACCATATATGCTTTATATGCCACTCCTGAGTCTATGGGTGATTCGGTGCATAGAGTGTGGCTTACAGTATTTTACTTTGCATGGGGCATCACATATACGCTTATGGATATTCCGTTTTGGTCTATGATTCCAGCAATCACTGAGCCGGGCAGTGACAGGGAGCAGCTTACATCGCTTGCGAGGACATGCTCTGGCATTGGAGATGCTATCCCTACGGTGCTCACTATGACAGTGGTGCCTATTCTTGGTGCAGGAAGTTCTATGGCTGACTACAGGATTGGATTTAAGTGGTGGGCACTTATTATAGCGGTAGTATTTGTGATTTCTGAGCTTGTATGCGTGGTATGTGTGCCTGAAAGACCGGTTGCCTGTGATGAGAAGCCGGGAAAGATATCCGACATGTTTAAAGCCTTATTTAAGAACGACCAGGCTATGACTGTTGTGGTATCAATCATTCTCGTGTATACATCACTCAATATCTGTGGTAACCTAGTGCTTTATTTCTTCCGGTTTGATGTGGGAAACGAGGGTGCATATTCTATATTTGCTGCAGTTGCTTTTGCTGCACAGGTGCTTGTCATGATGGTTATACCGCTGCTTCGTAAGAGATTCAGCAAAAGCCAGCTTTTTATATCAGGATTTATTATTCAGATAGCAGGCTTTGCGGTGATACTTATCATGGCATTTGCAAAGCTCTACACGCCGCAGAGCTGGTACATACTCTGCCTGCCGGGTATTTTGATTTATCTGGGTTATGGTATGCTCAATGTTATCATGACTATATTTCTTTCAGATTCTGTTGATTATGGTGAGGTGATGAATGGCACGAGAGAGGAGTCGGTCATTTTCTCAATGCAGACATTTACGGTAAAGCTCGCATCCGGTGTAGCGGTATTGGTGGTTGACTGGATTCATCTGGATACCGCGGCTGCGGTACAGACACAGGACACACTTGATGCTCTTCGTATGTGGATGACGATTCCGTCTGTTATCCTGCTCATTGTGGGCATATTTGTATTTAAGAGGTTTTATAAGCTGGATGATACAAGGATGGAAGAAATTAAATCCAAGCTTAATTAAAAAACTGCTTAGAGTCTGTAGAATTGTATACGAAGACAAATAACGCCCATGCATGAATGGGCGAATTTTTTATTTCTTAAGCTTCTTCTGTGCCGTAGAAAGCATCAGTTTAATACGGTTCAGCTGGTTCACCTCAGAAGCACCCGGATCATAATCGATAGCCACGATATTGGCATCCGGATGATCATGTCTGATTCTCTTTATAACTCCCTTACCCACAATATGGTTCGGTAAGCAGGCAAATGGCTGTGCACAGATGATGTTTGTGACGCCCTCATTGATGAGCTCAAGCATCTCACCTGTCAAAAACCAGCCCTCACCGGTCTGATTACCGCAAGAAACGATAGGAGAAGCATACTCTGCGAGATCCTGCACGTGAGCGGTTGGCTCAAAATGCTTGCTCTTAGCCAGCTCATCCCTTGCATCCTTTCTTAGCCACTCGAAGAAGGCGATAAGTCGGTTGTTCATAAACTTAGCTTTCTTAGAAGCACCGAGATAGTCAGCCTTGAAATTCGTGTTGTAGCAGCAGTAGAGTAAGAAATCAGTCAGATCAGGCACTACAGCCTCGGCTCCTTCAGCTTCGAGCAGGTCAACCACATAGTTGTTTGCTGCAGGCAGAAATTTGACGAGAATCTCACCGACCACGCCGACACGCGGCTTAACCTCATCTGTCATAGGCAGATTGTCGAAATCCCTTATGATTTCGCGGCACATCTTTTTGTATTTCTTGTGAGAGAGCATCTTTGTGTTGCCGACAAAGTCGATGACTCTCTTTTTCCACTTCTCATGGAGTGCATTGGCACTTCCCGGCTCTTTCTCATAAGGACGTACCCTGTAGAGACAGCGCATAAAGATATCGCCAAACTCAAGTGCATACAGTCCGTGCTGGATGAGGCTTGGAGTAAACTTAAAGCCCGGGTTTTTCTCGAGACCAACCATGTTGATTGAGATAACAGGCACATCAGGATATCCGGCCTTTTCGAGGGCTCTACGGATAAAACCGATGTAGTTTGTTGCACGGCATCCGCCACCTGTCTGTGAGATGAGGATGGCTGTGTGTGTCATATCATAGTTGCCTGTTTTGACGGCTGCCATAATCTGTCCCACAACAATGAGTGAAGGGTAGCAGGCATCGTTGTTTACGAACTTAAGTCCCACATCCACACATTCCCTTGCAGGGATATCCGGTATGACCATATTGTAGCCGGCTGCCTTAAAGGCTGGCACGAGAAGGTCAAAGTGTATAGGTGACATCTGAGGGCAGATGATGGTGTAGTTGTCCTTTTTCATCTGCTCGGTGAATACAACACGCTCGTAGTTAGACGGTTTTAAGTCACGCTTTTCATGCTTGGTTTCCTTGACTCTTATGGCGGCAAGGAGCGAGCGGATACGGATTCTTGCTGCGCCCAGGTTGTTTACCTCGTCAATCTTCAGGCAGGTGTATATCTTGCCTGAGCCTGTCAGGATATCGTTTACACAGTCGGTTGTGACAGCATCGAGACCACAGCCAAACGAGTTGAGCTGGATTAAGTCTAGGTCATCACGGGTCTTTACAAAGTTGGCTGCTGAGTACAGTCTGGTGTGGTACATCCACTGATCCATGACGATGAGAGGTCTCTCAAGCTCGCCCAGATGGGATACGGAGTCCTCTGTCAGAACACAGATGCCATAGCTTGTGATGAGCTCAGGGATACCGTGGTTGATTTCCGGGTCCACATGGTACGGACGGCCTGCGAGCACGATTCCGCGACGTCCGGTGTCTTCCATGTAGTCGAGCACTTCCTCGCCCTTTCGCTGTATCTCAAGCCTTGTCATGGCAAGCTCCTTCCAGCCTGCGGCTACCGCATCACGAATCTGTGACTCAGGCAGGTTGAAATCACCCTTTGAGAAGGTGGCAACAAGCTGCTGTGAGATAGTTTCCTCACTCTCAAATGACATAAACGGATTTATGAATTTAACCTCGCCTGAAGTAATCTCGTCCACGTTGTTTTTGATATTCTCAGAGTATGATGTGACAATAGGGCAGTTGTAGTGATTGTTAGCATCAGGAAACTCCTTGCGCTCATATGGCACTGCCGGGTAGAAAATAAAATCTACATTTTGTTTTATGAGCCAGCTTATATGACCATGTGTGAGCTTTGCAGGGTAGCACTCTGACTCACTTGGGATGGAGTCGATACCCATCTCATAAATCTTTCTGGTAGACTGTGGTGACAGCACTACAGAAAAGCCGAGACGTTTGAAAAATGTAGCCCAGAACGGGTAGTTCTCGTACATATTCAAGGCTCTTGGGATGCCGACTGTACCGTGTGGAGCATCCTTTGGGTCAAGTGGCTCATAGTCAAATATACGCTTGTTCTTGTATTCAAAAAGATTTGGGATGTTATCCTTGTTCTTCTCCTTGCCCAGACCCTTTTCACAACGGTTTCCGGTGATGTACTGTCTGTTGTCGGAGAATTTGTTTATAGTCAGAAGACAGTGGTTTGTACAGCCCTGACAGCGTGCGAGCTTTGTGGTGTAGGTGAGCTCGTTTATCTGGTCGATTGTGAGCATTGTTGTCTTGTAATCAGCCTCATGGCGCTCGCGTGCGATGAGTGCGGCACCAAAGGCACCCATGATACCTGCGATATCAGGCCTTGTTGCATGTACACCTGCAATTTTTTCAAAGCTTCTAAGAACGGCATCATTGTAGAATGTACCGCCTTGGACTACGATATTTTCACCGAGGTCGCTTGCATCAGAAAGCTTGATAACCTTGAAAAGTGCATTCTTTATTACTGAGTAGGCAAGTCCTGCTGATATATCTGCGACAGATGCGCCCTCCTTTTGGGCCTGCTTTACCTTTGAGTTCATGAAAACCGTACATCTGGTTCCGAGGTCGATAGGATTCTTTGCAAAAAGGGCTTCCTTTGCGAAATCCTGAACTGAGTAGTTTAAGGACTTTGCGAAGGTCTCAATAAATGAGCCGCAGCCTGAAGAGCAGGCCTCGTTGAGCTGTACTGAGTCGACTGTCTGGTTCTTTATCTTGATGCACTTCATGTCCTGTCCACCGATATCGAGGATACAGTCTACCTTTGGGTCGAAGAATGCTGCTGCGTAGTAGTGGGCTACAGTCTCAACTTCGCCATCGTCCAATTTTAAAGCTGCCTTTAATAAAGCCTCTCCGTAGCCTGTAGAGCAGGAGTGTACGATGTGTGCATCCTCAGGTAGCTTTGAGTAAATCTCCTGGATGGAGCGGATGGCTGTCGCGAGAGGGCTTCCGTTGTTGTTGCTGTAGAATGAGTATAAAAGGTCTCCGTCCTCGCTTACGAGAGCGATTTTGGTGGTGGTTGAGCCTGCATCTATTCCGAGATAGCAGTTGCCCTTGTATGTAGAAAGGTCACCGGTCTTTACGTGGTTGTTGCCGTGACGCGTTGTAAATTCATCGTAATCAGCCTGATCCTTAAAAAGAGGCTCCATACGTGCCACCTCAAATTCCATCTTTATGCCGTTTGAGAGGCGGTCGATTAAGGATGAGAGTGTGGTGACAGAGTTGTCTTTATAGTTTAATGCAGAGCCTATTGCTGCAAACAGATGAGAGTTCTCAGGAACGATAGTGTGCTCGTCATCGAGATTTAAGGTTCTGATAAATGCTGATTTAAGTTCAGACAAAAAGTGCAGAGGACCGCCAAGGAAAGCAACATGTACCTTGATTGGCTTACCGCAGGCGAGGCCACTGATGGTCTGGTTTACCACGGCCTGAAAGATTGAAGCGGATAAATCCTCGCGTGTGGCTCCTTCATTGATGAGAGGCTGGATATCTGTTTTGGCAAATACTCCACAGCGGGCTGCGATAGGGTAGATGGCCTTGTAGCTTTTTGCGTATTCATTTAGTCCTGTAGCGTCTGTCTGGATGAGAGAAGCCATCTGGTCGATAAATGAGCCTGTACCGCCGGCACATATGCCGTTCATACGCTGTTCCACGTTGCCGCCCTCGAAGTATATGATTTTGGCATCCTCGCCACCTAGCTCTATTGCCACATCGGTCTGTGGAGCATAGTGTGTGAGTGCGGTAGATACAGCTATAACCTCCTGTACGAATGGCACCTCAAGGTGCTTTGCAAGAGTGAGTCCGCCGGAGCCTGTTATCATAGGACAAACTGAAAGGTCACCTGTCTTGTCGTAGGCCTTTCTGATAAGGGACTCAAGTGTCTCCTGTATATTTGCAAAATGACGCTCATAATCGGAAAAGAGGATATTGTCATCGGCATCAAGAAGTGCAATCTTGACGGTTGTTGAGCCGATATCAATGCCCAACTTATGTAAGCTGTTATTTTCCATAGTGGTTCCTCCATAATGTATTACTTATATGTTTTTATATATCTTTCTTCTTATTAAAATATATAATTGTTCTATTATCAAAACAGAGATTATTATACGACAGATATCGACAAATTACAATGACTATAATTATAAAGAATTTGTGAATAATTCGCAGTCTCGTTGACAAAGTATGATTTAACTATCATAATAAATTTTGTAATAACCGCTGCCCTTTGCACTATAGTGTAAAAGGCAGCAATAATATGACAGGAGGATGCAGATGCGTGGTTTTTTATTGCATCAAAACCATGTCTGCTAAAATGTATGAACTGGCTTAACAAACTAGAACAAAAATATGGAAGTAAAGCGATTCCGAATATCACTAGAATATTTATCGCTGCGAATCTGATAGGCAGTGTGCTGCTTTTGACAAAGGGAGATGTTGTCCTTTATTATCTGCAGTTTTCAGCCTCTGCTATTTTGCACGGACAGGTATGGCGTCTTATAAGCTGGATTTTTGTGCCGAGCGGCAGCATATCATTTTTACAGCTTTTATTTATATTCTGTCTGTGGACGCTTGGAGACAGCATGGAGTCATATCTTGGCTCTTTTAGGATGAATGTGTACTTTTTCGGAGGCTTTTTGCTGTATGATATAGTTGGAATGCTTGCATTTGCAGTGACACATGTATCCATCAATCTGACTATGTACTATATACTTATAGCTATGTATCTGATGCTTGGTCTTTTGATGCCGGAGGCAGAGGTTAGGCTTTACTTTGTGCTTCCTATAAAGATGAAGTGGATGGTGCTTGTTTACTTTGTGATGTTTGCATATGATGTGTATACCTATATGAGCTTTGGATGGCAGATTGGATTGGCATACGGCTCAGAAATCGTACTTGCACTTATAAATCTGTTGGTATTCATCTATGGCTGTAAGCACAGGCTCTCATTCAGGCAGAATGTGCACCAGAAGAGGAGAAAGGCTCAGTTTAAGGCTCAGTTTTCCGAACCTCGCCCGGGCAGTGGCATCTCACGCCATAAGTGCTATATATGTGGCAGAACAGAATTGTCAAATCCTGAATTAACATTCAGATACTGCTCGAAGTGCACCGGCAACAAGGAATACTGTCAGGATCATCTGTTTACACATACGCACGTATAATATACATGTACTACTTTTTCTAATTCATTGACAAAGTAAACTGATGAATTTATAATGGACACAGTATTATTTTCGGAGGAACATTTATGGAGAACGAGGCAACAGTTTCGAAAAATTTTATTGAACAGATTATTGAGAAGGACTTGGCAGAGGGTCATTGCAAGACAGTAAAGACCAGATTCCCACCGGAGCCAAACGGTTATTTACACATCGGCCATGCGAAGTCTATTCTTTTAAACTATGGACTGGCAAAGAAGTATGACGGACAGTTCAATCTCAGGTTTGATGATACAAACCCTACCAAGGAGCGTCTGGAGTTTGTAGAGTCTATTGAGGCCGATGTTAAGTGGCTTGGTGCTGACTGGGCGGACAGGAAGTTTTTTGCATCCAATTACTTCGACAAGATGTATGAGTGTGCAGTAGGGCTTATAAAGAAGGGAAAGGCATATGTATCTGATCTGACACCTGATGAGATAAGAGAGTATAGAGGTACACTCACAGAGGCCGGCAAGGAGGATCCGTACTCAAAGAGAAGTGTTGAGGAAAACTTAGACTTTTTTGAGCGCATGAAAAACGGTGAGTTCGAGGATGGCACAAAGGTGCTTCGTGCGAGAATTGACATGAGCTCTTCAAACATCAATATGAGAGATCCGATTCTTTACCGTGTGGCTCATATGACACATCACAATACAGGTGATAAATGGTGTGTATATCCTATGTATGATTTTGCTCATCCTATAGAGGATGCTATCGAGGGTATCACAC
>ENA-OPNM01000461-OPNM01000461.1-human-gut-metagenome-genome-assembly--contig:-NODE-461-length-12139-cov-2.163605_pt1 | contig 12139 bp, 18 predicted proteins | sample MGYA00241541_ERZ501779 | MGnify/ENA primary metagenome ERZ501779 (study PRJEB25962, sample SAMEA2042558) | human gut metagenome | biome: human gut; feature: human-associated habitat; material: faeces...
AAGGCGCGCCCCGGTTAGTTAATAACTTTCTTCTTGTTCTTTGTATGCCAAACAAAAGGCTTTTTCTACAATCGCGTTGCAAGCGAAAGGCGAAGCCGCAAGTATGGAAATATCCACTACCTTACATTCTTCGTTTTCTTTTTCTATACGCTCTTTTATCTTGCTGTTTATCCATGCGGTAATAACGACCTTAGCCGTATCCACGTCGCGTGTTTTTACAACAAAATCGTAGTTCTGCTTATTCGGTTCTTCTTCGTCTTCCGATTGTATTACTACGTCGGCTTCAACCTTGTAATACTTCGTATCGTTGCGCTGATCTTCCCCGTCGTTGCTTTCTTCGCCTTCTTCGTTTGCGCCTTCCTGCGCTTCAACGTGTTTCCGCAGGCGGTCGTTAAGAATTATAATCCTATCCATCAACTTTATGCCCACTATGTCGAACGGCTGGGTAAAATTCAATTCTATATAGTCGGTCGCAACCTCATAGGCTTTTATTATGTTTTGCGCCTGCAATATGAAGTTATGCCGCTTACCGCCAATGGTAGCGGAAATCTTGAACGGGTAAAGGCTGGTTCGCTTGTTTTCGTAAGCGAGTCTTCGTTGGTTGCTTACTTCCACTTCTTTAACGTCTTCGCTTTGCAGATAGAAATTTATCTCGGTCGCCAAATCGTTATCTATATATTTCCCGCGCTCAAACAGAATTTCGTTGCGCTCAATAGTTACAACCTCTCCCGTATCATCGTCCACAAAGTCCTCGTTCCATGTGCGCAAAACATTTGTCGCTAAGTATTTTCCTATTATCCGGCGTATGTCCGAAGTTTTGAAGCGTACTTCGTCTTTCCGGGTCTGTATTTTTTCGTTCTGTTTCATATTCTATCCGCGTTAAAGTCTTTTGAGGGTTTGAAAACAACAACCTTACGGGCTGGAACTAATAGGGTTTCGCCCGTATTTATGTTCCGGGCTGGTTTCGCCTTGCGTTGCTTCGTTTGGAAAGTACCGAATCCGCGAATAGTTACCGTATCGCCGCCCGTCACTTCGTCCCGAATAACATCAAATGTACGTTCTAATACTTCCTTTACTTGATAGCTGTTTAATCCGGTCTGTTCCGCTACCGAGTTCACTAATTCCTGCTTTGTCATAGCTTCTCAATTAAAATTTGTTCGTATAAGTCTGTAAATTGGTTGCCCGCGTACCGTGCCAAACGTAAAGCGTAGAAGCAAAGCCGAGAGCCGATAGTCGCATTCGTAGACGTAGCCGCGATAAGCGTATACGCGTACGAAAGCCCGGCAGAACCTTTGCCTTTCGCGTTTTCTTGTATATAGAAGTAAGGGTAGTATTTGTATTGGTCGGTATTGTTCCAATCCGGTTTCCAGCCTTCGTTAAGTGCTGCGGCAATAGTTTCCAATTTGCGGCGTGCTATTTCGTCCGATCTGAAGCCTTGCGCCTTCGCGTTTTGTTCGTTTATCGGTTCTACGCCTAATACCTTACATGCGTCTTCGTAGGTCTTTACCCGGTCGGTTATTTCCTCGTAGTCTTCTTCCTTGTAGAAGTAATCGAAAATACTACCGTTCCCTTCGTCTTCGGTAAGTTTCTTTACGGTGTCTTGCGCTTCTTCTACGTTGTCGTATCTGCCTTGTAAATTCTCGTTCCCGTTCTCTTTTCTGTATAAACAAATCTTTTTCATGTCACTAAAATTTAAATATTAAAATAATGTTCCCTGCTTGGGCTTGTGCGCGTCTTCGTAAAGTATGCGCCTTTGCCTTGCGATACTCAACCGTACTGCTTTTATAGCTTCTTCACGTCCTTTCAGGCTTTCTTCGTATTCCAAAAGTTCGCTTTCGGTCGTAGCTAAGAAATAGCCTTCGGAAGTTGCTATAAGTCCCGGTAGAAGGTCGTTTGTACGAATGTGGTTTATTATCTTCCTTAGCCGTGCCGCGTCTATCTTGTAGCTGTCACGTAACCGGGAAATAATATACTTATTCGTTACCGCGTTGGCTTTGCCTATCTTGGTTTTCAAGCCTTCAAGAATAATCGGAAGTATTACTTTCCTTTCGTATTCTGTCAGCGGTTGCGTTTCTTCTGAAAACCCTTTAATCATAGTGCTTGCAATTAAAAAGGTGTTTTGTTGAAACTAATCCGTAGTCCGGGTTTTGCGACGTGTACCGTTTTTCCGGTGGCTTTTGCTATTCCGTCCCGGAAGGCTACCGCGTCGCCGTTCCCTTCGCTTATATGTATCAATACTATGTTATTAACCCGTGTTAGGTCGTTAGCCTTCAACGCGTCCAAACAAGTATAGTAGCTTAAATGGCTTCTCCGTACTCGTTCTTTCAATACTTCCGGTATATAACCTTCTGTTACATTGCGTTCCAATATATCCGGGTCGTAGTTGCATTCAATTAATATGTTGTTCAACCCGGCAAATGTACAAGGCAAATAGAAAGTATCGGTAGCGAACAATACGCCGCCCGTTTCTTCATGCCAGACGTAGAAGCCCAACGGTTCGCGGCTGTCGTGCTTCGTGGGAAAGGGAATGATAGTAAAACCGCCCAGCCGTAAATGCTGGTAACTTCCGTTTTCCATCCTTATGTGGGTCGGTCGCCAGCAAGAATTAATCTTAGCGGCTTCTATCGTGCCTTTGGAAGCGTAAACCGGAACAACGTAGTTTAAAACCTCATTAATACGCCCGGCATGGTCGCCATGTTCATGGGTAATGAGGCAGCCTACTATTTTCTTTACGTTGTTGCCCAACGCTGCTAATACCTTCTTGAATGGTATTCCAGCTTCAAGTAGAAGGGCTTCGCCCGCGTTTTGCAAAACGTAGGCGTTACCCTCTGAACTTGAACCTAATACGGTTAATTCCATATTTAGAACAATGGTTTAGCGTTATTACTTCCGCGACCTTCCCGTGCTTGCGGCGGGTTAGCTGGCTCGCTTTGCGCCGTTTGTCCCTGCTGGGCTTGTATGGGTTGCCCGTCGATAACTCCAATAGTAGGCGCGGCATTCGCTTCTTCTTTTATTTCTTCGGCTACCGCATCCACTATCGGTACGCTGCTTTGTTCGTCTGCATCGCCGAAGTCGCACCCCGTAATGTACTCGTATAGGGCTTTCTTAGCCTTTCTTTCGGCTTTTCCGCGCAGTTGGTCGTGGCTGCTGTAATCATCCTTCTTTACGGTTGCAATAATGCTAAAGCCGTTTTTTTCTCCGTTATACTCATAGTTTATTTTGCAAGGTATTTCGGCGAAGTTCTGCGTTTGCCCCTTGTCGTATGAGGTATCAATGAAGTATTTTACGCCCAGCTTGCGAAGAAGCGAAGTATAACCTTCCTTAGTGGGGTACATCCTTTCGGCTATTATATTGAACTGGTTTCCGGTCGGAAGCAAGCCGATAGTAACCGCGTCTATGATGCAATCGCGTACTATGTCGCGGGTGTAAAGCGGAAGCGGGGCGCGCCCCTTCTTGCACGCCCGTTTCGGTCTGTAAGAAATCCTATTTTCGTGTTCATCAAAGGCATGAAAACCTTATCCATTACTTCGTCGGTCATGGCTTCGCGAAGAAGTGCTATTACGTTTACGGCTGTAAATGCCGCACCGAAGTTGCTTACTATCTGCAAAGCCGAAGCGTCTTTGCATGCTAATTCAAACTTTTCTTTTGCTGCCAATACGGTAGCGGGTAAAGTGTTGGTATTCATACTATCGTTAGTTAATTGTTGTTCATTATGTCCTTTAAAAAGTCGTCTATTCCACCACCTTTAATCATCTTTTCAAAAGCTATTTCGCGGGTTGCTCGTTCTACTATCGGCGCGGAATGCTTTCCGGTAAGAAGTTCTTTCAATCCCTTTATTATGGCTCCATAATTTCCGCAAAAACCTACCATTACTCCGGTACTTCCTTCGCCATTTTTATCCTTCGTATCAGTGTCGCAACCTACTACGATAAGACCGCGTGAACTGCTTCCGTTACAGAATGGTACTAAATGCTTTTGCATTACTTCTGTGGTGGTCTTCAAAAAGTCGCTTTGGGGTTCTTCTTGGCTGCTTTCCGCTTGTTGCGTTTCTCCGTTTTCCGAAGCAAAGCAATAATAGTCACGGTACAAGTCCGCAAAGTGTTCGGCTGCGTATTTCGCGAGCGCGGACGTGGGAAAGCAAAGCCGAGAGCCGATAATCGCATGCGTATTCGTAGCCGTGTTAGACGTAGACGCGTACGAAAGCCCGGCATTTACATAGCGGAATAGCGGGTAATACTTCCATTCGTTTTGGTCGTCCCAATTCGGTTTCCAGCCGTTATTAAGCGCGCGGGTTATTACAGTCAGCTTGTGGTAGGCTAACATACTTCTTTGGTCTTCCTTCGGGAAAGCGTTAAACACTTCTTCGTTAATCGGTTGAATGTTCAAAACTTTACAAGCGTCTTCGTAGGACGTGATTTTCTTTGATGTATCCATAAATTTGTTTATTAAAATGGTTAATAATGTTCTGTTATTCTACTTTGAAGTCTTCGGTAGTTACTACCAACTTTATAAGCTGGCTAACAACCGGGATAAACTCGTTAATACTTTCTGCGTTATCCACGAAAATAGGCGCGCTAACGTTGTGGAATGTGCAAAGGGTGTTTATTATGTCAAGCCCGGCATTAACTTTCCCGGCTTGGTTCTTATCCGCGTATTTTACCCCGTCAATAAGGCAAATGCAATCCGGTTCTTTTTCGCCGTTTACGAGCGTTTTGTACATCTTGAACTGAACCCGGCTAAACAATCCGTTTACGCGGCGTTCCACTTCCGTCATACGGGCTTTTATCAAATCGGCTATTACTATTTCGCATCCTTGTATTTCGGCGCGTTCCTGCGCCAATTTTGCGGCTTCCCCGTTTAGTTCGGCTATGCGCTTTTCGTTGGCTTCTATAATGGTGCGAAGGTTTAGCTTACGCTTTACTTCATCAAGCCGGGCGGTAAGGTTGGCTTTCCGTTGGCGTATCTCTGTTCTGCTTGCCGCGTCTTCTGCGTTGAAGGCTGGAAGCTGTTCGGAAAGTTCCTTTATTTCTTTTTCAAGTGCAACCCATTCCGGGAGGTCTTCTCCGTTAATATCCGGTTCGGTATTTACGCGTGGATTATCATTCAAAACCTTTTGCAACGCTTCGCGGTCTTCTTTCGCCTTTGTTACGGCGGTAGTGTGGCTGGCTTCCAATTCAGCTAACGCTTTGTCTATCCGGTTGGCTTCTTCTTCCTGCGATGTTATCATTTCGTTTAATCGCTGACCGTCCGTATTAATCTTGTTAAGGCGTTCTTCCCGGTCTGCATAGAATTTTTCGCGAGCGGCTTCCCGGTCGGTATTATATTTTGCTAATGCTACCGGGTCGGCACAAGCGTGCTTGAACAACGGGCAAACAAGGCTTTCCGTAGCGGTAAATTCTTCGGCGTTTACTTTGTACCATCTTTTGCGTAGTTCGTTCTGCATTTGCTTGTAGCCTTCTATCGTGCTTTGCGTCCGTTTCTTCTCGTTCGTCAAACGGTCGTATTCGCTACGGTAACGGCTGGCTTCGCTGCGTTCGTCGTTTATAACCTGCTGTAACTTGCGGTCGGCATTATTGTAGGTTTCGTTCTTTTTGAACGCTTCGTTCCTTGCCGTTTCCTTTGCCTTAAATACTAAAGCGTGCTGGCTGCTACGTTTGTCATTTATGGCGGTTTGTACCTTAGCGGCAGCTTCATAGGCGATACGGTTGGCTTCCGCTGCTGATGCGGCGGCTTCGTCTATGTCGTTCAATTCTTTTGTAAGCTGTTCCTTCTCGGTATTAAGGGCGTCATAATCCGGTGTCAGCGGGGTAGCGCGCGTTATTTCGTCAATACGTGTAGGTATCTTTTCCAGTTCCTTCGTTATCTTCTCCTTTTGCGCTGAAATCTCGCGTTTATAGTCTTCTACGGTTTTCCCGCTAAGCTGTTCTATCAAAGTGGCAAAGGCTGTATTGCCCTTCGCTATGTCTTCGTAGCTTACTCCCCCGGCAATCTGCAAAAGCATTTCACGTTGTGCCGTCCAATGAAGGGAAAGGAAATAGTAGGGGTTGGTAATCATCTTGAAAACGGCTTCGGGTATAATCGCGTTTATACGTTCGTCGTATTCGCCTTTTGTTTTTAATGGGACTCCGTTATAGAAGTAGTCGGTATGGTGTCCCTTTAACTTCCTTTCCGTCTTTCCCTTCTCTGTTTTCCATTCTTCAACCAATACGCGGCGAAGTTCTACGGTTTCAACGCTTCCCGTTTCGGTATCTATTATTTCTAACGTTCCGGCTACTTCGTGTTCAAGGTCGGGAATAAAATTGCCTTCCGCGTCGTTGGTCTTAATTCCGAATTTGCTATCTACATTCCCTTCGCTGTCTTTGCCCCAAAGAAGCCATGTAAAAGCATCCATTACGGTAGTTTTTCCCGTACCGTTCCGTCCGCTGATGGTTGTAACTGTGTCGTTAAAGTCTATAACGACGTTACGCAAGCCTTTGAAATTAGCAAGGCTTAAACGTTTGATGATTGCTTTTTTGCTCATATTACTGATATTTTTGAAGTGAATAAAATCCCGCGTCAAGATTTACGGTTATTTTCTCTAATTTTTTCTTTTGGGCTGCATAGGAGCGCGCTATGCTGTTCAAGTAGCCCGTAAGATTTACTATGTAGGTGCGCTTCTCTATGATGCAGTTTAGAGCTACGTCTAAGACGGTTTCCCAAACTTCCCGTACGCGTTCCGGCTGTACTGCTATTCTGTGCCGGATGATGTATTCCGTAACTTTTGCTTTACGGCTTTCAATCTCGGTTATTACCATTGAAAAATCACCCGTTCGGTATGCCTGCAACACAATCGCGCAAAATTGGATGGCATTCAAATATTCTTCTTGTATGTTGGAAACGCTTGTTTTCTTTCTCAAACGTTCCCTAATCCGTTCTTGGAATGTATTACGGTCTATTAGTTCCACCTGCCCGCTGGTTGTTTCAACTATACAGTATTTTCGGCTAATCTCGCGCGGGTCTATGTTCTTTTCCGCCGAATAGAGGAAACGTTTAAGGCTTCCGGTGTATTTTTCCCCGTTATCCGCCTTTAATATCAATGCGTTATTGCATGGTTTCAATATACGCGGTTCTACTCCCCGGCAGTAGCTTCGTATCTGCCTGCTTTCCCTATTTATTTCGTATTTAGAAAAGCCGGGAATGTTAATCCAAATATTATTAATCATATAGCTGTGTTTTAAAAAGTTATTTCTTTTTGTTGTCCGCTGCCAGCTTTAACGCTAAATCAGCGTCAATAATCAGTAGCGCGCCTACTTGCGTTATCGCTTCATCAATCCGTCCGGAAGCCTTCAACCGCGCTGCGGTTGTCTTGGAACAACCCAACAGCATTGCAAGCCCTTTCAAGCCGTACACGTAACGCTTTGCCGATTTGGGCTTTTCCGGTTTCTGTGCTGAAACTTCCATACGTTCGCCTATCGCGTCCAGAAATTCGCCGAGCGTAAGGTCTATAATTCTTTTCTTAGCATCCATAGTCTAACTGTTTTCGTCGTCTTTAATGTCCGGCACTGTCTTTGCCGCTACCTTTATCGAAAGGGCGAAATTCGCGACTACAAGGAATACCGCCCATATAGGCGCGGTTTCGGTGTCAATGCTTAGAAGAATAAAGGAAACGGCGACCCAAGCAAGGGTAAGCCAGTTATACCACTTTAGCGGCTTCGTAAATTCAATGCCGAGGGCTTTAAAAATCTTAGTCATAACTGCAAACTTCAAAAGGGTTATAGTCGTTTTCGCCTTTGCGCCTTCCCGTCGTTTTGACAATCCGTGTGATCTGCGCGCGTCTTCCTACTCTGAAAAAATCGCCGTTCCCGGTAAGTTCCTTCGGGAGTATAAGCAGAAGAAGGGCTACCGCTACGAATGTGCGTTTTAACGGGTCAAGGCTTACCGGAACATTATGCTTTGTACAGAACCACCAAACGCAAAGTTCCGTAGCCTTTTGTATGCCTACTTTCGCGTAGATGTTCCGGGCTGTATTCTCTACGGTGCGGGTAGAAATAAACAGAATGTCCGCTACTTCTTTCTTGGAAGCTCCCCACGCCAGCAAGTGCGCTACTTCGGTTTCCCGCCTGCTTAGTTCCACGTTTAGTTTCATACGTCCCAAATGTTAGCTGTTATTCCGTATTTGTTGAATACGCCTTCTACGGCTTTCGCTTGCGTTACTTTAGGTTCTATCTTTCCGTCCCGGTATGCGTAGAAACTGTTCCGGTTATTTATTCCCAAAGCGGCTTTAATTTCCGTTACCGCTATTTTGTAATCGCCTACACGTAATTGGTTCAACCCGCTAAGGAAGCCCTTGCTTTTTTTCTTATTTTCTGTTGTTACTACCATAATTGTAAAATTTAAAATTCATAGTGCGCGGGGGAAGGTTCGCCCTTCGTACGCCCGTAGCGTCCCGCGCGCGGTCTGTTTCCGCAGTCATCGGTTTATAGCCTTTACAAAGGGGATTCCTTTTCCGCTGGCTTATATATAGTTCCTCTGATTTGTATTAAGGTAATACGTTAATCGGAAGAAGAAGCGTTACCTATCTGCTTGTAATAGCTGGTATCTTCCATGCTGTCCATGTAGTTAAGCATACGCAAAAGTCTTTGCAGGTCTTCCGGGCTTAATTCCCGTTCTTCTTCGCTATTGTCGTCGCCATGCTTTCCGAATATCCTATGCTTTTGTATGTACGCTTCCGTGAACTCCTTTTGCATCCGCTTCATATCCTTTGTAAGCTGTTTATAGTGCCAATCGTACAAAGCCTGCAATTCTACGTACTGCATTTTGGTTAATTCAACGGTAACGTATCTTCTGCGCTGGCGGTAACTCATCCGCTTTTCGTTTGTTACATTGAAATAACATTGGGTAAACAAGGTAAATCCGTACCCGTTTTCCTTTACGTTGAAAGTGTACGGTTGTTTTTCTTCCTGCGCTTCTACTATTTCTTCCAACGAAACACCGTATTTGGCTAACAGTTGGTCTAACAAACGCCTTGCGTTTATGGCTTCGCCTTTCTCGCCGCGTTCCGCAAGGGCTTGTAGTTTCAGAACCTTGCTTCTAATGCTTTCAAAATCTTTATCCATATAGCTGAATATTAAAAGTAATTGAGTGAACTATTTTACGTAGAAAGTAACGCGAAGCCCGCGACGAAGGCAGCACTTAACTTTGTCTAATCCGGCTTTCAAAGCGCGTGTTACAAACTTATCGGCTAAAGTTTCGCCAATCAAATTCAGAAGACCGCTAACGCCTACCAGCTTGTTAATACGGTTGCCTTCGTTGTCTATTCCGCTTACCTTAATGCGGAAGTTCTTGTTAATGAATTTACTTGTATGTATCATATAGCTTTTATAAATTTCTGTAAATTAGCGTGTTTTTGTCATTGCTAAGTGTCTGCTTTTTGCTTACCTTTGCAACTGAACAACTAACACAATGCAAATGTATAGCAAAAGCATACAATATGCAAACTAAAAGTGTTCATATTTTAGCTGAAAGCCGATTTTTAACTTTTAGAAACAGTTACATTTATGGAAACAAGTGTAAAAGAGAGACTTAAACAATTTATAGATACGCTAAACATTAGCGAAAGGGAATTTTGCAGGCGCATCGGTGTGTCTTCTTCTTATGTTATGTCTATAAAAAAGTCTATTCAACCGGATAAAATGCAAGCTATTAGCATACAGTTCCCGGAACTTAATCCGCTTTGGCTTTTGCTGGGGCAGGGGGAAATGTTGTTACCTAACGAAAAGAAGGAAGGCGAACAACGGCAGAACGCAGGCGAGTTGCCTTCTTCCGAACTGTTGGCTAAGTTGCTGGAAGAAGCCAATAACGAAAAGTCGCGTTTGCTTTCAATTATAGAAAGCCAGCAGCGTACAATAGAAAGCCTTACGGATTTAAGCAAAAAAGCCAATGCCCAGACGGTAGAACATGCAGGATGTGCAAATGCCGTTTAGTATTTGGTCGCAAAGTTCCTAAATACTGAAAAGGCTTTCATAAAGTAGTATCACACGCACGTACTTATATGATAATAATATCATACAATCGCCGTATTAAAGTGATACGAAAGCAAGGCGATTTTAAGCCCATTTTCGCGTTATTTTATTTTCGCCTTATAACTATACCATTTTGGAACGAAACGCGCTTAAATTGAAAAATCAATAAAAATAACTATTAGCTATATGGTAGAAGTAAATGTAGATAAGTTTTATAGTAACCGGGCTTTGTATCCATTTATCCCGGAGGCTGTGTTTGATGCGTTGGAAGCTGCCTACTTGTCCGGGAATGAATGTGCCCGAATACCGGAAGGGGAATATAATACAATGATGTCTAACCTTAAACGTGCGAATTTATGCCCCGTACAATAGCCAAGCCTTCGACTATAAGCGAAGGGATAAACCGCCGCTTTTTTGAAGCAATTGAAGCGATTGTAAGTTTGGGTAAGGTTAGCGCGTTGGAAGCGTTTTGTACGCTTTACGATTTAAGTGCGCCGCGTTATAGGGAAATGCGGCTTACTTATGGCGTTTCTCCGAAGCCCGGCTACCAATCACGTTACAAGAATATAGAAGTAGAAGCGATCTATTCGCTGGTCGTTAATTATCCAATTTCTTCACGCTGGCTTATAACCGGGCGCGGTAAAATGCTTATTGAATAATGAAATTCTCTATTAAGTACCAATTATCGCCGCGAACGGAAGGGGATAGGCTTACGGAAAACGTGCCTATACGTTTGCGGGTGTCTTTTGCAGGCATTCGTGTGGATTTGCGTTCTGGCTATGTAATAGACGCGGAAAAGTGGGACAATAATAACGCCTGCGTGAAAATCGGTGCAAAGAATAGTTTCAACCAAACGGCAGGCGAAATAAATCGCGCTCTTACAAACCTTTCATCTATTGTTGAAGAAGTCTTAACCCGGTTTGAACTCGACAACCGCAGAACGCCAACAGCGAAAGAATTTAAGGCGGAAGCCGCCGGAAGGAAGAAGAAGGAAGTAACGCCGGACTTCTTTACTGTTTTCGACAAATTTGTAGTAGAAGCTGGTACGGCTAATAACTGGGTTCCGGCTACCTATACGAAATTTAGTAGTTTGCGTAAACATCTGTATGCTTATATGCCCCAGCAAATACTTAACCAACTGACAAAGGAAAAGCTACAAGGCTTTGTTAAATACCTGCAAGACGCGGGACAAATGAATACGACCGTAAGCAAGTATATGAGTTATGTACGTTGGTTTCTCCGCTGGGCTTGTAACAACGGTTACTATAATGGGCTTTTGCATGAACAATATAAACCGCGTTTTAAGGGGATAGACTGCAAAGAAGTTATTTTCCTTTCATGGGAAGAACTGCAACACTTTCTAAACTATCAATTTCCGGAAAACCGCAGTTCTTTGTCGTGCGTACGTGATGTATTTTGCTTCTGCTGCTTTACCGGGTTGCGATATTCCGATGTAGCCCGGTTACGTCCCTGCGATGTCAAACGGACGACAAACAAGCCTTTTATATCTATCGTTACTATGAAAACCGAAGACCGTTTGCATATAGAGCTTAACAAATACGCACTTCAAATACTTGACAAATACAAAAACATTCATTTCCCCAAAGGGTTAGCCCTTCCGGTTATCAGTAATGCGAAAATGAACGAATACCTTAAAGAAGCTGCCGAAATAGCCGGAATAAAAGAACCCGTTAGAATAGTGTTTTTCAAGGGAAACAAACGTTATGAAAATGTTTTGCCAAAGTGCGAACTTCTTACCACGCATAGCGGAAGAAAGACGTTTATCTGCAACGCTATAAGGCTGGGTATTCCTACTAACGTTATTATGGAATGGACGGGGCATAGTGATTACAAGGCAATGAAGCCGTATATAAAAATAGTGGATGCGGTTAAAGAGGAAAATATGTCTAAATTTGACACCTTTTCCGAAGAAAGAAGAAGCAATAGTAAAAAATAGAAAACCCGAAAAAGTACCCGAAAATGGCTTTACTATTTGGGTACGGTCGTACTCAATCAATAGCGTAAAATCCTGAATATTCGGCTATTTATGAAAATGTGATAACAGTTGATTATATTTGAATATCTTGGGCTTAGAGCCGTACGCACCGCGAAAGCAAATAGCAAACTAAAGCAAAGCT
>ENA-OPNM01000480-OPNM01000480.1-human-gut-metagenome-genome-assembly--contig:-NODE-480-length-11760-cov-2.450320_pt1 | contig 11760 bp, 10 predicted proteins | sample MGYA00241541_ERZ501779 | MGnify/ENA primary metagenome ERZ501779 (study PRJEB25962, sample SAMEA2042558) | human gut metagenome | biome: human gut; feature: human-associated habitat; material: faeces...
ATGGAACCGTTGCGTGTAGAAGTAATGCGTTCCTGCATGGCACCCATTTCCGTTGCAAGTGTAGGCTGATAACCTACGGCCGAAGGCATACGTCCCAACAGGGCAGACACTTCGGAACCGGCCTGGGTGAAACGGAATATATTATCAATGAAGAACAATATATCGCGCGGACCATTCGTTTCAGACCCCATGTCACGGAAAGATTCGGCTACCGTCAAACCGGACAACGCAACCGACTGGCGCGCCCCCGGCGGCTCGTTCATCTGACCGAATATCAGGGATACCTGCGATTTGGCCACTTCGTCATAGTCCACCTTGGAAAGGTCCCAATGGCCTTCTTCCATACCTTTCTTAAACTCTTCGCCATAGCGGATTACACCGGATTCAATCATCTCCCTCAGCAGGTCGTTACCTTCACGGGTACGCTCTCCCACTCCGGCAAACACGGAAAAACCGTTCTGCTTCTTGGCGATATTATTGATTAACTCCTGGATGAGTACAGTCTTGCCTACACCCGCACCACCGAACAGACCAATCTTACCGCCCTTACTGTATGGCTCCAGCAGGTCGATAACCTTGATACCCGTATAGAGTACTTCTTGTACGGTAGTCAAATCTTCAAATTTAGGGGGTTCGCGGTGGATAGGATAGGCACCTGTACGGTCCAGTTCTTTCATTCCGTCGATAGAGTCTCCTACTACATTCATCAGACGGCCTTTGATTTGCTCTCCTATCGGCATAGTGATCGGTCCGCCCAACGGGTAAACTTTCATGCCTCTCTGCAGACCATCCGTACTATCCATAGCTACGGTTCTTACGGTATTTTCACCAATGTGCTGCTGTACTTCCACAATCAGCCTTTTACCGTGATTCTTTCTTATTTCCAGTGCGTCGTGAATGCTTGGCAGCATCAGCTCTGCCTCTGTTCCTTCAAAATAGACGTCTACAACAGGTCCGATAACCTGAGAGATATGTCCAACAATCTGTGACATAAGCAATCTTTTTATATTCTATTTTCCTAATTATTTCCAGTAAAATTGTAAGTCGCTGCATGGAATCTTCCATCAGTCATGTCGCGTCTTTCATCGTCCAAATTCACTTGCTCTACTAACATTCGCGCCAGACTGTTTGTTCATTCAAAATAGTTACATAAACAACTTCGCAAATGTATAAACAAATCACGTCTAATTGTTCTCCTTAAAAGCATTTTTTCTATAAATTACACTATTTTGAACGATTAATACTACAATGGGAACAATTTGTTCCACACATAATAACGTTGGTTAACAATCGGTAATGCACCTAATCATAAAAAGCCATCCGTATTCTCCTAAAAAATAAGCCCTGTCTCGCGACAAGGCTTATTCACAACACAAACACAAAATAAAACACGACAAAACTACTATGCAATCTTACCTGTCTATGCCGGGGAGGCATATGTACTAATTACGGATATTCACATATACATAAGCAGCGTCAGGCCGATTTGCATGTAATAAACAAATGCGGGGAAGCATTTGTTTATTTTCTGTATGTTAAAAAGTTCAAAATCTTTATTCTTATTGAATGCCTCTCTCACGAAGCTTCAACTGCCAGTTCCATGCAGAGCGTAAAGTATCTTCAATACCTACTTCCGCTTTCCAGCCCAGCTCTTCGTTTGCCAGTTTCGGGTCGGCCCACACCTTTACTATGTCTCCGGCACGACGACCTACAATCTGATAATTCAGCTTCACACCGGTTGCCTTTTCAAACGCATTGATCAATTCCAATACGGAAAGACCGCGTCCGGTACCGATATTGAACACTTCCACTTTTTCCTTCTGTTTCTTCTCCAGAATACGGCGGATAGCTACAACATGAGCCTTTGCCAAATCCACCACATTGATGAAATCGCGGATACAGGAACCGTCAGGAGTATCGTAATCGTCACCGAATACACTCAATTTCTCACGGATACCGATAGCCGTCTGGGTGAGGTACGGTATCAGATTCTGCGGCACACCGTTAGGCAATTCACCGAGCAGTGCCGAAGGATGGGCGCCAATCGGGTTGAAGTAACGCAGCAGAATCGCATTGATGGGAGCACCGGAAGCAACCGTATCACGAACAATCTCTTCGTTGATTTGCTTCGTGTTTCCGTACGGGGATTCCGCCTTCTTGATAGGAGCCTCTTCCGTTACGGGAAGATGGTCGGGCTGACCATATACGGTACAGGAAGAAGAGAATACAATGCCCTCTACTCCATGCTTAGGCATCAGTTCGAGCAGGTTTATCAAGGAAACCAAGTTGTTGCGGTAATAAAGCAACGGTTTTTCCACAGACTCTCCCACCGCCTTGCTTGCCGCAAAATGGATAATAGCCTTGATACCTTTATATTTAGCAAACACAGCGTCGAGACCGGCGTAATCCAGACAATCCAATTTCTCGAATGCAGGACGGATGCCCGATACCTTTTCAATGTTGTCTACAACATCTGCGCTGGAGTTTGACAGATTATCGATAATAACGACTTCATAACCTGCGTTCTGAAGTTCTACCACAGTATGAGAACCAATATAGCCGGTTCCGCCTGTAACCAAGATTTTCTCTTTCATATTAATATAGATAATTTAGCTTTTAGGTTATCATTAGGCTACAAATGTAAGGAAATAAATTCATAAAGCACGTACATGACCGGTAAAAATTAACCAAAGAATATTCACCCCTGACCGTGTACGATAACTTTGCCCATAAAAGACAAAGCGAAGAAACCGCCCTCTTCTTTTACAAAGAGAACCGGTTCTTCGCTTTAGCTTAAATTCAGAGTATATCTTAGAGCTTAACTACGCCGGAGAAGCCCATGAATGCCATAGCCAGCAAACCGGCAGTAATCAAAGCTATCGGAGTTCCCTGCATGCCCTTCGGCACGTTCACCAGACTCATCTGTTCGCGCAGACCTGCAAAGAGCGTCAGCGCCAGACCGAAGCCGATAGCCGTAGAGAATGCATAAACCACACCGGTCAACAAATCATAATCTTTCTGGATAACGAGGATAGCCACACCGAGAATACAGCAGTTCGTTGTAATCAGAGGCAAGAACACACCTAAAGCCTGGTATAAAGAAGGAGATACTTTTTTCAGGATAATCTCCACCATCTGCACCAATGCGGCAATCACAAGGATAAAGGTGATGGTTTGAAGATAGCCCAGACCGAAAGCATCGAGCACAAACTTCTGAATGAGGAACGTTACGATTGTAGCAATAGTAAGCACGAATGCCACTGCTGCCGACATGCCCAACGCCGTCTCCACTTTCTTGGATACGCCCAGAAACGGACAGATACCCAGGAATTGCGACAACACAATGTTATTGACAAAGATTGCCGAGATAAATATCAATATATATTCCATAATATCAATTCTAATTATGAATTACAAATTATGCTTTCTTGAAGCTGTTAACCAACGCAATGAGGTATCCCAAAGCAATAAACGCACCCGGTGCAAGAACAAATACCAGCATACCGTATTCTTCGGGAAGAATCGTGAGGTTGAATATCTTGCCTGTGCCCAGGAATTCGCGGACAGCACCCAATAAAGTCAATGCGATAGTAAAACCTAATCCCATACCCAAACCGTCGAAGAAGGATGCCACCGGATTATTTTTGGCAGCAAAAGCCTCGGCGCGGCCCAGTACAATACAGTTTACCACAATCAGCGGAATAAACAAGCCCAGTGTCGCATAAAGTGCGGGAACGTAAGCCTGCATCACCATTTGTAGCAACGTTACGAACGATGCGATTACAACAATGAAAGAAGGAATACGCACCATATCCGGAATAAGGTTCTTGATAGCGGAAATCACCACATTGGAACAGATAAGCACGAACATCGTTGCCAGTCCCATACCCATACCGTTGATAGCAGATGAAGTCGTACCCAATGTAGGACACATACCAAGCAGGAGTACAAACGTAGGATTCTCTTTTACAATCCCGTTCATCAATACTTTAAAATTATTCATATCTCTACTCCTTTCTTATTTAGCACTGACAGAATCAGTGAGTTCAACTTTAATAGTAGCTCCCGTAGCCGTATTTGCTCCGGCAGCCTCTTCCACATTCTTTTGAGTAGCTCCCGTAGCGCCGTCAGCAGTATTCTGACCTGCATAGGCAGCATATGCAACGTTTACGGCATTCAGGAATGCGCGTGAAGTAATGGTTGAAGCTGTAATGGCGTCTACCTTACCGCCGTCCTTGCTTACTGTCAGAGAAGCTTCACCGGGATTCATACCTGTAATATCTCCCTTGTTTCCCTTCTTGAACCAGTCGGCAGCCTTGGAGCCCAATCCCGGAGTTTCCACATGCGACAGCAGCGAGTAATCGATAATCTTGCCTTCGGCATCGAAGCCTACCAATACCTTCAGCTCACCGCCAAAGCCCATGGAAGTCGCTTCAACAGCAGCACCGATGAATTTGCCTTCTTTAGTGGCGGGATACACAGCGTACTGGACACCGTTTACCTCCTGAGTCTTTTTTTCGGCAATCGGGTCATTGTCAAAACCCGGAACCACGGCGCTGACAGCATCGCTCAACGTCTTGGCATTGGCCTGCGCAATAGGTTCTTTCGTCAGTTCATTTACATAAGCCAGTAATGCTACGGATATCGCAGTAACTCCCGTAAGCACCAGCAACATATTCTTTAAGGATGATTCTAACTTTTTCATTTCTTCTTCGCTACCTCCCCAAAGCGTTTAGGTTTAACATATGTGTTGATAAGCGGAGTAAACGCATTCATAATCAGAATAGCGAACGACATACCTTCGGGATATGCACCGAACAGACGGATGATGACCGTGAGCAGACCGATACATACGCCGTAAATCAGCATTCCCTTATGGCTCATCGGAGAAGTTACATAATCCGTAGCCATGAAGATAGCACCCAGCATCAGACCACCGGACAGCAGTTGCACCACCGGAGATACATAGATTTCCGGATTAACCCAGTACATGATACCGGAGAAAACGAATACCGTAGCCAAAATGGATACGGGAATGTGCCATGTAATAATCTTCTTCCACAACATATAGGCCAGTCCCAACAGCAGGGCCAATGCGCTGACTTCACCCAGACAACCGCCGTTATTACCGATCAGCAAGCTGAAAGATGAGGGAAGGTCGCTCAAAGACATGCCTGGAGCACCGCTGATTACACCTTTCATTATAGCCAACGGCGTAGCAGCCGTAGTGGCATCCGTGTAAGCGGTCAGTTGTCCTACGGCAGGCCATGTGGTCATCTGCACAGGGAACGACAGCAACAGGAACACACGTCCCGCCAATGCGGGGTTAAAAGGATTACAACCCAAACCTCCGAAAGACATCTTGCCTACACCGATAGCAAACAAGGCGCCCAGAATGATAATCCAGACAGGAAGGTTGGAAGGTAAGTTGAATGCCAGCAACACACCGGTGATAATAGCGGAACCGTCACAGATGGTTGTGGTTTCTTTCTTCATCAGAAATTTGCCGATAGCCCATTCAAAGAACAGACAGGCTGCTACGGAAGTAGCCGTAACAATCAGCGCGCCCAGTCCGAAAAAGTAAAGCGATACAAGAAATGCAGGAATCAATGCTATCAGCACGCCGTACATATTCTTCTGCACGCTGTCACCGCCGTGAACGTGGGGCGAAAGGGATACGATTAATTTATTCATACTTCGTTATTTTTTAGCTTGACGTGCACGGATCATCGCTCCTACCTTACCCTTACCCAAGCGGATATAATCCAGCATCGGACGGTTGGAAGGACAAGTGAACTGGCATGAGCCACACTCGATACACGACATGACATCTTCTTTCTCTACTCTTTCAAAATCGCCGTGAGCCGATACGGTAGCAAGCAAGTAGGGTTCCAGCCCCATAGGACAGGCACTCACACATTTGGCGCAACGGATACATGGCTGCGCCTCACCGCGCTTGGCTTCCTTATCGTTCATAATCAGGATGCCTGAACTGCCTTTCGCAGTCGGCACATCCGTATTTACCAGCGCCTTACCCATCATCGGACCGCCGCCGATAATCTTGCCCGTATCTTCGGGCAGACCGCCGCAAGCGTCAATCAACTGCTTCATCGGCGTACCGATACGCGCCAGGAAGTTGGAAGGCTTGGACAAAGACTTGCCGGTAACGGTAATGACACGCTCAAACAGCGGTTTATTCTTCTGAACAGCCTGATATACGGCAAATGCAGTACCTACATTCTGTACAACGGCACCCGTGGAGATAGGCAATGCACCGGCAGCGACCTGGCGACTGATAACAGCGTCTATCAACTGCTTTTCACCGCCTTGCGGGTACTGCACTTTCAAGGGCACAACCTCGATACCAGCATAGCCGGCAGCTACTTTCGTCATCAGCTGGATAGCATCGGGCTTATTATTCTCAATACCGATGAATGCCTTGTTCACCTTAACGGCTTTCATCAGAATAGAAACACCTACCATGATTTCTTCGGCATGCTCCAGCATCAACTGGTGGTCGGCAGTAAGGTACGGCTCGCACTCCACAGCATTGATTATGACACATTCCGCCTTGAATGCAGGCGGCGGGCACAACTTCACCTGTGTAGGGAAACAAGCGCCTCCCAAACCTACGATACCGGCATCCGCAATCTTCTTCACGATTTCCTCGGCTGTGAGATTGCACTCTTTTACCAATGTATCGGTACGGTCTATGGTCTCTTCCCACTCATCCCCCTCTACATCAATGAATACAGCCGGTTTGGCGTATCCGCTGGCATCGACGACAGTGTCGATTTTTGCGACCTTTCCGCTGACAGACGAATGGATAGCCGCTGATACGAAGCCGCCGGGTTCGGCAATCTTTGTACCTACTTTCACAACATCACCTTTAGCAACGATAGGCTTTGCAGGAGCGCCGATATGCTGGCTCAACAAGATAACGGCTTTTGCCGGAATCTCTGCCTGTACGATAGGCTGATGTGCTGAAAGTTTATTTTCGTGTGGATGAACTCCACCGATTGAAAATGTCTTCAACATACAATTCTGTATTTTTAGTCGTTTAATTTCTTTTAATATTATGCTTCAGTTTTCGGAGTTTCCGGAGCAGCAGCAGTTTCAGAAGCTTTGGAAGTTTCCGCTGCTTTTTTAGGAGCTTCTGCGGGCTTTGCAGGAGTTTCCACCGGCTTCTTGGCAGCTTCCGCAACTTTCTTCACCGGCTCTGCAGCCTTGGAAGCAACGGCCTCTCCTTCCGCTTTCGGTTTACGCGGCGGGAAATTGAGGGCGATTATCGTACCTTGCGGACAAACTTCTTCGCATTTACGGCAAGACTTACATTTGTTCGGGTCGATGTATGCCAGATTGTTCTCCAGCGTAATTGCCTCGAACGGACATACCTTCACACACTTGCCACAGCCGATGCAGGCTACGGTACAGGCCTTACGGGCTACAGCACCCTTATCCTTGTTGACGCACTGCACATAAACGCGGCGGGATTTCTTGCCTTGCGGACGGATTTCGATAATATTTCTCGGACAAGCCTTGGCACATGCGCCGCAAGCGGTACACTTGCTTTCGTCCACCTCGGGAAGCCCGGTTTCGGGATTCATGCGGATAGCACCGAACTGGCAGGCAGACACACAGTCGCCACATCCCAAACAGCCAAAGCTGCATCCCGTTTCGCCACCGTAAAGAGAAGCTGCGATAGCACAGCTCTTCGCACCGTCGTATTGATTGACACGAGGACGGTTGGCACACGTTCCGTTACACCTTACCACTGCAACCATCGGTTCGGCAGCAGCAGCATCCAATCCCAGGATTTCGGCAACTTTCGTCATGACAGGCTGTCCGCCCACCGGACAAAGTTTACCTTCCAACGAACCTGCCTTGACGCAAGCATCGGCAAATCCGCTACAACCCGGGTAACCACATCCACCGCAATTTGCCTGGGGAAGCACCTCTGCTACCTGGGCAATCCGCGGATCTTCATACACGGCGAATTTCTTGGAAGCCACGTAAAGAATAGCGGCCGATACCAGCGCTATAACTCCCAATGAAATCACTGCAATCAGAATTACATTCATAAATTAGTTGTTTATTAATTATTTGTTTTATGTATTAGTTAGTTCATCGGTTTAATCGAGAAAGAGAACTTCTTTCCCAATCGCGACTTGTTCAGCCACAATATATAATAATAAGGTATAAGGAGCCCTAACGAACACAGTGCAGAGACCAGTTCGTCGTGCCACATAGCCATAAAAGCAAAAAGGGAGAAGATTAAAACAAGAAAAGGAAACACAAACGCAAGCAAAACCGCCATTACCCCCATAGACAATTCTCCGACAACCCATACACGGTCGCCGGGCTGATAAGAAGAACTTTCATCTATAACATCGATAAGCTTTTCTTTTGTATCGGCAGAACTGCAATGCCCCTTGATACTGCATGAAGCACATGCTGAAGTTTGAACAATCCTCACCTGAAGATGAGTGCCGTTTATGTTTTCCACAATACCCTGATGTCTTATAGTATCCGCCATTTTGCAAAGTGTGCATTACAAATCGCGGCAAATTTACGCATTATTTGCGAACTGCAAGGGATTAGACTGCTTTTTCTGTGTACGCAAACGCTCTTTTTCCTGTTTTTCGCAGTTTTTCGCTATTTTTTCTTCTGAAAAACAAAAAAAGAGCGCCCCGCTGTCATCGGCGGAGCGCTCCCTTTAATCATTCGCAACAGATATGGTTACCATTTGTAATTGATACCGAAGCTCAACAATTCCTTCACCTGGAAATAGCTGTCGCCTTCGGTAGGTTTGGCACTGTCATCAAAACGGGCATGCACATAAAGCTTGGTGGAGAGATAACGGTTCAGCACAAAATTAATGGTGTTTTCCCATTCAATACGTGTCCACTCGTAACTGGTCTGGAAGTCCAACCGTGAATCCAGAACGATAGAAGGTATGATAGTCCACGAAAGCGTAGGCTGTATTTGAGAACCGAAATTATGCTTGACGCACTTACCCTCGTCCAGGCCGAACTTCACTTCGTCCACCTCTTTATTGCCCACATAGCGCAACATATAGGTCAGCGGGGCGATAAAAACAGACAAGTTAAACTTTTCCTTTTTCAGTTTATAGTCCATACCGATACTGGACGACCAATCAGCGGGTGCAAAGAATGCTGAGACCAGCTCTTCGCTATTCGCCTTGTAACTATGGCAAAACTGTGTTTTAAATTCCGTAGTAATGGTATAATACCACTTGGATGCAGCCTGAATACCCAATTTGCTATAAAGGCGGAACTGGTCGGTGCTTACCAGGTAATCGTGGAACTCATCGGAAGGAGCTGAGTTGAAGCCGAACTTGGCATCCAGCATATTCTCCCACTGGAGTTTCTCCCTATCGTTATAGTTGGCAAACAATTGCAGGTTGGCAAGCAAGGAGTTCGTACTTTCACCGCCCTTATACCAGTTGTCGGAAATATAGTTTTGCGTAATCTGCAACGAACCGTTTCCACCGGTCACCCACCAGTTGGGCTTTTGTATCACGACTTCCGCCTCTTCTTTCACTCTTGCCATGTTCTCCTGGGCAAAGAGTTTCACCACGGAAGGCTTGGAAGAGATTTCCTTTTCGATATTGTCCTTGAAAAGTTTTTTCTTCTTAATCTCTTTCTCGGTCATTACCACCAAGTCCGGACGATTGACGTACGTATTCATCATCACGCGGTCTACAACCCTATTCGCATTCTCTTTCGACAAGAAGCTCAATGTATCGAACGGCAGGAGTTCTTTTGTCATCGCAGGTACAGTATCCGGCTTCTGGAAAGTCCAGTCAACCTGCGACAGGCGTTCCATAGGAGCATAATAATAAGTGGTGGGAACAAACATACGGTAATAGTCCGGATTGTATGCAATATACCGTTCGGGAGTAGCCGGATCGTTCAAATAATCCAACACACCGAAATATTTTTCATACAGCACGGAGACTGTATCCAGCCGATACCCGTTATCGCAGGGTTTCAGTTTCAATATCCAGTTCTGACTCCAAATACCCGACAATGTATCCGCATTCTCCGTTGCAGCCTGTTTTCTTGTACTCTTTGCAGCATTTTGGGCTATCACCGGAAAAGAAAGCAGTGCGGCAAGCAATCCTATTAAAACACGTCTATTCCTCATACTTTTCTTAAAATCTATATTTGAACGCAAAATTAAATCAAAATGTTCAGATTACAAAAGGTGGAAAGTGAAAGTTTATCAGAACCTTATTACGCACAGATATTCCACTTTTTATAATTGTTTTCACCAAACTGTTATGTACTTCCTCTTTTTTTTCATAATTTTGCGCTTTAATTTTTAGAGAAAACATTTAAAACAGTATAGCTGTGGGAGAAACAAAGTATATTTTCGTCACCGGTGGCGTTGCCTCCTCATTGGGTAAAGGTATTATTTCGTCATCCATCGGTAAATTATTGCAAGCAAGAGGTTATAAAGTAACAATTCAGAAGTTCGACCCGTATATCAATATCGATCCGGGTACGCTGAATCCTTATGAACACGGAGAATGCTACGTAACGGTAGACGGCCATGAAGCCGATCTCGACCTAGGACACTACGAACGCTTCCTGGGTATCCAGACCACAAAGGCCAACAATATTACAACCGGACGTATCTACAAAAGCGTTATCGACAAAGAGCGCCGCGGCGATTATCTGGGAAAGACCATTCAGGTAATCCCTCACATTACGGATGAAATCAAGCGTAATGTAAAGCTGTTGGGCAACAAATATAAATTCGATTTCGTAATTACCGAAATCGGTGGCACGGTAGGCGACATCGAGTCTCTTCCGTACTTGGAAAGCATCCGCCAGTTGAAATGGGAACTGGGTAAAGACGCCTTGTGCGTACACCTTACTTATGTACCCTATCTTGCAGCAGCCGGCGAATTGAAAACCAAACCGACCCAGCACTCCGTAAAAGAGTTGCAAAGCGCCGGTATCCAGCCCGATGTGCTGGTACTCCGCACGGAACATGAGTTGAGCAGTACCTTGCGCAAGAAAGTGGCCCTTTTCTGCAATGTAGACGAAAATGCCGTTGTACAGAGCATCGATGCACCTACTATCTACGAAGTGCCTATTCTGATGCAGGCTCAGGGACTGGACGAAACTATCCTGAAGAAAATGGGACTTCCCGTGGGCGATACTCCGGGACTGGGCCCGTGGCGCGCCTTCCTCGAACGCCGTCACAAGGCAGAAACGACCGAACCGGTACACATAGCACTGGTGGGCAAGTACGATTTGCAGGATGCCTACAAATCCATCCGTGAAGCCCTTTCACAAGCCGGAACATACAATGACCGCAAGGTATCCGTAGATTTCGTAAACAGCGAGAAGCTGACGGACGAAAACGTAGCGGAAGCATTGAAAGGCATGTCGGGCGTTCTCATCGGACCGGGTTTCGGCGAACGTGGCATTGCCGGAAAGTTCGTAGCCATCAAATATGCGCGTACGCACGATATTCCGACATTCGGTATCTGCCTGGGTATGCAATGCATTGCCATTGAATTTGCCCGCAACGTACTGGGATACGCTGATGCCAATTCGCGCGAAATGGATGAAAAGACACCGCACAACGTTATCGACATCATGGAAGAGCAGAAGTCCATTACCAATATGGGCGGCACGATGCGTCTGGGCGCTTACGAATGCGTATTGCAAGAAGGCAGCAAAGCATACGAGGCCTATGGCACGGAACACATACAGGAGCGCC
>ENA-OPNM01000497-OPNM01000497.1-human-gut-metagenome-genome-assembly--contig:-NODE-497-length-11461-cov-2.741627_pt1 | contig 11461 bp, 5 predicted proteins | sample MGYA00241541_ERZ501779 | MGnify/ENA primary metagenome ERZ501779 (study PRJEB25962, sample SAMEA2042558) | human gut metagenome | biome: human gut; feature: human-associated habitat; material: faeces...
AGCTATTGCAATCTTTGTATATGTAGGTATTGAAGTAGGTGTACCGGGTACTCTGAACTTGTTTTTGACCGATCCGATTGAAAAGGGAGGAGCAGGCATTTCTTCCACCATTTCCGGTTTTGTTGTAGGTACATATTGGTTCCTCATGCTGATTGGACGTCTGGCCGGCGCTTCATTGGGTGCAAAAATCTCCAGTAAGGCAATGCTTACCTTTACTTCCGCATTAGGCTTACTTTTGGTATTCCTTGCCATCTTCTCATCTACCGGTTCGCTTGTCAATCTGCCGGTACTCCAACAAAGTGCTACGGGAGGTCTCTCTTTCGGATTTGCAGAAGTACCTATCAACGCAATGTATCTGGTACTGGTAGGTCTGTGTACTTCCATCATGTGGGGTGGTATCTTTAATCTGGCCGTAGAAGGATTGGGTAAATATCTGGCAGCGGCTTCCGGTCTGTTCATGGTATTGGTATGCGGCGGCGGCATCTTGCCCGTTATCCAAGGTTTGGTGGCCGACATTGCAGGTTTCATGCCGAGTTACTGGGTTATCATCGCAGCCCTTGGCTATCTGTTGTTCTACGGTTTGGTAGGCTGCAAAAATGTCAATAAGGACATCAAGGTCGATTAACAAGAAAATATAGGTAATTTATTTATTCACCTTATAAAATATAAATATCATGGATATAGAATACGTAAGAAGCCGTTTCATCAAGCACTTTGACGGAACAACGGGAGCTGTTTATGCTTCTCCGGGTCGCATCAACCTTATCGGTGAGCATACAGACTATAACGGTGGTTTTGTATTCCCCGGAGCAATCGATAAAGGCATGATTGCAGAAGTAAAACCGAATGGAACAAACACAGTCAAAGCTTATTCCATTGATTTGAAAGATTATGTAGAATTCGGTCTTAATGAAGAAGACGCTCCCCGCGCCAGCTGGGCAAGATATATTTTCGGCGTATGCCGCGAAATGATTAAACGCGGTGTAGAAGTAAAAGGATTCAATACGGCTTTTGCAGGCGATGTGCCTCTGGGTGCAGGAATGTCCTCTTCCGCAGCCTTGGAAAGCACTTATGCTTATGCGTTGAACGATTTGTTTGGTGACAATAAAATCGACAAATTCGAATTGGCCAAAGTTGGCCAGGCTACGGAACACAACTATTGTGGCGTCAACTGCGGTATCATGGACCAATTTGCTTCCGTATTTGGCAAGAAAGGTAGTCTCATCCGTTTGGATTGCCGTTCATTGGAATACCAGTACTTCCCGTTCGAGCCGAAAGGCTACCGTCTGGTACTGGTAGATTCTGTGGTAAAACACGAACTTGCTTCGTCGGCATACAATAAACGTCGCCAAAGTTGCGAGGCTGCTGTTGCCGCTATCCAGAAGAAACATCCGCATGTAGAATTCCTGCGCGACTGCAACATGGAAATGCTTGAAGAAGCCAAAGCCGAAATCAGTGCAGAAGACTTTATGCGTGCAGAATATGTGATTGAAGAAATCCAACGCGTACTCGATGTTTGCGATGCTTTGGAGAAAGGCGATTACGAAACGGTAGGCCAAAAGATGTACGAAACACACCAGGGCATGAGCAAACTGTATGAAGTAAGCTGCGAAGAACTCGACTTCCTGAACGACCTTGCTTTTGACTGCGGTGTAACTGGCTCTCGCGTAATGGGTGGCGGATTCGGCGGTTGTACAATCAACCTCGTAAAAGAGGAATTATATAACACATTCATAGAAAAAGCCAAAGAGGAATTTAAGAAGAAATTCAACAGAAGTCCAAAAATTTACGATGTCGTAATCAGCGATGGTGCACGAAGACTAGAATAAGTAAACACATGATAAAAACAATAGGGTGATAAAGTGGTTCTTCACAATATCACCCTATTGTTTGTTACTTTTAATCGGCCTATCACTTTTTTCCTAATAAATACCTTCTGTCGTCATTTGTATACGCTTCATCGTTCCATCTTCATTGTAATACAAACGCTCTATACAGACCGAACGGCGAAAACTTCCTCCTGTAGGATTAATGCCACCATTATGATAGATAAAATACCAATTACCCTTAAACTCTATAATAGCCTGATGATTCGTATTGCTATTTCCAGCCAATTCATTTAAAATCCCTTTGTATTCCCAAGGACCCGTTATACTGCGACTCATGGCATAACATATCTTCTCCGGAAATTCGGAAGCATAAGAAAGGTAATACCAATCGCCTCTTTTATGAATCCAGGGAGCTTCTGTGAAGCAAGGCAAATCAACCGGAATAATCGGCCCGTCCAATTCTATCATATTCTTCTTCAGTTTGGCGAAATAGCATTGACTGTTGCCCCAATAAAGATATGCCTGCCCATCATCGTCAATAAAAACAGTGGGATCTATATCATCCCAATAACTTTTGCTGCGGTCTGCTGTCATATCGTTGGTAATGAGGGCGGAACCACGGGCATCTACAAATGGACCTGTCGGTGAATCGGATACGGCTACACCGATGGACTTACCGGGAATCGTCTCATGCTCCACCGTTACGTACCAATAGAATTTGCCTTCATGTTCTATTACCTGACTTGCCCAAGCCTCGCCTTTTGCCCAAGAAAAGTCCTTAGCCTTTAGAGGGACGGCATGTTCTGTCCACATTTTCAAATCGGAAGAGGAAAAGACACACCATTCTTTTAAGTCATAATGCTCTTTCGGTGGAGGACACTCATCATGACCACCATAAATATACATTTTTCCATCATGTACCATCGCTGCCGGATCTGCAATAAACTTATGCTTTACTATCGGATTTCCCACAGCAACAAAAGTAGTGTCACTTTGTGCCAGCAGCCCTTGCGGAACTGCCAGCATCAAAGAACTAACCCCCAAAATAAATATATTTTTCATCATGATATTCCCTTTGAGTTTAAGACATCAATACTTCAAAATATATACTGCGAAAGTAACAGGCTCCAAATCTACGTTCAAGGTATGCCCATTCACATCCAAAGATGTTTCTTGCGGAATAATTGCCAATGGATTTTCAATAGTATTATCCTTATCCATGCCAGTGGAAGAGAGTTTGATACAACGTGCTCCCGACAGAACTTCTTTCTTTTTCAATCCGTTAAAAATCAAAGACAAAGACTGCTTTTTGCCTGAGGTATTGACCACTTTCACAATGATCTCATTCTTATTTTTGTCACATACGGCACTCGCAAATAACCCGTTCTGCCCCTCGGCACCCGTTACAGGCTTTTTATTCATAGTCAGAGAAAGAACGTTCGTTCCCTTATGCGTTGCGAAAAGCTGCTGCACATAATAGCTCACTGTACACACTGAATTCAAGTTATCAAACCATATCATGTCCGGACGCCACTGCCAACCTTCTACATGAGCAAATAACGGTGCATAGGTAGCCATATGCACAATATCCGCATTCCGCTCCAGTCCGGTCATAAAGGCTGCCTCGAGTAGTGAAGCATGGAAATGGTTCCACTTCTTTCCTTTGCCATGACAGGCATATTCTCCGGCAAAAACTTTCGGGCCTTTACGGTCGTAATTGTCATAACGCGCTCCCTGGCTTAGGAACCATGCTTCGGGACGATAGAAATGTTCGTCCACCAAATCGGCTTTCAGACTTTTCATTTCCGGCCAGAGATAATCAAACTGCTCACCTTCCGAATCAGGACCGGAACTACCCACAATCTTTATGTCGGGGTATTTCTTGCGAATGGCTTTGACAAAGGGTTCCAGATGTTCTGGATATTCCTTTCCCCACTGCTCGTTACCTATACCTATAAGTTTCAAATTGAATGGTGCAGGATGTCCCATATCGGCACGTATCTTTCCCCAGGGAGTATCAACTGCACCATTTGCAAATTCTATCAGATCGAGCGCATCCTGAATATAACTCTCCAGGTCACAAAGAGGCACATGCGCATCCATATTTGGGTTTTGAAACTGACAAGCCAAACCGCAACTCAATACCGGCAACGGTTCCGCACCGATTTCTTCGGAAAGCTGGAAGAACTCATAAAATCCCAAACCATAACTTTGGTAATAATCGGGAAAGAACCGATGCGGGAAAGTATATTGCCAACGATTTTCATTCAGCGGACGGTTCTCTACCATACCTACCGACTTTTTCCAGTCGTAGCGTGATGCGATATCAGTACCTTCTACAATACATCCGCCGGGAAAACGGAATACACCCGGCTTTATATCTGCCAGTGCCTGCACCAAATCTTTACGAAGCCCGTTTTCATGTCCTTGCCAGGTATCTACCGGGAAAAGGGAAATATGTTCCAAATCCACCGTTTGCCGGGAAGCAAGGAAAATACGAAGAATAGCTTTCGGATTGGTCACTTCCGGCTTTAGTATCACCTGATATTTTTTCCATTCCTTTGAATCGACCGTTACATCGGCAGCTACAAAAGCCTGCTGTTCGTTCATAGATTTCGTATCGGCCAGCTCCACACGGATTTTAGCGGGTGTTTCCCCTTCTGCCACACGTGCCCATACAGAGAAACGATACTCTGCGCCTTTTTTTATTCCGATACCGAAAAAGCCTTCATTGTCTAATCCGGTCTGTTTATGCGGATGTCCGGCATACGCCAAACGCACATAATGCGGGTTTCTTTCAAAAGGACCGTCATCTTTCAAAGATACCTTACCGAATGTCTTCCACCCCATAAAATGTTGCGGAAATTCAAATGAACGGTTCTTCACAAGTTCGGCATACAGACCGCCGTCGGCAGCATAATTGATATCTTCGAAAAACAGACCATACATAGTAGGCTGAATTTCCGCTCCCGGTTTCCCGGCTTGTATCACCAATTCATTTGTTTGTGCTTGCAGTGCCGAACCTGCCGCAAGAGCCAGCACCGCCAATAAACCTTTGTATTTTTTCATGGTATAAAATGTATATATGATTACTTAATTCGCTTTCCCCATATAGACCTGCCACAACTGTCCAGTCCTGTGAAAAGAACAGTTTCCTTTTCGTTTTCCCAATCGTGTCCGGCAAATATAATCAGATTATTTATAATTTCACCTTCCAGGGTCAGGGACAATAATTGCTTTGCTTCCAAAAGTTCCCAGGTACCTTTATTCTCACCTAAATTTCCGTTCTTCTCCAAGGACAGCAAATGAGACACGTTCCACTCCTCTTCTTTGAGCTGTCCCTCCCCCCATAGGATCTGGCCTGCCTGCAAACGGCGTTCATACGCAGGTTCCTGTATGCGTATAACTTCCCACTCTCCTGCCATATCTTCTGCCGAGAATTTACGGGAAACACAGCCTGTATAACGTTCGGGCGACACCACCGGCCATCCGTCGGGCGTAAAAAGACCTGTCTCAGATGAAGATCCATCATTTGGTTATGGGGTGACAGGCGTCCCTGATGTGCCATAAAGTATTGCCCTTCATCCGAGGTGAATACACTGCAGTGTGCAGTCCCTGCCCAACCCGGATGATTATGAAAACGGTATGGAGCTGTCAGAATAGGAAAATTATTAGTAGTGTCTTTCAGTTCCACGCCGGAGAAATCAACAAACGGGCCTTCCGCTTTGTCCGAACGCCCTACCCGTACGTTATAGGTGGTCATCAGCGGATCGTATGAAACAAACAAATAATACTGTTTCAGATCAGGATTGTAAATAATCTCGGGAGCTTCCAGATTATCTTTCTGATAATTGGCGCGGCGTGCGGTGAGATGCCCCTGATCTCCCTCCTCGGCGGGAAGTCCGGTTTCCGGATCCAACTCTACGCAGTACAATCCTCCAAAGAATGATCCATAATGCATCCACCACTTTCCGGTGACAGGATCGGCCATGACGCTCGGATCAATTGCATTCATTACCGAAGCCTCATTGGTCTTGACAACACAACCTCGTTGTGTCCAAGGGCCTTCGGGTGATGCAGCCTCTGCCATACCTATATACGATGTCTTGCGGCCAAAAGCCGATACGCAATAGTAGAGTCTGTATTTATCACCAAAAGGGATTATATAAGGAGCCCAGATGTTCGTTGCTCCCTCACCTCCGGCATGCGAACGTACCCACTCTACAGCTTCCTGCGGTATTTCCGGAAAAGCCCAGCCAACAAACTCCCATTTGACAAGGTCCTTGGAACGGCGCACTTGTATGTATCCCAACGGAACATTTTTTTCTTCGGCTTCTTGACGGTTCTCACCTAAAATGGCATCGGTAGAGTACATATAATAATAATCACCCAATTTACGACAAGACGGATCATGCACATTGTAAGTTCCCCACAAGCGGTAGTTGTCCATAGAGGACAAAAAAGAGTAGTCATCCTGCCAGGGATTAGGCGAAGCTATGGGAGTAAAAACCGGAGAATTACAATTAGCAAACAGAATTCCCATAGACGTGACGACCACACATAACATTTTTCTCATAATATCAGCAAATTAAAAATACAATGCAAATGTACGCCATACCCAAAACAGTAGAGGTGGATATATGACCTTTTAAGGTGGACAATCTTCCAACTTCACAAAAAAGACCGCAGACTTTTTATATCATCACAAGTAATACATTAACTTTGCTTGTGCTAATACCAAATGATGAAACAATGCATAAGTTTTTTCGTATTATTATATTATATATCGCTTTGGCAAGCTCCGCTATTTTGTGGGCTCAGGAGTCTTTTACCAACCGGTATAACACAATCTACATAACCATGAATGAGGGGCTTCCCAATAATTTTGTTGATGATATCTACAAAGACCGGCAAGGCTTCCTTTGGATTTCCATGTCGGGAGGTGGACTATCCCGATACGACGGCTATGAATTCGTCAACTTCACTCCGGCTACCCCACATTGCCGGCTCAAGAGCAACTTCATACGCAAAGTCTACGAAGACAACTTTCAGCGGCTTTGGGTTGTATCAGAAGGGGGCACTGATATTATCGACCTAACAACCATGCAGTCCGTATTGCCTCATGATCCCCGAAAGAAACTGGAGACACTCATTAAGCAACCGGCATTCATGGTTACACAAGATGCCAATGGATGTATTTGGCTGTATTGCAGCAATAGCCTGCACCGTATTGCTTTCCGCACTAATGGAGATATAGAAAGTATTCATTCACTAGAGATTCCTAATCCTTACCGATACGATATCATCTTTAAGGACGTGGAAAATGAGGGAAAAGTATGGATAGGTATCAATGGCGCACTATACAAAATAGGTATCACTGCACAAAGCAAACTAGAGGCAACCTTAATCGACGATTGCCTGAGTTTTGCACCGGATCTATATTTTACAGACTTCATAGCCAAAGAAAATGAAGTATGGATCGCCACCGACAAAGGTTTGTACCGATATAATAAAAACGAAGGTATAGTGAAACAATATATGCATACCCCTGACAATCCTCATTCCCTCTCACAAAATTTCCTGACCTGTCTCGCCATAACCAACGACAAACAATTACTGGTTGCCAGCCTGAAAGGCATCAACATATACAATCCCATAAAGGACAATTTTGAACGCATAAGTGACCAGGCATCCAACACAGGCAGCAAGCTACTGAACAGCAATTTTATCAACTGCATCATCGTAGAAGGGCAGCATATCTGGGTAGGAACCGAAAGTGGTGGTATCAATAAAATGACCGCCAAGCGTCTGTCCATACAAAATTATCAGCATGATAACAAGAATCTCCAAACAATCTCTCACAATCCGGTGAACGCCGTTTACGAAGATAATAGCGGAAACTTATGGGTAGGCACCGTAGAAGGGGGGCTGAATAAAAAGGCGGTAGGAAGCGACAGCTTCATCCATTATACATACGAAAGCGGCACTCTTACCCACAACTCTGTTAGCGCCATCACCGCCGACGGGCAAGGAAGATTGTGGATTGGTACATGGGGCGGCGGCATCAACCTTATCAACCCACAAAACCCACAGCATAGAATAGAAGCAATCACAGCCCGGAATAAAGACAACTACCCCATAGACTTTATCGGAGCTCTGGCCTACGACTCCATAAACAACGGTATGTGGATCGGAGCAAACCAGGGATTATTCTTCTATGACCTAGCGCATAAACAGCTTTGTTCACCATTTGCCAAGCGTGCCGCCGAAGACATACGAGGTTGCATCGGCTCTATCATAGACAAAGACGGGCAATTATGGATGGGATGTCTGGACGGCGTTTATATCATCGACCTGCACTCCCGCTCCGTCTCATTGCCTGAGGGAACATTCCGTTACCGTCATCTGAAGTACAAACTGGATGATCCGTCTTCCGGACTGATAGAAAAGATATGTTGCTTTTACGAAACTCAGGACGGCACACTGTGGTTGGGCAGCAACGGTTATGGCATTTATAAACGTATGCAGAACGAAGATGGAAAAGAACAGTTTGTCTGTTACAACTCCCTTCATGGCCTGCCAGACAACAGTATCCGCAGTATCCTGGAAGATGATAAAGAATGTATCTGGATAGCAACCAACAATGGGCTGTCGCGCTTTCAACCCACAGAAAACCACTTTATCAACTACAACCGACAAGACGGTCTTGCCGATACCCAGTTTTACTGGAATGCTGCTCACCGTTCACAATACAGCAAGCTTTATCTCGGCACCGTATCCGGGCTGGTTGCCATAGATTGCAACCTACCTTCCCTTACAACCCAGTCTTCCAAAGTACGGTTCACCCATTTGAAAGTAGGAAACGAGGAAATATTCCCCGGCAACGAATACTTGCCGCTTGATATTGCCGTCAGTAAGGCTATCCGCATCCACGAACGTGAAAAATCTTTTTCACTGGAATTTTCCGCACTCAACTACGAGTCCGACAATACCGCCACTTACAGTTATCGCCTACTGGGTTTTGACAACCGTTGGATACACGTGCCTGCCAGCCGGCGTTTTGCTACTTACACCAATCTGTCTCCGGGAAACTATACGCTGCAAGTGAAGTACACGCCCTACACCCCAACCGAAGAGGATAATATAACGGAACTGCAAATAACAATCCAGCCCTATTTTTACAAGACAACCTGGTTTATACTGCTTGTAATAATCCTTGCCACATTCGCTACATGGCAATTCTACCAATGGCGCATACGAAGCCTGAAAGAGCAAAAAGCAAGATTACACCAAAAGGTGGAACAACGCACCCATGAACTGAAAAAGCAAAAACAACTACTGGAAGAACAGACCGAAGAGTTGTCCCGTCAGAACCGGATGTTGAAGCAACAAAACGAAAAAATTACCCGGCAGAAAGCGCAGCTTACTAAAATGACACGTAAGATACAAGAGCTGACCTTGGATAAGATAGCATTCTTCACCAATATCACACACGAATTCCGCACCCCAATCACACTGATCATAGGACCGATAGAGCGTGCATTAAAGTTAAGCTACAACCCTCAAGTCATCGAACAGCTACATTTCGTGGAACGCAATTCTAAATACCTGTTATCGCTTGTCAACCAGCTTATGGATTTCCGTAAGGTGGAGTCGGGCAAACTGGAAATCGTAAAATCCCGGAATAATTTTCTGAAATTTGCCAATGAACTGATCATACCTTTTGAAGTCTTTGCCAAAGAAAGAGACATCACAGTGAAACGTTATTTCCGGATGCCTTCACCGGAAATCTCTTACGATGAAGAAGCGATGCACAAAGTGCTGACGAACCTGCTGAGCAATGCCATTAAATTTACGCCAAACGGCGGAAGTGTGTCTTTGTTCATAGCCCTGCTACCTCCTGCCGATAACCACAAATCCATGCTTTACATCTGTGTCAGCGACACAGGTAGCGGTATTCCTGATGATGACACAATCAAAATATTCAACCGTTTCTACCAGTCGCAAGGACAAACCAAATATCCTATGTACGGACAGGCCGGAAGCGGCATCGGACTTTACTTGTGTAAACGCATCGTACAGATGCATGGGGGTGAAATCCATGCGCAAAACAACCATACGACAGGCTGCTCGCTACGCATCCTCCTGCCAACAACACCGGAAAGCAATACGGTGGAAACACTGGTCGAAAGTGCCCCGCAACTTATGACTTCCGATGCGCTACCCCCATCCAATACTTTCGGAAAAGGTTTATCAATCCTGGTGGTTGAGGACAACGCGGATATGCGTGGATATATCCGTTCCATCCTACGGGATAAATACAATGTGTTCGAAGCTGCCCATGGAGCAGAGGCCTTGAATATATTAAACTCACATTCGGTAGACTTTATCATCAGCGACCTGATGATGCCCGTAATGGACGGCATTGAACTGTCCCGCCGGGTAAAAGAGAATTTCGCTATCTCCCATATCCCTTTCCTTATGCTGACAGCCAAGACATCGCAGGAATCACGCCTGGAAAGCTACCGCATAGGAGTTGACGAATATTTACTGAAACCTTTTGACGAGATATTACTGCTTACCCGCATCGAGAATATCCTTGAGAACCGTAAACGTTATCAAAAGAAGTTTGCCATAGCCATGGATGTGGATGCCTTGAATATGGAAGAGGAATCGGGCGACAAGAAGTTCCTCAACCGCATCATGGATGTCATTAAGGAGAACTACAAAAACTCCTATTTCGAGGTGAGCGATTTCTGCGAAGCGGCAGGTGTGAGCAAAAGCCTGTTGAACAAAAAGCTACAAAGTCTTGTTGGGCAGTCCGCCGGACAATTCATACGCAACTACCGCCTGAACATTGCCCGCGAACTAGTACTGAAAAACCGGGAGAATAAAAGTATGAGCATTGCAGAAATTGCTTATGAAGTAGGATTTAATGACCCTAAATACTTCACGAGATGCTTCACCAAATACTTCAATACGACACCGAGTTCACTGCTTAATGAAAGAGAAGAGCCTTACTTACAGCAATAAACAATAAACCTACATAATAAGCTGTATTCTCTACACTTAAAATTCGTTTATCCACCTCTAAAACCCATTTGTCCACCCCCATTTACACCATAAGCCCTACTTTTGCCATACAATCATTGCTTATTTCTTCAGGAAATCTCTCAAGGAAAAGCAATGATTGGAAATCTAATTTTAATATTAATAATATGAAGAACGACAAGAGAACAGCTGTCTATCGTAGATGGCATTGGCTAAATTCAACCTCCCCCAGTTTTGTGAAGTCTGTTACCTGACTCTCCCGGCGGTCAATATAGGATCGTATATTGACTAATATAATATTATAATATAGTTAACGGTGATCTAATCTATTAATTTAATAATCTTAATTCTTTTAAAAATGAGGAAACATTTATTTCTTTCCGTAATGCTTGGTCTGTGTGCCTTTAGTAGCATGACGGTGTATCCTACATCTGCCATGGCTACTGTGACACAATCTCCGACTATCAAGGTTCGTGGTCAGATTGTCGACGAACAAGGTGAACCTATGCCAGGAGCTACCGTCAGAGTTAAAGGCGGACAAGGCGGAACCATTACCGATCTGGATGGGAACTTCCAGTTGG
>ENA-OPNM01000502-OPNM01000502.1-human-gut-metagenome-genome-assembly--contig:-NODE-502-length-11400-cov-2.314941_pt1 | contig 11400 bp, 10 predicted proteins | sample MGYA00241541_ERZ501779 | MGnify/ENA primary metagenome ERZ501779 (study PRJEB25962, sample SAMEA2042558) | human gut metagenome | biome: human gut; feature: human-associated habitat; material: faeces...
GCCGATTGGGACGTAAAAACCGGGACTGGATTGAAAAGCGGTTAAAAGAATAAACACCTGATTATTCTTCAACTGTTCCTTTCGCCACCGGCTTCTCAAAATGAGTGCCGCACTTCCTGCATACATACTCCCAATGCTCAGTGCCCGGAGGTGCGGCCGACAATGCCGCAATAACAGCAGCCACCACAGCACGCACCCGATGGCTCTTCTTCAGCACAAACTTAATCTCATCCGAACCGCAATGGGGGCAGTACCTCAACTGTTCCGGAATCATCTGGTTCCGTTCAAGCAGACGGAGGGCATTGTCATATTCGTCCTCATAGACAAATATATCCACTCCCGTGACATCACGGACATATCCGCGCATCACGGAAGACATGTTTTCATTATGCAAAACAGACGCAATGCCCTCATTCTTCAAGGCACCCTGAATAACATGTGCCTGAAAGGCATCGTCGCAGGTGATTAGCTTTACGGTTTTCATCTTTTATGTTTATATGAAACAATAGTCATGGGTTCTACAATGCCTCCTTGAATATCTCTCCCACCGTGGGGTGCGGAAAGACAATCTTCTTCCATTCATCGGCAGTAAGTTTCAGTTCAATAGCCATGCCTGCCAGCGTGATGATTTCCGAAGCGGGATTACCCAAGACATGTGCCCCCAATACGGTATCGTCACTGCCCAACAGTAACTTGCAGACGCCATTCACTCCTTCATTCTCTGCTACAAAGCGACCACTGTACGCCATCGGAAACTTCACAGCACGATAGGCAACGCCTCTCTTCTGCAGGGATTCTTCTGTCTTGCCCACACCGGCTATTTCGGGATTGGTATACACTACGCCGGGGATGGCACGATAGCTCATAGTGTCCTTCTTGCCAATGATGGAATGTATGGCTACTTCCGCCTCGCGGACGGCTGTATGCGCCAGCAGGGAATATCCCGTCAAGTCGCCGCAAGCATATACTCCGGGAACTGAAGTCTGCATCTGTCCGTTGACAAAGACATTTCCGCGCTCCGTTCTTTCCAAGCCCAGATTCTCCAATCCGAAGCCTTTCATTACCGGACGGCGCCCGACACTCATCAGAAGCCGTTCGGCAACGACGGAACCGGGACCGTCGGCTGTTTCATAATTCACCTGGATAAGGGAAGAAGCTTCGGCAGTATCCGGCATGACAGACACTACTTTTGCACTCAGCATGAACTTGATTCCCCGCTTAGCGTACTCTGCACGGAGCATACCCGCCAGCTCTCGGTCCATACCGCCTCCCAGTATCTCGTCCAGCATCTCGACGACGGTTACCTGCACTCCCAGGCTGTTGAAGAAAGAAGCGAACTCCATACCGATGACACCGCCGCCGATGATGGCAAGCGAAGCGGGCAGTTCCTTGTTATCCAGTGCATCACGATGAGTCCAATAGGACACTTTGTCTATGCCGGGAATGGCAGGGACAAAGGTTTCGGAACCGGTGCAGAGCAGCAGGTTATCGCATTCGTAGGTTTCTCCGCCGCACTCCACATGATTCTTGTCCGTCACTGTGGCCCCTCCGCTGACAATCGTCACACCATGGGCAGTCAGCTTTCCTTTGACTCCCAATACCAGCTTGCGCACTACCTTCTGCTTGCGAGCAATAATCTTGGGCAAATCGAACGATACTTCGGGCACACTGACCGCATACTTTGCAGCATGGCGGGCTCCGTCATAGGTCTTGGCCGAATACAACAAGGTCTTGGTAGGGATACACCCTTCATTCAGGCACACTCCACCGAGACTCTGCTTCTCAAATAGTACGACACTCAATCCTGCTTTTCCGGCAGCTTCGGCAGCAGTATATCCCGCAGGACCTCCACCGATAATGGCAACTTGGTATTTCATGGAATTAATGGTTAGTGGTTAATGATTAGCGATAATTTGTGCGCAAGTTAATAAAACCCGTATTATCCGGCAAAAAAGAGTACTTCTTTCTTTCGGAGAATACAGCGTAAAGAGGAAATAATTATCTTTGTCGTGCAGCATTTATAAAGAATGCCACGTCCAATGGACATAAATCAAATAATAATCAACATGAAAACGACTGACTTATTCCAATCCATCCTTTTGTTCGCTCTTTTCCTTTGCGGCCTGACGGCTTGCAATGATAGCGATGAAATCCGCCTCTCGCCCTTTCAGGAAACTACCGTGAAGGGCGAAGCCTCTACCCTGCAGATAGACCTAACACGCGGCGACTGGCGCATAACCTCCATCACCACCCCATGGGGAGACCTCATGATGGATGGCAACAAGCTCCCACAACTGGAAGGTACGGGAAGCCTGCATTATAAATGGTGGGACTTGGAACGGGACACCGACAGCCATCTCATCCTGCACTTTAAAGACAACTTTGACTTAGGTGAATCCCGTAGCCTCATCATCAACCTTGAGATGAAAACGGGACTCTACAAGGAACAAATCATCATACACCAAGAACCGTGCACTAACTTCTATCAGATAGAGTCCATCGAATACAGCGTGGAAGAAGGTGACGGAGTGAAAGAAGCCGGAACAGGACCTGATAAGAGTACCTATAAAAATGAAAATCTGGGAAACACAACCGACAAGCATGACTACTATCCATTCATCAATAAATGGACAGAATACGCATTCATACCCGATGGGCACTCTGATGAAACCTTCAAAAGCATAGACCCGGAGAAACGTAGCATCTATCTGCCCAACCACATAGAAGACGGAAAAATAATCATGGGACAACAACTGTTATTCTTCATCAACCAAGGCAAGTATTACAAAGAAGACGAACTGAGATATAAACATTTTGAAGTAGACATAGTAGGTATGAAATGGAACATATACACTTCAACCATCTATTACAAACGGCTTCAAGTGACATTCACCGCCACTCTTTCACGTCCCGGTAGCGATACAAAGAAGGTACTCAAGGGTAAATTCATGCAGAGATACCCTTATGACTGCTCGGAAATACATCACGAAGTAAAGGATTCTTTAGAAGATTAGAGTCCGGTGTCTGTCAGACAAGACTCCACCTCCTCCCTGCTCAATGCCGGAGCTTGCCCATCGGCCAGCCGACCGGCCGCCAGCGCTTCCACCTTTGTTGCAAATGGCAGGCGACCGCTCAAAGCAGGTATAAAAGGTTGATATATCAGGGTATCGGCTCCATGCAGCACCACGTAGCCGTAACCGCCTTCCACCTCCATCACCCGGCATTTCAACTCATTGCCACCGCCGGCAGTATGACCCGAACAGCAAGAAAGGCATACCGCCATCACAGCCGGTACACCTATCTTTATCATAATAAACATCAGCTTCATAAGTTCCGTTCAGTTATGGGGCGAATCAGACTTCCTCTTCCTCATCGGGTAGAAGTTCGTACACATCATCAAAGTAGCTGGTACCACTTGTTCCTGTCAGCACAAAACCACGTTCGCCGGTAGAGAAACCAACGGCAGCCCTGCGCGAAGAAGCACCGGAAGGATAATTATGTACATCTGTAATGGGGGTAAAGTCGTCATCGGAATCGCCGTACCATAAGTCCTTGTCAGGGTCGTACAGCCAGTAGTCGCTGCTCAAGGAAGTGCTGTTACGTATTCCCGTAGCCACAAATCCCCTTCCACCGATGACGAAGGATACGGCTTCGGACCGTGTGATGGCGTAGTCATCGTCATAGTCATTGTCGGAGTCCGTATCGGCAATGTCACGCAACTGGGTCCAGTTGCTTCCGTCGAACTTCCAGAAATCCACCAGATCGGTACTGTTGTTTCGCCCGCAACAGATGTAGGCCACCTCATCGATGACGAATGCCGTACCGAAGTAGCGCTTCTCGCCTCCATACCCGCTCACCGCTTCCCATTGCGAACCTTCGGCGCCATTGGGGTTGAAACGGTAGAAGTCCATCTTGTAGGCACTCTCGCTGCCGGTAGCGTCGCTGTTGCAGCCCGTACCGACATAGCCATATCCGCCTATACTGAAAGCCAGGGCACCATCGCGTACTCCACCTTTGAAGTCGTCTTTCCGTGTCCAGGTATCCGTGGCAGGGTCATACTCCCAGGTATCTGCTACACAGTAGGACGAGGAGCCGTCCTTTACGGAACCGGTCGTAATGTATCCCTTGCCATTCACGGCAAAGCCCACGGCAGCCTTGCGCCCGGCAACGGGCATGTCGGCACACTGCGTCCAGCTGTTCCGGCTCATGTCATACTCCCAAAGGTCGTTCAGGTAATCCTTGTTCGCTCCGTAGAAGCCGCCACACAAATATCCATAATTGCCGATGGTGAAGCCGGAGGCATAAGCGCGGTACACACCGTTATAGCTGGCTTTCTTCATCCACTGCCCCTGAGTGTATTCATCCTCGTCCGTACAACTGCCGGCAATGCACACGATGGCCAGCAACATTATTCCTACCAATAGTCTGTTCATTGTTTATTGTTTTTTTAATGATTAAGCTTTATACTTCCCACTTTCCAAAACAAGAAGCTGCGGGAGGTCCTTTTTGTCTGTCCGCAAAAGTAAACCACCGCAACCACACCGACAAAAATAACCGACGAACAGTCCGAAATTCCCGTTAAACGCCTTTACCGATAAAAAACGTCCGAACGCCGATTTTTGTAGGAAGATATAAAAGTTTTGCCTTTCCTTTGCCGCCAACTAAAAGAACAGAAATGAAGAAGTCATTGTACAGCTTATTCGCAGTCCTCGCTATCTTCTGCGCCTGCCAGGACGAGAACTCGCAGCTTGGAAAGAGCCTCGTGGAAAGCTCCTTCTATAATGTATACGCAGACACCTGCTCGGTAGACATCAGCACCATCCTGCTAGACTCCATAGAGACCCGGGGCGACAGCATCTGCCAGCTAGGACATTACCGGAGCAGCGCCTGGGGAGAAGTATCCGCCACCTACTATGCCGAATACTCCACGTCCGACTTCACCCCCAACACAGACTATACCTATACCCTCGACTCCCTCGTACTGCGAATGATACCTTCGGGCCATTTCTGGGGAGATACCCTGACGCAACAGCGCATCTCCATCTACCGGCTGAAAAAACCTATCGTGCTGGACAACGACGAGGACCTTTACAACAGCACCGTACTCCCGACGGAAGATGCCCCGCTCTTCAGCTTTACCTTCACCCCCTGCCCGGGGCGGAAGAAGGAAGTAAGCGTCCGCCTGCCCGACTCATGGGGACAACAACTGCTGAATGACCTCGTGGCCCAGGACGACTACTTCGATACCCAAGACAAGTTCAAGAAGAAATTCCCCGGACTGGTCTTTGTTCCCGAAAACGACGGGCAGTGTATCACCGGATTCATGGTGAACGACTCTGCCATGAGCATCAACCTCCACTATCAGGAAGTCTCCAACCAACGTACCGGACAAGTGCTGACTTTCAACGTAAACACCGACTATGCCTATACCGGTATCCGGCACGACCCCACCGGCACCCACCTTGCTTCCCTGAAAAGCGGAATAGAGAACCTCGTCCACTCCAGCGACATGGGTTGCCTGGCCTATATGCAGGGATTGACGGGTTACTACAACCAACTGGAATTCCCCTACCTCAACAGCCTCGGAAGTGCCGGACAGATAGTCTCCATAGAGAGCGCCACACTCTACCTCTATCCTCTGGCCCGGAGCTACAACGAAGTGAGCCAGCTTCCCAATGACATCCGCCTTTATATCACGGACGAGAACAATGTGCTGGAGGACTACGTATACGGCAGTGACGGCGTAACCGTACAGACCGGCGACCTGACCATCGACGAGATGTACGGGAAAGAGACCTACTACTCCTTCGACCTCACCGAATTCATCCGCAACAACTACGGCACTTCGGGCATCAAGCGGCAGAAACTGCTGATGAGTCTGACAGACGAAGAAAGCACCACCACCTTCAACCAGGTCATCTTCACCAACGACCCCGAACAAGAGAGACAATGCAGATTAGACGTAAGATTCAAAATATACAACGAGCAATGAAACGCCATTACCGGATTCCCCTTCTGCTGTGCAGTCTGTGTACGGCAAGCCTCACCGCCGTGGCCCAGAACACCACCAACCTGCCCACCTCCATGTACGGTGGGCGAACTGAGTGCCGGTGACGGCGGACGTTATGCCGGCATGGGCAACACGGGCATCGCCCTGAACCGTACCGGATTTCTGAACACGCTGAACCCCGCAGCCATCACCCGCATGGACACCGCCTGCTTCACGTTCGATGTGGGTGTATCTGCCTCATATGCCCGCTACTCCTTTCTGAGCGAACACAGCTCCAACTTCACCGGCAACCCCAACCGCATCAGCATGGGCTTCCGTGTCCTGCCGCGCTGGTATGCCCTTGTAGGTGCAGCACCATACAGCAGTGTGGGCTATGTCATCCAGACCGAAGAAGAGATAGAGGGAATGCCCGGCAACTACACCTACTCGCTCTTTGAGGGTACGGGCGGACTATACCGGTGCTACGTCACCAATGCCTTTGCACTGAGCAGGCAACTGTCGGTCGGCATCAACCTGGGGATGATAGCGGGCACAGTGACGCAAAGCGAAACGCAGGAAAGCGCCGTCGTAAAGTACGAATCTTCTAAACGGGCCTTTTATGCGGACTTCGGCATACATTACGAATGGGGTGCGACCGGACAACGGAAGTGGGCGGCAGGGCTGGTATTTGCTCCCTCCCTTCCCATCAGCCACGACAATACACTGACTTACAGCAACTCATCTACCAGCGAGAACCTCGATAAAGGATACCACAGCCGTACACAATATCTGCCCATGCACCTCGGCACCGGCCTCAGCATAACCACCGAACGCTGGGTGCTGACCGCCGACTACAACTACCTGGACTGGAGCCGCAACTCCTCCTCCTACACTTCCATGAAATACGAGAACCAGCACAAAGTGAACCTGGGAGGCAGCTACATTACCAAGCCACGTCTGGCACGTTCCACCGAGCTGATGGGTGGAATAGGTTTCGGCAACTCCTATATCAACCTGAAAGGCGGGAAGATGCAGTATCTGGAAGCCAGTGTAGGGGCGAGCTTCCCCATCCGGTACTCCTATCTTTCGCTGGGCGCCACCTGGCGGAAACAACTGAACACACGCAGCAATCTGATGCAGGAAAGCCGATTCAGCCTGAATCTGAACTTGACGTTCGGGGAAAGGATTTCGAGAGCAAAACTAAAGTAATACAAGGTTCCGGTTCACCACAGATTACACGGATTTTACACCGAATGATTATCATTTGTTGGATCTATATATGCAACGCGTTGCATATATAGATGCAGCACGCTGGAACTATAGATCCAACAAACAAAGTATATAGTATCTGAAAACAGGGTATTACAACACTGCCAGCCTGGACACATACCCTTTCACCCTTTCGCGGTAAGCATCGCCAATGGGGACATCCTTCTGCTCGATGAGCAATGTGCTGCGCCCGATGGCGCTGATGCAGTCCATGCGGACAATAAAAGAACGGTGCACGCGGATAAATTCGTTCGCCGGAAGTTTTTCCTCCATGTACTTCATACTGCATAGGCTCAAGATAGGCTTAGGGGAATCTTTACAGAAAATCTTCACATAATCGCCCATACCTTCTATATAGTTTATCCGTTCCAGGTCGAGCCGCATGATGCGGTTGTCACACCGCATGTAAATCACCTTCGGAACCTCTTCCGGACCTTGCCTGTGTTTGGAGTCGGACGTACCTGCATCCTGCAAAGAGAACCAGCGTGCCGCTTTGCTGACAGACTGGAAAAACGTGGAGAAATTGAGCCCGTCCATCAGATAGTCCAACGCATCCAGACGGAAACATTCGGCAGCATAGCGGTCGGTGTCTGTAATGAAAATGACACGAGTGGACGAGGACAAGAGCCTGCAAAAATCCATTCCGTTGATTTCACCTTCTTCCACCGGATAGATGCCGATAAAATAAACTTCCACTTTTGTCTCATAATAATCCTTCAGCGCTTCAAGAGGATTGCCGTACTTTCCGTGCAAAGAGAGAAAAGGAACCTTGTCGATATACTCTTCCAACCTTCCGGCAATCTCCGGGTCTGCATGTAAAATGGCGCAATTCAAATTCATATTCGTTTCTCTTTTACATAATGGACGCTGCCATATCCGAAAAACTGCAAACAGAAGAGCTAAAATTAAGCTTTATTTATGATTCAAAGATTACCTGCATCTACGGAAAGACAGATAAAGGGAAAGTTCATACAAACAACTCCGGAAAGCTACACAGGAGACATTACCATGGAAGCGATAACGACAGATTAAAACGGAATTGCATACGTGGGCACACCATATTGCTCATCCTCTCCGTTCCTCCAGTAACCGGATAAACTCCTCCTCCTTGACGGGAAGAAGCACTACACACTTACCCTCGCCATATTTCACGAGCACATAGCGCATCACCGCAAACCGCCCTACCTGCATGGAAGAAGCACGCTCCACAGAAGTGATGTCTTTCATCAGAATTTCCTTACTCCGGGAGAAACGGCCGAAGGACAGCACCAACTTCCCGTCGGGCGTTACGGTATAGGTGGTATGAATCAGCTTCTCGATAATAACCACCAGCCAAAGCATGAAAATAGCAGCCAGGAACGGAGACTTGTACCAAAGCATATAGACGGCGAGAATACCTATCAGGATGAGAAACAGATACTGCCCCATAGCAATGCGCGCATGAAAGATTCGATTCATTTTATCTGATTTTTGCCGCTAAGGTACGTATTTTTATGATAACAACTTCTTCATTAGCATCTCCATTTCTCGAACTTCCGTCACATTCATCTTGCGGCAGACCGAAGCACATAACAATTCTACCCGTTCCGGCGAAAAATAAATCAGTTCTGCAATCTCCTTTACAGACTGTCCAAGAGCTACCAGCATACATATCAGTTCTTCATCCTTATCCACCTCCGGAATAGACTGATAAAGTTTCTCTAAAAAAGAAGGATAATGAAAAATAAAGATTTCACGGAATACAGCCTCACGAGTTCCGGACAACAAAGCCTCCGAAGCATTGGGAGAATCTTCCGAAATCATTTCGCGCAAAGCTCTGGCAATCTCCTGCATATTAAAAGGTGTCACTGTTTTCTTTGTTTTCATTGTATCTTATTTCACCATTATACATATTTACAATCGTTTTGATACAAATTTGCAAAATATGCACAACCTAACCATAAGAATACGATATACAATCTGATATACAATTTCATATTATATTTATTATCAAATAATTAACAAGAAACAAAAAACAAGTCCATTGTTGTAAATTTTAAATTAAGAAATTATATCTTTGCCTTACAAAACAAACAGTCCACAAAATATGAATGCCAAAAAACTTTCATTTTTACTTCTGATTCTCGTAGCTGTAGCCTGCACCAACCGCTCCACCTCTTCGGAACAAGACGAAATGAGGCATTGGAACAATGTCCTTCAACAAATCAATGCCTTACTACTCGAAAACAAAGCGCGACAAACGTTGGATCTTGCCAAACAGACCTTGCCCGAAATCCTGGAATCGGCAGAAAAAAACGGAACTACAGATACCCTGATTTACTATGCCCGCAAGATATTTAATGCCTGCGGGAACAATTACATAAACACCAAACAATACAAAGACGGCATCGACTATATGGACAGCATTGGGAACCATCCCCTCATCCGCGAACATTGCCCGCACGAACTGCTGAGCTTCAAGGCCGGACTGAACCAACTGTATGGCAATAACCCGGAAGCTGTCCGACTGGCAGAAGACTACCTCCAGTTACCGGTCTGTACCAGTGCCAATGACTTTATCCGGCAGGCAGAAATCATAAGCGGTGTCTACATGTACTCCGGAAACAATCTACCCAAAGCTATCCAAATTTTGGAAAAAGCAATAGATGTCTACCGGAAAGGTGGAAACTTCCCGAACATGCTGCGGATAATGTCACGGTTGGGCATCTATTACCACCTCAGTGGCGAATACGAGAAAGCTATAGCCACTAACCAAGAAGCCATAGCCACTTACAACGACAGCATAGCACCTGGAAATGTAGTGATTGCCTACGGAGAACAAGCTAATCTCTACGCCGAACTGGGTATGTACGACCAGGCCCTGGAAATGAACAAAAAAGCCCAATACTACTCCATGCTGAAAGACAGCTTCGGACTGGGAGACTTGTACCGCTACCGTGCCCAGATCTTTCGTAACATGAATCAAAAGGACTCTGTATTCCACTACCTCAGGCTGGGAGAAAAGTTGTCAATGATACAAAACAGCTTTAAGGGCGTATTCGTAAACAAAGTAGAAACGGTAAACAGTTATCTGGACTATCCCGACTCTTTGGAAAAAGCACTGCAACTTGCCCTTAGCATCTGTCCCGATACCGTGCGGATGCCCCAATGGGCCAAATACCAACTCAACCTCCACCTAGGCCGGGCCTTACTGCAAACCGGGAAGGAGCAAAACGGCATACACCTGATAGACCGGGCTGCACAAGACCTCATCAACATGAAGTTCATGGAAGGCCGCGATGCCAACGAGATATTAATGGATTACTATCTGGCCAAAGGCATGAACGACGATTTTGCTCGTTGCTACATCCGTAACCGACAGTTTGCCGATTCTCTGGACAATAACGAAAAGAAACGTGCTGTGGCAGCAGCCAACATCCGGTTTGATGCCAACCAAAAAGAGAAAGAAAACAAACTGCTCTCGGCACAAGTGCAATGGCAGCAACAGCAGTTGTTCTACAACATCTGCATCTCCATTACATTACTGTTGCTACTTATCACCACTACAGCCTATTTCATCATCCGAAGGAAGGCCAACCACCAGCTTATAGAAAACAACAAACGGGAAATACAGACCCTCATTACCCGGCAGCAAGACCTGAACCGCCGCAACGAACAACTGACGGAAGAAATAGAACGGGCCATGGCTACCAATAACCTCAACTCCATTCGCCAGCTCACCGTGCAAAGCCTGCTCAGCAGGGAAGATGAGAACACATTCCGCCGGTCGTTTGCCACCATACATCCTTCTTATCTGCCCAAGCTCCGCGAAAGTTATCCTCAACTGACCCGCAACGAAGAATTGCTGGCCATGCTCATCTGCATGAACCAAAGTACCGACGAAATAGCCCTTATCATGGGAATCAACCGGAATAGTGTAAACGTAGTCCGTTCGCGCATGCGCAAGAACATGGAATTGCCCAAAGAAAAATCCCTGGATGAAGTATTGAAACAATACCTTACATAACAAATAAAAATAAGCCCGCTTATTTTGCTCTACGTTTGGTTTACACTATCTTTGCGGCGTTTAATACACAAAACCTATGGTAAGAAAGTTCGATTTTCTCGTTATCGGCTCCGGACTTGCCGGTATGAGTTTTGCG
>ENA-OPNM01000508-OPNM01000508.1-human-gut-metagenome-genome-assembly--contig:-NODE-508-length-11261-cov-2.002766_pt1 | contig 11261 bp, 14 predicted proteins | sample MGYA00241541_ERZ501779 | MGnify/ENA primary metagenome ERZ501779 (study PRJEB25962, sample SAMEA2042558) | human gut metagenome | biome: human gut; feature: human-associated habitat; material: faeces...
GGTTTTTATGATGTTAAAGGAAGGAATCGGAGGATTTTGCATGGCACTGGCTGATAGTGTGCCGGGAGTATCAGGAGGTACAGTTGCTTTTATCATGGGATTTTATGACCGGTTTATTGGCTCCATTCATGATTTTGTATTTGGAAACATGGATAAAAAGAAAGAGGCTCTTAAGTTTCTGGTGAAATTGGGGATTGGCTGGTTAGCAGGTATGATTTTGGCAGTCCTGATTTTATCTTCTCTGTTTGAAAGTCATATTTATGTGGTCAGTTCATTGTTTATTGGATTTATCGCAGGCTCTATCCCTTTGATTATTCGAGAGGAAAAAGATAGTTTTAAAGAAATGGGAAAAGGAATACTGTTTTGTCTGTTAGGTATTGTGATTGTAGTAGGTATTACATGGCTCAATGGGAAAATGGGAAATGCGTCTATGAATCTGGGGCAGTTTTCCATAGGGATGGGAATCAAATTGTTTTTGATTGGCATGGTTGCCATATCCGCTATGTTTCTGCCAGGAATTTCCGGTTCTACGCTGCTTCTTATTTTTGGAGCTTATCTGCCGGTTATTTCAGCAGTAAGAGGAGTTCTTGGAATGGATTTATCCTATGTCCCAGGTTTGGCGTTCTTTGGTGTTGGGGTACTGTAGTGAAGGCAATACAGATCTGTCTGGAAAAATTCAGACCTCAGGCAGTTTATATGATTTTAGGAATGATGCTCGGTTCTTTTTATGCAATTCTTCAGGGACCAACTACTTTGGCTTCCCCGCAGAAAGCAATGAATCTGGAAACTTTTCATTTTCTGGCTTTTTTAGCTGGTGTTGCATTGGTGGTAGGAATGCAAGTGTTTTCACAGAAGTTGGGGAAAAACAGAAATAACAGTTAGAGAATTGATAGAAAGAAGTGACGAGTATGGGAATGGAATTCAAAATCCTGGATATGATACAGGAAATTCGGACTCCTATATTAGATAGTTTGATGTGCATGATAACCAAGTTAGGGGATGCAGGTGCTATATGGATTATTTTGGCAGTTATATTATTGCTGATCCCCAAAACAAGAAAAACCGGGGCAATCGTAGTGGCAGCATTGGCAGTAGACATTGTCTTATGTAATGGAATATTGAAACCTTTTATTGGAAGAATCCGTCCGTGTGATATCAATACTTCTATTCAGCTTTTAGTTGCAAGACCAGATGATTTTTCATTCCCATCCGGTCATACAGCAGCATCATTTGCCGCAGTGGCAGCACTTTATTTTGCTGGAGAAAAAATGTTATGGAAACCAGCATTGATACTTTCCTGTTTCATAGCGTTTTCAAGGTTATATTTGTATGTGCATTATCCAACAGACATTTTGGGAGGTATTGTCGTTGGAATCCTTGCTGGATATCTCGGATATCAGATGGTGGTGAAATTGAAAGTAATCATAGATAACAGAAATGTCAGAAAAGAAAGATGACGACCTATAGAGTAAATCAGAAAGGAGATGGCGATATGTCAGTTGTAATCATACCAGCTTATAAACCAGATGAAACATTAATAGAAATTACAGATAAGCTTTGGGCTTATGGATGTACGATTATCGTGGTGGATGATGGAAGTGGCGAAGAATATCAAACGATTTTTGATCATGTCAGAGATGTATGTATTATTCTCCGGCATCCTGAAAACAGAGGAAAGGGTGCTGCGATTAAAACAGCCTTAACCTATGTGAAAGAAGAATTATGGAATAATGAATTGATAGGAGTCATGGATTCTGACGGACAGCATTTACCGGAAGATATGATGAAACTTTTAGGATTTGCCGGGTCACACAGAAAAACAATGGTGCTGGGTGTGAGAAATGTGGGAATGGACATGCCTCTAAGATCAAGACTGGGAAATCGGATCACAAGGTCGGTATTTAAATTAGCTAGCGGTGTAGAGGTATCTGATACGCAGACGGGATTACGGGCATTTAGCTCAGATCTGATTTTAAAATTACTTTCTGTAGATGGGGAGCGATATGAATATGAAATGAATGTTCTGATGTCCATGGCAAAGGAAGGGATTCCCATTGAAGAAGTGCCGATTCATACGATTTACCGGGATGAGAATAATTCTACCTCCCATTTTCGGGCTGTAAGGGATTCCATAAGGATTTATAAGGATATTTTTAAATTTACATTGTCATCTTTTTCAAGTTTTATTCTGGATTACCTTTTGTTTTCGGCACTTATGCTTTTCCTGCCCCATACGGCAGTGTTGGTGCTGGCAGCAAATATACTGGCAAGAATGGTCAGTGCTTTTTATAACTACAGCATGAACTGTCGGTTTGTATTTCATACAAAAAGAAAAATAAGTACGGCAACGCATTATTTTGCATTGGCAGTTGTCGTTTTGATTATGAATAATGTTATATTGGAAACATTTGTACAGGTTCTACACTTTTCGGTTTATCCGGCAAAACTGATGACAGAAGTTTCTCTGTTTCTTGTCAGCTGGTTTGTTCAAAAGTATTTTATTTTCAAAAGAAATGACAGTTCATGTTTAGAAAACAGTGAAGGTAACAAAGCATCTGCGGGAGTAAGGAGAAATATATATTCTGTGGGTAGAAAGGTTCGAGTATGAAAAAACGTATCTTATGGTTAACCGTTGATATTATGGCGGCTGCTTTCGTTCTTGTGATCGTGTGGGTTGCTGATTATAAGATTCCACAAAAAGGAGTGAAAGCAGTATCCATTGAAAATGCAGTGTCAGAAGCAGAAAAAAGTCAGAATGAGATGCCAGATTTTAATCAGAAAATACAGATGGGGGATACGAAGGAGGGAACCGCTTCGCTACAAAAAACATGCATAGTTAGAGATTCACAGGATTGGCATAAAAAATATGTAGATAAATTTTCAGACACAGTCGTTGCAACAGACACTTCCTATACAAGTCCAAATGTATCGATTCAGCTATCATACCATCAGTATGATACAGGAAAACTGGACAAGTCAAATGCTGGAAAACATGAAAAGTATGGTACAAAAACATCTTATGTACTTGCGGATATTTATGTGGGGGATATTACATGTCTTCAGACAGCATTTGCTCAGGATACCTATGGTGTAGGATATACGGAAAAACTATCCGATATGTCCTCAAGGATGAAGTCTGTTCTTGCAGTAAATGGAGATTCCTATAGCAATAATCGTAATCAGAATAACGGCACGATTATACGAAATGGGGTCATATACAGAAATGAGCAGACGGATGCAGAAACCTGTGTTTTGAACTGGGATGGCACAATGGATATCTATCAGCCGGGACAAGTGGAGCTACAGCAACTTATAGAAAAAGGGGCATACCAAAGCTGGGTATTTGGACCGAGTCTTCTTGATGAAAAGGGAAAAGCAAAGGATAAGTTCCTTACGTGGGATTATATAAGAGAATCGCATCCAAGAACAGCAATCGGTTATTATGAGCCAGGACATTATTGCTTGCTTTTGGTGGATGGAAGACAGGATAGTTCCAGAGGAATGTTCCCGGACGAAATGGCAAAAGTCTTTGAAGAATTGGGATGTAAAGCTGCCTATAATCTGGATGGAGGGCATTGTTCCTTCATGACATTTCTGGATAAGGTTGCAAATCATCCATATAAACCGGAACATGAAGTTGCAGATGGAATATTTATTACGGAGGGATTGTAATGAGCAGAGTACGGGGAATTTTATTGCATGTATGTGTTGTATGCAGTTTCGTATGTATTACTGCAAAGATTTTGGATTGGTATAATCCATATATGAATTTTACAGGGCATATCTGGGGGATACAAATGGTTTTATATCTGGCAGTGATCATATTGGGAGCTACAAGAACATATTTCCAAACAAAACATAGAAGAAAGCATGCTTGTAATAAAAATTAATTATAATGCACAAAACAATTGATCTAAAGGCGAGGAGGAAAAGAAATGGATTTCCACAACTGGAAGTTTCAGGATGATACGCCTGTTTACCTGCAGCTTTACAATAAGTTGTTATATGCTATTCTTAGAGGTGACTTTTGTTTACCCAAGTAGAATCCCAGAGACTGTTTGAGTTATTTGAGAAATTAGTTCCCTGTAAGGGACTTTATAATAGGTTTTCAGGATATCCAAAGGTACGTTTTCACGGTTCTTCTTTAGTTTATAAAGTAGCTTTTCCAGGCTGCTTCCCAGTTCATAAGTAGTCAAGCACACATCACCTCAGTTTCATTCGGTACTGTATCATATTTCAGGTAGTACTTGGTGTTTCGGGTTTCGAAAATAATGCTGTCTTCGGAAATTTCCAAAATACATTCCACAGCAGTTGTCATGAAAGTATTGATACAGGCATTTTCTAAAAAATAATATGATTTTCATATTGAAAAGAAAACTATAACTTTTTCCCAAAAGTGGGAATAAGTCGGAAAGCAAATAACGGCGGGCAATCGGGTCCGCCGGAAAATATGCTTATTATTTTTTGGAAGCCAGGATTCCCCTTGCCAGTGCGATGCCTACCTGTGGATACAGTTCCTGAATTTCCTGATATTTCTCTTCAATCAATTCCGGCTCATCTGCCCAGACATTCTCGTAAATCTTCATGGCTTTTTTGAAATGGGTTTTAGCCTGTGAGATATTTGCTGTGATCAGGCAGATATTTCCCATGGATTCCTGTACCTGGGCATAGTTCAGACAGGTATCGGAGTTGTATTCTTTGATGATCTGGGCAAGTTTCTGGAGAGCAGCCATTGCCCGTTCCGGTTCCTGCAATTCTGTCAATAAGGCAGCATAATTGTTGATCTGGGGAATGCTGTCATTGGTATAAAGCAGTTGGTACTGCTCAAGCAGGAAGATACCCTTTTCCATGTGTTCTTTTGCAAGCTCTGCCTGACCATTCATGCGGTAAAGACCGCCCAGATTCGCATGAAGGTTGGAGACAAGGTGGGCATTGTCCTCTGTGATTTCTTTGATCTGTGCAAGGGCTTCTTTTTCCAGTTTGATGGCTTTTTCCGGCTTTGTTTCCATACATGCCTGATAGTCCAGTAATAATGCACGGTCGGTAGCACTACCGTTTTCATTCCCTTTCAAAAGTTGCTTCATCTCCAGGATAATCTCTTTCGTACCTTTCCTGTAACGGTATTTCTCCATATATGGGAAGACATCCTCAAGAAACAGCAGGTACTTGGTCAGATCATCTTTTTCCATCATCCGCATGATATTCCCGACTGTCTGAAACAGTTTTTTATAATAGCTGACTTCCGTTCCATGCATCAGACATATTTTTTGCAGAGAATCAAGCAAAGTATGGCAGGCTGTGACCGAAGGTTTTGTTTCTGAAAGGGCAATCTCCTGAATCAACGGATGCAGGGAAATTGTATGCCGTGTAGTTGCTTGTACAAAACCTGTTTCAATCAGGTCATTGATGTCATTTAAGTCAGTTAATCTAAGCCAGTCAGCAAAAATACGGGCGGAAATACCGGCAGGAGGCAGAAAGCAAAGGTTCCGCATGATTTCCTGTTGTTCCACGGATATGGAATAAAGAGAAAACAGAGTGTGGATATGGTTATAGTAAGTAGCCTTGCTGTTTTGCCCGTCTTTGATGGCACTGATTTTATCTTCATTTTCAAGGGATGCCTTTTCTTCACGTAGCTTTTCCAGCAAGCGCTCCGGAGGTAAAATCCCATTTTCCAACAGTTTTGCAGCCAGCTCTACTGCAAAGGTATGGCGATGGACGATTTCTATAATCTCTTCCACCAGTGTTTGGTGTACTTCTGCTTCAGAATAAAATGCAGCTGCCAGTTGAAACAGGCTGGCTGGATTCCTGATCTCTTTTAACTGCAGGATACAGTGTCCGTCAAATTTACTTCTGGTCGTGAATAGAATCCTGCACCGGTATTTCAGAACCACCGGCAGAAAACGGTCCTGCGTGGCAGTGACGTTGAAATTGTCTATGATGAGCAGTGTATCATTTTTCAGAGAACGGAGAAACCGGTTGTGCTTCCGGAAACGTTCTTCTTCCCCATCTTCCGGCAGATCGTCGGTAAAATCCATGTCTGTGACAGCTGATGTAAATCACAGGCATATTTCACATACAGGATGTTCGTATAATATTTTTTGTATTGCTTTGCATATGCTTTCGCCAGTTCACTCTTTCCAATCCCGGCAATTCCATAGAGAAATACTTTGCTGTTTTCTTCCAGCATTGTATGTAATTCGTCCAGTTCTTCTTCTCTTCCAAGAAAATGGCGGCATGGTCTGGGAACTTCACTGTCCATGATGTAATCCAGAATAACCGGGGAGAGAGAGCCGCCTGCAAGCAGCTTTTGGTTTCTGGTGTCCCGTTTGATAAATTGGCGTTCCATACCAAAGGAGATCAGTTTTGCCAGAAAGAGAAGCCGTGAATCAATCGGCTTGTAAAGGGCTGCCAGCTTTTTCTTTTTTGCTTCGGAGATTGTGGCATCCTGCATGAACAGGAGATAAACATCCTGCAGTGCTTTGTTACAGTCGGTCATTAATGGTATAAGATTATGCTGCAGTGTTTCAGCCAGCTTTTCCTGCTTGCTTGGTCTTGCATAGTAAGTGCAGATTTTGGGACTGATCTTCGCCTGTCCGGTCATCCACCGGCAGACCAGCCCATTGTCAAAAGAAAAATCTTTGCTTTCCGGGCTGTCCATAAAATCCTCAAATACTTCATATAAAAATTCAGGCTGGTTCATCTGGTTACTTTCGCTGATATGATTTTTCAAACATGTCATTATAGAGCTAAAATCGCATCGATCCAAACGCAATCCCCCCTTTTCGTATCAATTCTGTTTGTATTAGGTACTAAACTTCCTATATCATAACACAAACATATGTTCTGGACAATGGTATTTCAATTATATGAACCAAAATAAATGAGAAATAGTCAATTCACTCTCAATTTCTGTTCAATGAGAAGCCAGAAACTTTCCTGTAGAATGACCACAGAATAAAAAACAGGGAAGGAGAAGCTTGTGAAACAGAATATAGAATTTGAACGGTGCATTGATTTTCTTGTGCGGATGATAGATAAATATGGCGAAGAGCTGCTCCGGGAACTGGAGGAAGATAAGGAAAACAATGGACAGGAGAAAAAAGAAGAAAATGAAAAGAAAAAAGAAGCGGCAGCTTCCTGAGATAAAAATTTCAGGGCTGTCGCTTTTTTTCGTGTATTTCCAATCAGATAAATTTTAAAAGCTGATGAAGAGTATGTGGCTCATTGTTCTGGGAAGAAGTAATACGAGTGTCAAATGGCTTGAAATGATTCTGCGTATAAAAGTTCAGAAGAAATTCATTATCCTCACATTCAAGAAATTCCATAACACCGCCTACGGAATATTGGAGATTGGATATGGTCTCCAGTGCAAATCCCAGTAGAATGTTCCCTGGAATCCGTTTTTCCTTTGGAAGAGAATAGTTCTTTCCTAACTGGGCAATCAGGTAAGCTGCTGTGGTGTAAGACTGTGTTTCTTCATCCAGAATACTGACACGGGACAGCTTCTTTGCCATTGTTTTACTGATATTTGAAGCCTGGACAGAAATTGGTTTTACTGTAAGGGAAAAATAGCCAACCAATGAAGCATCTTCGGCATCAAATACCAGATAAGTGATGGATTGATCTTTTTTGGTAAACTCAATCGCATTATGTAATAAGAAGTATTCCACATCGGGGTTTTCAGGACAAGAAAAATCGGAGAGCAAGTCGTAAAGACTTTCCTCTCCGATATATGTCGGTTCGTCTTTATCCAAATATGCCCGAATATTAACGGTAAAGTATTTATCAGACATGTTGTTTCTTCCTTTTTGACATTAAAGCTAAGATTTCCTGTGGGTTCGTTAACTGACGTCCGGGAAGTGTCTGCTTTGGTGTGCGGTCACGATCGGCTTCGTCAATCGCTGCGACAAAACGTTTTACGCTTTTTGGATTGGATACGACAAAATTATGAGTAATACTTGAAGTAGCCATACTAACACCTCCTCTTTTTCTGGCTTTTTGTGCATTTATAGTATATGCAATGCGCGATAAAAACACAATATCGAAAACAGAAATAATTCTAAATAATTTTCGAACCGGATATTTATTAGACGCTTCCGGTGAGCGAGCAATATTTTCGAGTCGATCACTTATAAGCCGCCAACGGTGGGCGGGCAATATTTACGATGACAGGTCTTTCTGTCTCTATCATTATTATATGTTTTTGGAAAAAATATGTCAATTGGGTTTAAAAATTTATGAAAATCAAGTATTGAATACGGTTGGAACAAATGATAAAATTTAGTTGGGACAATAAAAACTCTAATGAATGAGGTAAATGTTAATGAAAAATAAGAAAATTAGATGTTATGTATATATACGAGTCTCCACCACCATGCAGGTGGATGGTTACAGTCTGGATGCTCAGAGAGATAAACTGCGAAAATATGCAGAGTATCAGAACATGGAGATTGTACAGGAATTTGCGGATGAAGGAAAATCCGGCAAAAGTGTAGAAGGCAGACCGGAATTTCAACGGATGTTGGACAATATTGAAAGTGGTACAGATAATATACAGTTTGTATTGGTATTTAAGCTGTCACGATTTGGGCGTAATGCTGCGGACGTTTTGAATTCATTGCAGAGGATGCAGGATTTTGGAGTAAATCTGATCTGTGTAGAGGATGGCATTGACAGTTCTAAAGACAGTGGAAAACTGATGATTTCCGTTTTGTCAGCTGTGGCAGAAATTGAACGTGAGAATATTCTGGTGCAGACGATGGAAGGACGGAAACAGAAAGCAAGAGAAGGAAAATGGAACGGTGGATTTGCCCCATATGGTTATAAACTGGTGAATGGAGAACTTCAGATTGCAGAAGATGAGGCAGAGGTAATCCGGCTGATCTATGATAAATTTATCCATACCAATATGGGAATGAGTGCAATTGCATCATGGCTGAACCAGCATGGATATAAAAAGAAAAAGAGACAGAATAATACGCTGGATGCTTTTGCAACTTCATTCATCAAAGGTGTTCTGGATAATCCGGTCTACTGTGGAAAGCTGGCATTTGGCCGCAGAAAGAATGAGAAAGTTCCCGGAACAAGAAATGAATACCGGATTGTGAAGCAGGAAGAATATATGCTGAACGATGGTATCCATGAAGGAATCATTTCCGAAGAGGATTGGGAACTGGCACATCAGAAACGTCAGAAAACAGGAGTATCCTATGAAAAGACCCACAGTCTGGAACATGAACATATCTTATCCGGCATTTTAAAATGCCCTCTGTGTGGCAGTGGAATGTATGGGAATGTCAATCGGAAAAAACGAAAGGACGGTACGTTATATAAGGATTATTTTTATTATGCCTGCAAGCATCGGAGATTGGTGGATGGACATAATTGCAGCTACCGTAAACAGTGGAGCGAAGATAAGGTGAACGATGCGGTAGAAGAAGTAATCCGGAAGCTGGTGCAAAATCCCAAATTTGAAGAAGCCATTTTGAGTAAAATCGGTGCAAGGATTGACACATCGGAAGTGGAAAAGGAAATTGAAGAATTAGAAAAACAACACCGACAGCTGACAGGAGCAAAGAACCGGCTTGGACAGCAGATGGACAGTCTGGATATTACAGACCGTTTTTATGAGAAAAAATATCAGGATATGGAGACAAGATTGTATCGCCTTTATGATGAAATCGAGGGTGTGGAGAACAGCATCAGTGAGGTTAAGAACCGTCTGCTAAATATCAAACAGAAGAGAATATCAGAAGATAACGTCTACCAATTCTTGCTGTATTTTGATAAACTATATGATAAGTTCACCGACATGGAGAAGAAAGAATTTCTTAACAGTTTTGTAGAACAGGTGGACATTTACGAGCAGGAGCAGCCAGATGGCAGATTCCTGAAGCACATTAAGTTCCGTTTTCCGGTGTATTTTAATGGTGCGGAAACAGAAGAACTTAGTTGGGACAATGAAAGTACCGTTGAGACGGTATGCCTTTTGTCCAAACTCCACGAAGCGAAGCATCATGTGAATGTGAGACATGACATGGACGAGATGGATTTAACGGCGGCTGAGAGGCGCTAAAGGTCCAGGGGACCTTTGCCCAGCGCGGACCGAAGCGGAGCGTAGACAGGCTACTTATGAGGAGATAAAGAAAAATCACAAAGAGGAGTGAATTACATGATGTATAATCCACAACTTGATACATTTATCTGCGTTGTAGAAGCTGGAAGTTTTAGTAAAGCGGCAGAAGAATTATATATAAGTGCACCTGCGGTTATTAAACAGATAAATTCTTTGGAAAACAGCTTAAATTTGCAATTATTTGAAAGAACACACAGAGGTCTTATTATTACGGAAGCTGGTAAATCGCTCTATCAGGATGCAAAATATCTGATTCAATATTCAAAAGAATCGTTGATACGGGCGCAGGAAGCAATGAATCATAATGAAGAAATCATTCGTGTTGGAATATCTCCGATGACGCCACCGGAAGTTTTTGTGGAACTTTGGCCTAAGATACAGAAAATATATCCGGAGATGAAGTTTAAATTGATTACATTTGAAAATACACCAGAGAATGCAAGAGAGATACTGGCTAATATGGGAAAGAATATTGATGTGATAGCTGGAATCTTTGATGAAACAATGCTTGAACTCAGAGGCTGTGATGGTACTGAGATTTCAAGAGAACCATTTTGTGTGGCGGTATCAATTCATCACAGGCTGGCAAAAAAAGAAAAAATTACACTTGATGATCTGGCTGGAGAAAATCTTATGCTCATGAAAAGAGGATGGAGTTATTATGGCGATATGCTAAGGGATGATATGATGAAAAATCATCCTGAAATCAATATTGTAGACTTTAATCTGTACAATGTAGAAGCATTTAACCGATGCGAAAACAATAATGAGGTATTACTGGCATTCAAGAGCTGGGAAAGTGTTCATCCACTGATCAGAATCATTCCAGTAGAGTGGGATTATACTATGCCGTTTGGAATTCTTCATTCGAAAAAACCGTCCATTAAGGTTAAGCGGCTGATAAATGCTATTAACAAGGTAAAATAAAAATTGAATACATGCGAGTAGAAACCTAAAGGTTAATACTGAATAACAAAACGAGACTTCTAATGGAGTCTCGTTTTGTTATACTTTAGCTGAAGTGAAAATGGAGGATACTATATGCAGATAAATACAGGTTAATACTGAAAGAAGTCCAGCTAATAAATGTCAATAGTTAAATGAGAAAAAATCTATTTTATTTTCT
>ENA-OPNM01000559-OPNM01000559.1-human-gut-metagenome-genome-assembly--contig:-NODE-559-length-10352-cov-2.262309_pt1 | contig 10352 bp, 10 predicted proteins | sample MGYA00241541_ERZ501779 | MGnify/ENA primary metagenome ERZ501779 (study PRJEB25962, sample SAMEA2042558) | human gut metagenome | biome: human gut; feature: human-associated habitat; material: faeces...
GGTGACTTTCTTTGTTGTAAAAATTAAAAATGGATGATACTATTATAGTAAACGGAAGTATTTTTATAAGAAACATCAGGAGAAACTATATAATTCAATGGAGGATTATGCAATGGGAAATTCATATAAGAACTGTAAAATACAGGACAACACAGCAGAGCTGATCTACGAGAAAGGCAGTCTGTTTGTTACCATATTTGAAAACAACATAGTGCATGTTGCACAAAAACCCGGCATCGAAAGTGTTGCAATAGAAGAGGGCTTTATTCCGAAGGCTGCCACACCGGACGTGACCTGCAAGGATACGTCTGATGCCAAGGGGACCGCAGCAGAAGCCGGTGTAAGCGATGCAGCAGTTAAAGCAGTCATAAGTGCAAGGGATATTACTGTAAATGTAAAGGATAACGAGAAGCTTGATATTTATTACAAAGGGAAGCTTGTGCTTTCAGATTATGAAAAAGCACGCAAAAAGAGTGAGAAGAATCCGTACGAGGATCTTGCCATCGCAGAGCTTGAGGGACATACTGTCGGAAAAGATGAAGAAAAAACTGACGCTGTTACCATCATCAAAAAGCTTGGAAAGGATGATGCTATTTACGGTCTGGGAGATAAGCCGGGATGCCTCAACAAGCGTGGATATTCATATGTAAACTGGAACACAGATGATCCTGCGCCACATGTGGACAGCTTCAAATCGCTGTACAAATCCATACCGTTTTTTATCGTGTTGGGCGATGAATATTGTTATGGAATTTTTGCGGATAATACCTACAAGACAACCTTTGATTTCGGTTATGAAAACACAGATTACTATTTCGTCGAGCATGAGAAGGGTGAGCTGGACTACTATTTTATGCCGGGAAATGATATGGCAGAGGTGGTGGGACTTTATACATCACTGACAGGCACCACACCGCTTTATCAGAGATGGATATACGGCAGCCATCAGAGCCGCTGGGGCTATTACACACAGGATGAGGTGCTTGATATAGCTGACAAATTCCGCGAGCTTGATATCCCATGCGATGTGATACATATGGATATCGATTACATGAACGGCTACAGGGTATTCACCTTTGATGACAAGAAATTCCCGGATGTAAAGGACCTTTCAGAGAAGCTTGCTGACAGGGGTGTAAAGCTCATATCCATCATTGACCCGGGTGTGAAGAAGGATGAGGACTACTTCATGTACAAAGAGGGTATGGAGATGGATGCATTTGCACATGATACAGATGGCAGTGTATATGAAAATGCTGTCTGGCCGGGAACATCGGTATTTCCGGACTTCACAAAGCAAAGCGTCAGAAGCTGGTGGGGAGACAAGACAAAGATACTTCTCGAGCACGGTATCAGTGGCATATGGAATGATATGAATGAGCCTGCAAGCTTCAACGGACCACTGCCTGATGATGTGCAGTTTGAGTATGGAGCACATGAAAAGGTTCACAATATTTACGGACATTTTATGGCAAAAGCCACATATGAGGGGCTTGCGAAAAATGATGGTGGAAAACGTCCGTTTGTACTTACCAGGGCTGCATATGCCGGAAGCCAGAAATACTGCGGTGGCTGGACCGGAGATAATCACAGCATCTGGGCGCATATAGCACTTTCTCTCGAGCAGGTGTGCAATCTGTCAGTCAGTGGACTTGCCATGTGCGGCAGCGATATAGGCGGTTTCGGAAGTGATACTACACCGGAGCTTCTTGTCAGATTTTATGAGGCAGCAGTATTTGTGCCGTTTTTCAGAAATCATTCAGCGATGGGAACACGCAGACAGGAGCCTTGGCAGTTTGACGAGACTACGATAGATGCAGTCAGAAAGACAGTAAAGCTCAGATACAGATTTATCCCATATATCTATGATCTGGCACATGAGTGTGAAAAGACAGGAGCACCTATCGTACGCCCGCTCGTATACGAATATCCTGCAGATAAGCATGTGAGAAATATTTCCGATGAATATATGCTCGGAAGCTTTGTACTGGTTGCACCTGTGATCGCACCGGGCAAGGAGGCAAGAGAGGTATATCTGCCTGACGGCGACTGGTATAATTACTACACAGGCGAAAAATACAGTGGCGGCAGATATATTTTAGCAGATGCACCACTTGATAAAGTGCCGGTCTTCATAAAAGCAGGAGCCATTATCCCTGTTGCAGACGGAGAAATCCGCTCTACAGAGGACATTACAGAGGATAAGATCAGCATACTGACATATCCGGGCAAGGGCAGCTTCGTGCATTATCAGGATGACAATGAGACGTTTGCATACAGAAACGGTGCGTATAATGCTGTTGAGTATACCCTGGATGGGGATAAGCTTGAGAAGAAAGTGTTGCATAAGGGATTGTAAAAATACATAACCTTAAATTTAAAATTCAACATCAACCTCTACAGGGCAGTGGTCTGAACCGAGCACATCGGTATGGATCGCTGCCTTTTGCAGCTTATCGTTGATGCGCTTTGATGTGATAAAGTAGTCGATACGCCAGCCTGCGTTCTTCTCGCGAGCCTTAAAACGGTATGACCACCAGGAATATATACCCTCGGCATCCGGATAAAAATATCTGAAGGTATCGGTAAAGCCGGAACCTAAAAGCTCCGTCATTTTAGCACGTTCCTCATCTGAAAAACCTGCATTCTTGCGGTTTGTTTTTGGATTTTTCAGGTCAATCTCATTGTGTGCAACATTCAGATCACCGCACAGTACGACAGGTTTTTGGGCATCGAGAGTCTTAAGGTATTCACGGAAATCATCCTCCCACTGCATACGGTACGGCAGCCTTTTCAGCTCATTCTGTGAGTTTGGAGTGTAACAGGTTACGAGATAGAAATTGTCATATTCAAGTGTGATGACACGTCCTTCCTTATCATGCTCCTCAATGCCTATGCCGTAAGACACAGATAATGGCTCATTTTTGGCAAAAATGGCTGTGCCGGAATAGCCTTTTTTCTCGGCGTAATTCCAGTACTGGTGATAGCCAGGCAGGTCAAGATCAATCTGTCCCGCCTGTAGCTTGGACTCCTGAATACAAAAGAAATCCGCATCTATACTGTTAAAAAAATCAAGGAAACCTTTCTGGACGCATGCGCGCAGTCCATTTACATTCCACGATATAAATTTCATGTCTTAGTCCTCCATATCACTGCAATCTCCTAATAAAATAACAAAATCGCATTTTCTTTTTGGCAATTTTACTACAAAATCGCATTTTTTAAAAGAGGTTTGTATCTGCAGATTGAACTTTTTCCATAAAATACGTATAGAGTAAGAAAATACGCAAGTAAAATTTCTTACAGCACATCGCTTCCATCAGGAATCTTTGAGATGATAGTTCGGTTGATCCTGATTAAGAATAATGTCGAAACAGTAAAGGATATCACCTCTGCTATCGGGAAAGCCCACCATACAGCGTGAAGTCCACCGAGCTTTGAAAGGATGTATGCTGCCGGAATTAAAACCACAAGCTGACGCATGATTGATACGATCATGGAAAAGACTGCTTTTCCCAAAGCCTGGAATACTGTGCCGACGATAATACAAAACCATGCAATGAGGAAATGCACTCCGATTATTCTGAGCGCCGGAACACCGATTTTGAGCATATCGTCAGAGGCGCTGAACATTCCAAGAAGCACCTTTGGTATGAACTCAAAGCAGGCAAAGCCAACGAAGAGCAGACAGAATGCGGTTATCAGGCTGACCTTTATTGTCTTAACCATACGCTTTCTGTTCTGTGCACCGTAGTTGAAGGCGATGATAGGTGTGATTCCGTTGTTCAGTCCGAATACAGGCATAAAGAAGAAGCTCTGCAGCTTGAAATAAACACCGAAAACAGCAGCGGCAGTCGATGAAAAGCCGATAAGTATTCTGTTCATGGCATATGTCATTATAGAGCCTATAGACTGCATGATGATTGACGGAATACCGATAGCATAAATGGTTCCCATGATTTTGAAATCCGGGCTGTAGCCCTTGAAGCTCAGGCTGATTTCATGATTGAATTTGTGGTTGCAGGCAAAGGCAACAACGGCGGCTACGCACCGTCCCCCCACGGCTGCACCGGTAGCACCGAGCTTAGGGAAGCCAAGCAGTCCAAAGATCATGATAGGATCCAGAATGATATTTGTGATGGCACCGCAAAGCTGTGAGGTCATGCTGAAAATAGTTCTTCCTGTCGATGTAAGCACCCTCTCAAAAAAGATTTCCGCAAAAATACCAAATGAAAAAATCATAACAGTACTCAGGTAGCTCACACCCATATCCATGATTTCGACATCAGCATTTCCAATCTGACTCATGTAAAAAGGCTTTACGATTGTAAGTCCGAGAATCAGAAATATTACGTAGCTGAATGCATATAGTACGGCACCGTTGATGCCGATTTTGTTGGCCTCGTCGTATTTATGGGCGCCGAGTGACTTTGACAGCAACGCGTTTACACCTACACCTGTACCGGTTGCGACAGCGATGATGAGTGTCTGCAAAGGGAAGGCAAGTGAAACTGCCGTGAGTGCGTTTTCGGACAGCTTTGCAACGAAAATACTGTCCACGATGTTGTATAGAGCCTGTACGAGCATGGAAATCATCATAGGCAAAGACATGTTAAAGACAAGTCTGCCTATAGGCATGGTTCCCATCTTGTTCTCTGTTACAGGGGCTGAATTTGTTTCCTGACTCATAATTCCTCCTATTGTAAATGATTGTAATTTAAACTTCCGGCATTATATATGTAGGAAGCTTTAGTTATTAAAATTAAAATCACCGGTAGATTAGCCGGTGTTTAAAATGTGCAACAAAGCGCCAATTACATATAATACCATGACTGCAGGATACTTTCAAGGTATTATATAACTGTTAAATCATATCATAATAGTTAATGAAAAAATGCCTCAAAAAGTATAGCATTGCAGGGTATAAATTACAATAACCGCTTGACAAAATGACAGAGAGATATATAATTAGTTCAAAAATGAATAATTCAAAAATGTATAACAAAGCAGCAAAATAGGAAAAGGAAAGAAGGAATATCACATATGAAATTTAACTTTGAGTTTGCAGAGAAAATTTCGCGAACCTACAGTGATGAGTGCAGACCACTGTGTCATGAGCTAAAGCTTCCACAGACAGCCTTTGATATACTCATGTTTCTGGCGAACAATCCGGAATATAAGACGGCAAGGGATATAGTTGAAATAAGAAAAATCAAGGCAAATCTTGTGTCTGTAAATGTTGATAAGCTTGTGAATGAAGGCTATTTGGAGAGAAAACCTGTGGAAAATGATAGGAGGAAGACGGAGCTTGTCTGTACAAAAAAGGCTGGGACTGTCATTGAAAGAGGAAGGCGTATACAGCAGCAGTTTACAGCAGATCTGTTTGCAGGGATAGATGAGGAGCAGAAAAGGCAACTGACGATTGTTATGGAACAGCTTGAGAATAATATGGATGAAATAATCAGGAGGAAATCACACAAATGAGCACATTAATAACTATAATAGTAACATTTTTTGCCGGTATGGGCGCAGGCCTTGGAACCGGCTTTGCTGGACTAAGCGCAGCAGCAGTAATAAGCCCTATGCTCATTACATTTTTGGGAATGGACCCTTATATGGCAGTGGGAATAGCCCTGTCGTCTGATGTACTTGCCAGCGCAGTGTCAGCCTATACATATGGAAAGAACAAGAACCTTGATGTAAAAAACGGGCTCATAATGATGGTAATGGTTTTATGCTTCACGGTTGTCGGAAGCTATGTATCAAGCCTTGTGCCGTCAGCAACAATGGGCAGCTTTTCGGTATTTATGACATTTTTACTCGGAATCAAGTTTATAGTCCGTCCTGTCATGACAACAAAGGAGGCCATGCAGGGAGTTTCAGCTAAAAAGAGAGCTATCCAGTCAATCATCTGCGGTGTGCTTATCGGATTTATCTGTGGCTTCATAGGTGCGGGAGGCGGTATGATGATGCTCCTCATCCTCACATCAGTGCTTGGCTATGAGCTTAAGACTGCAGTTGGAACGAGCGTATTTATCATGGCATTTACAGCCTTTACAGGAGCTGCCTCGCACTTTGCCATCGGTGGAAAACCGGACGGGTTTGTGCTGATTTTATGTATTGCATTTACACTCCTTTGGGCGAGAATTGCAGCGGTCTTTGCAAACAAGGCATCCGCAAAAACCTTAAACCGTGCCACAGGTATTGTGCTTGTAATACTTGGCATCGTGGTATTTGCATTTTCACTTCTGAGCTGATTTATCCTTTCGGTAATTATAAAATATTTATTAAAAAAATATAAACGCGCAGCTCAAAATTTTATCACTTTAGTTATGGCTTTTTAAGTGGGAAAATAAATAATTAGTGGAACATCTCTACAATAAATACCGCCACACAGGAAGCCACGGCCACGGTTGTAAGCCCCTTGCCCTTTAATGCAAATATCACTGCCGCGATAAGTCCTGCTGCTGCACCAACCCACCAGTTAGTAGCATAAAACACTGCCGGAATAGTCATGGCGGTTAAAACTGCATACGGAATATAGTATAGAAAAGATCGCACGAAGCTGTTGTTGATCTTTTCTTTTATTGCGATAAAAGGAATAACGCGGATCAGATATGTGGAGCCCGCGAGTATGAGTAAATATATAAAAAATACACTGTTTTTCATTATGTAAAATCTCCTTATACGATACGCTTATTATCAAATATTTAATAAATCATTCCTTATCAGTATCATCTGCAACCGGAAACAGCAGCGAACCGATAACTGCAGCCACAATGGCTACAACAGTGATGGTGATACCGCTTGAAATCCTTGACAAAAACGGTACGTAGTAAAACATGCAGCTAAGCACGAGTGCAAGCAGCACAACAAACACGACAGCCCGCGATTTCTTCATCTCAGGAATCACGATAGCCACGAACATGCCATAAATAGCAAGACTCAGCGCACTCATAAGCCTATCCGGCAGAATGCTTCCCAGTATAGCACCTATCAGCGTACCGACAGCCCAGCCTATGTATGGAAGAGTTGAAAGTCCTGCAAAAAAGCTTCTGCTCACAGAATCCTCCTGGCTTGCCACGGCAAAAATTTCATCAGTCATCATAAAGCCGAGTATCCATCTGGAAATTCCGCTAAATCTGGAATCCGCCTTCTGTCCAACCGAAATCGACATAAAGGAATATCTTATATTAATAGTAATCTGCGAAATAAGCATCTGGAAATACTGTCCCGGATGCATCATAATTCCGATGCCTGCAAATTGTCCGGCAGATGTGACAGTGGTCATCGAAATGAGTACAGCCTGCCACCAGGATAGTCCATATGACACCGCCATAATTCCAAAAGTAAATGAAACTGACAGATATCCCAGCGCAATCGGGATTCCTGCTGTCAGTCCTCGTTTATAGTTTTCCATTCTAAATTCTCCTTAGCATAATACAACAACATGTTATTCTAGCATAAATTTCATGAAAATGCACTTTTAAATTGTTTTTGGAAACTACACCTGACTTTAAAATTATGATAAAATAATATAATTAGAGGAAAAAGGTGTTATCGATGCATGCAATTCGATGTATACCTTACTGAACCACATATAAACAAAAATAGAGGAATGGTAAAATGAAGGTTGTAGTAGCAATTGATTCATTTAAAGGAAGCATGACAAGCATGCAGGCCGGGATGGCCTGTAAAGAAGGCATATTGGCGGCAATACCGAAAGCAGATGTGGTGGTCAGACCACTTGCAGATGGTGGAGAGGGAACTGTAACCGCTTTGGTAGAGGGCATGAATGGCACATATGAACATGTTGATGTAACAGGACCGATGGGACAAAAGGTGCACGCAACATATGGAGTACTTGAGGATGATACGGCTGTTATGGAAATGGCAGAAGCGTCGGGGATCACACTTGTTGAAGGTAAACCTGATCCATGGAAAGCGACCTCATTGGGTGTGGGAGAGATGATATTGGATGCCGTGCACAAGGGCTGTCGGAATTTCATAATCGGAATAGGCGGAAGCGCAACCACTGAGGGCGGCATAGGAATGCTGTCGGCGCTCGGCTATGAGTTTTATGATGAGGATGACAATATTCTTCCACCGGTATTTGGCTCGCTTGCAAGGGTAAAAAAGATAAAGGCTGATAAGGTTCCTTCAGAATTGAAGCAGTGTCATTTCAAAATAGCATGTGATGTTACTAATCCACTGTGCACAGAGCAGGGCTGCGTATACATTTTTGGAAAGCAAAAGGGCGTACAGGAGCATGAAAAGGCACGGATGGATAAAATGATGAGACAGTATGCAGACTGTGTTGAGGAGTATGCGGGAAAAAGATTTAGCGAGACACCGGGAGCAGGCGCTGCGGGAGGCCTTGGCTTTGCGTTTCTTTTTGGACTTGAGAACGTGGAGCTTAAATCCGGCATAGATATAGTGTTAAACGCAATACAGCTTGACAAGGAACTGAAAAATGCCGATATCGTAGTGACCGGAGAGGGCAGGCTTGATGGACAGAGCGCCATGGGAAAGGTGCCTGTCGGAGTGGCAAAAGCAGGCAGAAAAAACGGCTGTAAAGTAATCGCACTTGCAGGGAGTGTCACTGACGATGCAGTGGCATGTAATAAAGAAGGCATAGATGCGTTTTTCCCTATTATAAGAGGGGCAATAACGCTTAATGAGGCTATGGATATCAAAAATGCTCAAAAAAATATGAAAAACACTGCAGAACAAGTTTTCAGGCTTATTGACATCAGCTCGCTTATGGAATAATATATGTTAGTAAAATTATGCGTGGTGCAGGGCATGGGTGAGACATAAAAGCCCTGTATATCATAGAATATTTCAATAAAAAAGGAGAAAAGCAATGGCTAAGGAGAAAAAATTAGTAGAGGCCATCACTTCCATGGAGGAAGATTTCACACAATGGTATACAGACGTTGTGAAGAAAGCAGAGTTGATGGATTATTCATCTGTAAAGGGATGCATGATCTTTAAGCCCAATGGTTATGCCATCTGGGAGAATATACAGAAAAATCTCGATGCAATGTTTAAAGAGACAGGTGTAGAGAATGTATACATGCCAATGTTCATTCCGGAGAGCCTGCTCCAGAAGGAAAAGGATCACGTAGAGGGCTTTGCACCTGAGGTTGCATGGGTCACACAGGGCGGACTTGAGACACTTCAGGAGAGACTTGCAGTAAGACCTACATCAGAGACACTTTTCTGCGAGCTTTTCAGCAAAACAGTACAGTCACACAGAGACCTTCCAAAGGTATATAACCAGTGGTGCTCAGTAGTGCGTTGGGAGAAGACAACACGTCCATTCCTCCGTTCATCAGAGTTCTTATGGCAGGGGGACATACTGTTCATGCAACAGCCGAGGAGGCAGAGGCACGTACAGTACAGATGTTAAACATCTATGCGGATTTCTGTGAGAAATACCTTGCAATCCCTATGGTAAAGGGAAGAAAGACAGACAAGGAGAAGTTCGCCGGAGCAGAGGCTACATATACAATAGAGGCTCTCATGCATGACGGAAAAGCACTCCAGTCAGGAACTTCACACAACTTTGGTGACGGCTTCCCTAAGGCCTTCGGCATCCAGTACACAGACAAGGACAATAAATTACAGTATTGTCATGAGACATCATGGGGCGTTTCAACACGTCTTATCGGAGCTATCATCATGGTTCACGGAGATGACTCAGGACTCGTGCTTCCACCAAAGATTGCACCAACACAGGTTATGGTCATTCCAATCCAGCAGCAGAAGGACGGCGTCCTTGACAAGGCATACGACCTCAAGGACAAGCTCTCAAAGGATTTCCGCGTGAAAATCGATGCAACCGACAAGACACCTGGCTGGAAGTTCGCAGCACAGGAGGTTCAGGGAATCTCAACACGTATCGAGATTGGACCAAAGGATATCGAGAAAAACCAGTGCGTTATCGTCCGCCGAGACACAAGAGAGAAAATCGTTGTCTCACTCGATGAGGTAAATGAGAAGCTCGCAGAGGTACTTGAGACAATGCAGAATGACATGCTCGAGAAGGCAAAGGCATTCCTTGCAAGCCATATAAACGATGCACACGATTACAATGAGTTCAAGGCAATCGCAGAGACAAAGCCTGGCTTTATCCGTGCTATGTGGTGTGGAGACGAGGCCTGTGAGAACAAAATCAAAGAGGACACAACAGTTACAAGCCGTTGTATGCCATTTGGTGACCAGGAGCAGATTTCCGACGTATGCGTATGCTGTGGAAAGCCGGCGCATAAACTTGTATACTGGGGCAAGGCATATTAAATTCGCGCCTAAATTCCCGTATACGAATGTTACAAGCCTCGGCGTAG
>ENA-OPNM01000564-OPNM01000564.1-human-gut-metagenome-genome-assembly--contig:-NODE-564-length-10224-cov-2.538794_pt1 | contig 10224 bp, 8 predicted proteins | sample MGYA00241541_ERZ501779 | MGnify/ENA primary metagenome ERZ501779 (study PRJEB25962, sample SAMEA2042558) | human gut metagenome | biome: human gut; feature: human-associated habitat; material: faeces...
GAGCGTGCTAAAGAGTTTGCAGTTGAGGGGAATCGTCGTACCGACTTGATTCGTTGGGGTATTTATTTATCGGTAATGAATGCTATCGGTATGGATGAAAACGGTAATTTGAAGAGACGTGAGGAGAAGCACTGGCTGATGCCCCTTCCGCCCGATGAAATTAACGGTAACCCTTATATTGAGAAAAATAATCCCGGATGGTAATCCTATTTATTAACTATATGATGAAAAATACAATGAAAAAGATATTGAGTTTTAGGAAGATGTATCTCGTCGGTGCTCTTCTTATGGGAATTTCTTGGACATCTTGCTCTGACGATGACGGAGTTGCACTCCCTATTGAACTGACCAATGTGACCACCATTGCTGATATGAATACCACCATTGAAGAAGCTGCTTTGGGGGATTTTATAGCTGTTCATGGAACCGGTTTGGATGTTCATAATATCGATTCTATTTTGATTGATGACATTAAGCTGGATATGCAAGAGGTATATACAGAAGATGATATTCTGTTTATAAAGATACCGGTAAAGCTGGCAACCAAGAAAACCGATAAAATAAGTATTTATAATACGGCCGGTTGTTTTGAAATTCCTTTTAAAACGGTAGCGCCCAATTTAAAGCTTTCCCGCATGTTCAATGAATATACGGCACCGGGTGATACGATTATGATTTATGGAGATTTCTTCAACCTCTATGAAATAGATTCGCTCAATGCTGTTGTCGATTTCAATGGAAAGGTATCTCCGGTCATTAAATCGGCTAATAATTATCTGACTGCTAAAGTACCGGTTGATGTAGATAAGAACATAAAAATTAAAGTGAAAGGGGTGAAGTATAATGTTGAGGCGGTATGCCCCGGACGTTACTACGATTGTGATTTTATGATTATGGACTTTGACGAATATTTGCCCAGTTCTATGACAAATGTGGTGACTGATGAGAAAGATCCACAACGGTTGAGCGGTAACTTCTTGAGAATAGATGATAAATCTGAATATAGCTCTTGGTGGTATATTGCAGAAAGAGGCGATATACCTTATACTGATGATATGTTAGGACTTGAATCATGTAAGAATTATGTGGTGAAATGTGAATTCCGCACATCCAATCAATTCATCAAGGACAGAATAAGGTTCTGTAATTATCTTTATTGGGCTGCTCCCACATGCGATTGGGTTGCTACAGACTTTAATATACAGAACTTCAACCGTTGGGAGACAATTACGTTGCCGTTTAATGTATATTTGTCAGAGGATTATCCGGACTACCATCCAGGTTCGTACACAAGCTTCAATATGCGTTTGGAGATAGATCCTGAGATAGCCCGTAATTTTGCATTCGATAATATTCGTATTTGTAGAAAAGGCGATTGATTGATGTGGTAATTGATCATTACGGATAATGGCCACTTTTGGGGATTCGCGAATTGTGTTCCGAAGTGAACCCTATTCAGTCGTATACTGATTATAGCCCCTCTCAGAGTGTGCCCTGGAGGGGCTTTTTAAAAACATCGCATGCTGGTGGGGATTATTTACAATAAATTGGATCTTGCAGGCGAGTATAATCTCATTTGATTTTACAAAAAACACAAAGAAATGAAAATTAAAAAATGTGCAGCACTTATGGCTGCAATGTTGATGGGGGCTTGGAGCTTGCAGTCTTGCGACAACGGGCCTACTAAAGAAGTGTGGCTGGATGAATTCGGTCAAGATTCCTGTTATGTTCAGGACTGGGGAATGCTTGAAGTCAACCGTTCCGTAGTACATACCCCGCTTACAGTGAATGGAGTTGTTTATGAACGTGGACTTGGTGCCCATTCCATCAGCCGCCTGCTGTACGATTTGGATGGAAAGGCCGTTTCTATCTCCGGTTTGGCAGGAGCTGATGACAAGAACTTGTTTGCAGGCAAACTTCAGTTCAAGATTCTCGGTGACAAGAAGGAACTCTGGAAGAGTGGAGTGATGCAGAAAGGAGATCCTGTAAAAGAGTTTAATGTAAACCTGAAAGGGGTGGACAAAGTGCTGCTATTGGTAGAAGAATGTGGTGACGGCATTATGTACGACCATGCCGACTGGCTCAATGTGAAGATAACGACCCGTGGCGATGTGAAACCTGTTCCTGCGTGGGCAAAACCGGTGGCAAAAGAGAAGTATATCCTTACGCCTCCTGCTCCCGAAAGTCCGGTCATCAACAATCCGCTGGTCTATGGCGCACGTCCGGGTAATCCGTTTCTATGGTCCGTGATGGCTACCGGCAACCGCCCCATGAAGTTTGAGGCCGAAGGGCTTCCGGCTGGTGTGAAATTGGATGCTGTTACCGGTCGCATTACGGGTAAAGCCACAGTAGAGGGAGAGTATAAGGTAACGCTCAAAGCCACCAATGACAAAGGTACGGCCCAGAAAGAGGTAACTGTTAAAATAGGGGATGCCATAGCCTTGACTCCTTCTATGGGATGGAACAGTTGGAACTGTTGGGGGCTTTCTGTGAACGACGAGAAAGTGCGTGACGCAGCCCGCATGATGAACGAAAAACTGCATGCCTACGGATGGGAATACGTGAATATAGATGATGGTTGGGAAGCTGCGGCGCGTACCAAGCAGGGCGAGATACTTTCAAACGATAAATTCCCCGATTTCAAGGCATTGACAGACTATATTCATGGATTGGGCTTGAAGTTCGGTATTTATTCCTCACCGGGACATATCACTTGTGGCGGACATGTGGGCAGCTACCAGCACGAAGAAATTGATGCCAAGACATGGGAACGCTGGGGAGTGGATTATTTGAAATATGACTATTGCGGATATTTGGAGATAGAAAAAGATTCGGAAGAGAAGACTATTCAGGAACCCTATATCGTGATGCGCAAGGCATTGGATAAGGTGAACCGTGACATTGTTTACTGTGTGGGTTATGGCGCTCCCAATGTGTGGAACTGGGCACCGGAAGCAGGAGGAAACCAATGGCGCACTACTCGCGACATCACGGACGAATGGAATGTTGTGACAGCTATAGGTACTTTCCAGGATGTTTGTGCGGATGCTACGGCTCCGGGCAGAAACAATGACCCCGACATGCTGGTTGTTGGCAAGCTTGGTCAAGGCTGGGGAAGCAGAGTGCACGATTCATATCTTACGGCAGACGAACAGTACTCTCATATTTCTTTGTGGTGCCTTCTTTCTTCTCCTTTACTCATAGGTTGCGACATGGCAAATATGGACGATTTTACGCTGAATCTGCTGACCAACAACGAAGTGATAGCAGTCAGCCAAGACCCCATGGTGGCTCCCGCCAAGAAGATGATGGTAGAGAACGGCCAAGTATGGAGTAAAAAACTGTACGACGGTTCTTATGCGGTGGGCTTCTTCCATGTAGACCCTTATTTCATTCTTTGGGATCAGGAGGATGCTGAAGCTATGCAGATGAGAGAGTATGCTTTTGATTTTGATTTGAAACAGCTTGGCATTGAAGGAAAAGCAATGGTTCGTGACTTGTGGCGACAGAAAGACTTGGGAGAGGTGAACGGCATCTTCCGGACGGAAGTTCCCTATCACGGTGTCACCTTCGTGAAGATTACTCCTGCAAAATAGCAAACTATAAAATAGAGAGACGAATGAAAAAGTTAATTTTATCTTTGGTTTTTTTATCGGCTTTCACACTTCGGGGCTCTGCACAGTTGCAGGGCCTGGAAGTAGTGAAGGTACCGGAAGCACAGCAGCCTTATTCGGGCGAATATATTTATATCCCCGATGTGGAAGGATATAAAACTCTGAAGTGTGATTTTCATACCCACACCATCTTCTCCGATGGAGATATAAAACCTGAAAATCGGGTGTGGGAAGCTGCTATTCGCGGGCTGGATGTGATAGCCATTACCGACCATATAGAATATCGCCCCAATAAAGACTATATCAAGGCCGACCATAACGAATCTTACAAAAGGGCAAAGACTGTAGAGAAAGCTTCCAATCTGATAGTAATTCAGGGAGCCGAGATAACCCGTTCCAAGCCGATAGGGCACATCAATGCTCTCTTCTTGACGGATGCCAATGCACTGGACGTGGAAGATCCTCTGAGAGCTGTTGACAACGCTTTGGAGCAAGGGGCCTTCATTATGTGGAATCATCCGGGGTGGCCTAACGACACAAGCACTTTATATAATGTCCATAAAGATTTGATTAAGCAAAAAAAAATACATGGAATAGAGGTGGTGAACGGCTTTGAGTACTATCCGAAAGCTTTTAATTACTGTAAGGAATACGGCCTGACATATATGGGAAATACCGATATACATGGCGTTTATAAGCAAACGTATCGTACGGACAAACAAAGTGGACCGATGACGATTGTATTTGCCAAAGAACGTTCTCAGGAAGGAGTGAAAGAAGCTCTCCTTGCCGGGCGTTCGGTAGTGAAGTTCGGGGATATACTGATAGGCTCTGAGAAGAACCTGCTATCTCTGGTCAAGGCGTGCCTCTCTTATGAAGTGAAGGAGGTGAAAGGCAATCAGGCTCTGGTGAAAGTGACGAACAAGTCGACACTGAACTTTGAAATTCTACTGGACAACAAGGCAGGTACTATCCTTGGCAATGCTACAGTAGAGATTAAGGTAAGGCTGGATGATAAAGTAAAGTTTACTACTACACACATCACGGATGATAGCCGGTTGGTGATTGATATAGCATCATTGCGATAGTGGTTTTATAAGACCGATAATCTGATATTTAAGGAACCATTGATTTTGTGTTTTATAATAACTGAAGTTTCTCAAATTTTTCAGATTGTTGATGAACTGTTGTATCTTAATGCTCTCTCTCGGAGGAAGAGCGTTGAGATTGTTTTGAAAGCGCAAAGGTAACTTGCGAAACTTGAAATATTTAATTATTCCTTGAAAAACAATTGTATTATGAAAAAAAGATTTTTATGTTTATTATTTGTAGTTTGCACTGTCATTTCTGCCCGTGCAAACAGTACCGATTCTTTGGCTTTGACTCCTCCTATGGGGTGGAATAGTTGGAATTGCTTCAGTTGTAACATTAATGAAAAACAGATTCGTGAGATTGCAGACTTGATGGTGTCTACCGGCATGAAGGATGCAGGATATGAGTATCTCAATATAGATGATTGTTGGCAGGTAGGCCGGGATAATGAAGGAAACATTCTGGTTGATGAAAAGAATTTTCCTTCCGGCATCAAGGCTTTGGCAGATTACATACACTCCAAAGGACTTAAATTCGGTATTTATTCATGTGCGGGAACGCTGACTTGTGCCGGACGACCGGGAAGCCGTGGCTATCAGTTTCAGGATGCACGCACTTATGCGGAATGGGGAGTGGATTATTTGAAGTATGACTGGTGTTTTGATGAAGGCCAGAATCCTCAAGCTGCCTACAAAACAATGAGTGATGCCCTGAAGGCTTCCGGGCGTCCTATCGTATTCTCTATTTGCGAGTGGGGAAACAGCCAGCCTTGGACATGGGCAAAAGGCATCGGACATCTTTGGAGGACTACCGGTGACATTATCAATGCTTTTAAAGGTATTAATTATTGGGGAGGATGCGGTGTCGTAGAAATCATTGACAAGAATGCCGACTTGCACAAATACGCCGGACCGGGACATTGGAACGACCCGGACATGCTTCAGGTGGGTAATGGTGTGCTGACGATGGAAGAGAATCGCTCTCATTTCACGATGTGGTGTATGCTTGCTGCCCCTTTGCTCGCGGGTAATGATATTCGTAAAATGGACAAGGAGACACTTGGAATTTTGACAAATAAAGAAGTGATTGCAGTGAATCAGGACAAGCTTGGCAAACAAGGTGGACGATACATGAAAGTGGGTGAGCATGAAATTTGGGTGAAGCAGTTGTCCAATGGTGAAGCCGCAGTATGTTTCTTTAACCGCGATGAACAACCCTGGAATGTGGAAACCGTTTTGCAGAAAGAAAACCTCTCTTTTGCAGATGTCCGCTTCTGGGAGAAAGAATACAAAGTACGCGACTTATGGAAACATAAGGACATCGGAAGTACCAAGGATAAGATGCAGTTTGATATTCCTGCACACGGTGTCGTGTTGCTGAAGTTGACTCCTAAACAGTAATGATAGATTTAGAAACCATTAATAAAAAAATATGAAGAACATGCATTATGCATCTGTGAAGTGGATTTGCTTTCTGCTTTTCGTGGTAGTAGGAAAGGTGGCGATGGCCGAAGGTATCACTTCGCCTGATGGAAATCTCCGTCTTAAGTTTACCGTAAATGCTTTGGGAGAGCCGGTCTATCAGTTGTTTTACAAAGAGAAAGCCGTGGTTAATCCATCGAAACTGGGCTTGGAATTGGTGGGTGACCCGGGCTTGATGAATGGTTTTACACTTGTGGAAGCCGGGGCTTCAACTTTCGATGAAACATGGAAACCTGTGTGGGGAGAAGTGTCGCAGATACGGAATCAGGTAGTGTAAAATAAACTGTGTCACGCATTATTTATCTCTAGAAAACTCATCGGTCGGGGAACGCCCAGCGGCAAGGGGCGGGACCACCCGTCCCGACGAGCGTAAAATTACAATAATTTAAACCGGTTTCCAAACTTTATAGCCAGTTGTTGCGAGATGGTAGCCCAATTGGCCAGTGGCATGGTCCATTTCTTACGTATATTGGGCAGTATCCATAATTTGTAAGCGACTGCTCAACTACATCTTGTGTATTCGATTTTTTATTGAGGTGCACTCCATTGTAAGTGCGTCTCGATTTTTTCATATGCCAACTTATCTCAGGGTTGTTATTGAGTGTCAATCTCGCTTTTTCCCGTTTTTTCCTGCATTTTCCCGGAACTGTCCCGATTATTTTCTCCATACATCCGGTAGCAGTTCCTTCAGGTCTCTGTCTGATTTGGGTGCCAGATAATAGGGGAGTTTACTGATCACATCATTCAGCCACTCTCTGGGGTTGACACCACGTTCCTTACATGAGCCAAGCAAGGAGCAGATTATAGCCGTATTCTCAGCAGCTTCGTGATTTCCGCAGAACAGCATGTTCTTTCTTGATATGACCAGTGGCCTCAGGGCATTCTCACAGCGGTTGTTGTCTATAAAGATTCTTCCGTCATGGAGATACGGTTTCATTCTTGGCAGCAGGGAGTAGGCATAGGCTATGGCTTTCCCTATAAGACTTCGTTTTAGAACTTTAGGGTATGTGTTTTTAAGCCAAAGTTCAAAGCTGTCAAGTATCGGCTCGGATAGACGTTGACGTAATTCAGCACGTTTTTCATACGGGAGTTCCTGTTTATCCGCCATGTATTCCACATTATACATATCCTGGATAAATTTGAGTCCCTGCATGGCATATTCCGGATTTTCTTCCTTGCACAGCTCTATATGCCTGCGGATATGTGCGAGACAGCCACACAGGCACACGTCCTCTCTATCCTCAAAGGCGTCATAAATAGGATGGCCGTCACTTTGGAGATATCCTTTGAAGTTTTTCAAAAGCCTGACCGCAACCGTCAAGCGCAGGCGGAACCAACCAAAGAGCGATAACCGCTTCCTTTCGACTTCTCACCCGCATGTCCCTGCGACATGCGACCTTCTTGTCGTACCGGAAGAAGAGCAGACGCGGCACAGCCGCTCGGACTATCCAGATGTATTCTTTTGCGGCTTTATGCCTCTCATGGTTTATAACCGGAAGCGTGGTCTCGTCAACCTGGAGGTAATCTGCGGCCAGTACTTTCTTCCTGAGTTCCAGATAAAGTGGTCTGAGAAGTTCGCAGACCGGTCTGAACCAGCCGTCCAATGTGTTTCTGGACAGTTTCACACCCAGATGTTCCAGCTGTTTCACTTGTCGGTAGAACGGGACATGATATTCGTACTTCTGTAAAAGGACCTCAGCGAGCATGGAAGCCCCGGGCATGCCTTTATATATGGGCATCAGTGGCATGGGAGCGGTTATTACAGCCTTTTCTCCGTTATCAACGGCCTCCATTTCATTTTTCAGGGCATATGTGGGACGTACCGTGTCTTTCACATAGAGGTAGCCGGGTTTCATCTCAAGGGTCCTGGTATGTTCCTCGCCTATCTTGACGTATCTGCTTAAATCGACATTCTCCGGTTCGATGACGACTGTTACAACCGGAAGGTTATTCATGACGACCCGGTTACGGCGTGGCGTTTTATTGGCGGCCCGGGACTTGGGGACGGTAATCTGTTCAGCCGCCCTGCTCCGGGCCTCTTCGATTTCCGCCTCTATCTGTTCCAGGTCGCCATAGTCAAAAGGGAGCTTCGGGTCTCCGTTATAGACAGGCTTGCATTTCTCACTCATCTTTCCGAACACCTTCCTCTTCAGCCATGCCAGGGAGGCGTTCAGCTCAACTATCGTACCCCGGAGCTCTTCTATGGTCCTTGCCTGGGCCGAGATGATCTCACTCTGTTTACGGTTGATATCCAGCAGCTGTTCCATTGAGGATTCCACAGCTTGTCCGGTTGCATCTTCTTTTGCCATTCAATATCCTTTTTTGATGATATAAAGATAGCGAAAAGCTATAAGAAAAACAAGCCTTCAAGCTGTTTGTTTACAACTGTTTACCAATGCTTTTTCAAATTGGAAAGCCGTCTTTGCCTGCCTTTGCTGACATCTTCATTGATGCCTTCCACCATAACGACCAGGTCACTCCAGGTCATGGGGTAAGAACGGGTGGCAGGATCATAGGCGGGTATCTTGAAGGTGCCTTCTTCAAGCAGTTTCTCGTAAAGGACCAGACCGCCCGGTTCGGCATGGAGCAATTTTATCTTGGTCCGGAAACGGTTGTAGAAAATGAATACGTCCCCACTTCTGATGTCGCCTCCCATCCTCTCATGCACAAGGCCGCAAAGAGTGAACATACCTTTCCTCATGTCCGTATAACCGGGGCATAGGAAATATCTCATGCTGTCATTTAGGCAGAACATTGGCATTATATATTTTAGAGATCAGATTCAGGGCAGCTTCACAGCCGGAAGACCCTTTAAACTTCAACTTCAATCCGTTGGGTAATTCCAAGGATATTTCAGAGCTGTCCTTTCCTTTCAAGGGAAAGGGGACGCTAGGCTGGGGAGATGGCAGGGGAGTCTCGTGAGATATACCGGGGGATGGCGTGTCGCCATTGATTACTATGGGGACAAAGCTGTCTTTAACCCCTAAGCGGGAGGCTTCTGCCAATAACTCCCGCTCCGTTATACCGTATTTTTGTTTCCAAAGATAGAATCTACTACGGCTATAACCTTCATTCTCACAAAAATCAGCAATGGACAAACCACTCTGCTGCTGGCGGAAAAGAACGGAGATAAATTTTTCTCTGCTCATCATGTGTTTACGTCGCTGCATCATAGGATATTATTTTTTTGTAGCAAAAGTAAGGAGGGAAAATGAACTGTAGAAGATGTACTTACTTATTGCGCTTACCATAATTTTGTGTAAATAGAAACGGGATTCAGTTATAAGTTCTCTTATATCTGGATTCTGTTTTCAAAAATAAGCATAAATTGGTTCATAATCAATCCCCAGTTAGTAATCGGCATTGTCCATTTCTTCTCAATCTCCATCAGAGCGAGGTATACCATTTTCTTCACCGCATCATCCGACGGGAATGAAAGTTTTGATTTAGTGTACTTTCTGATTTTTCCATTCAGATTTTCAATGAGGTTTGTAGTGTAGATTATTTTCCTGATTTCCAATGGGAACTGGAAGAAAACAGTCAGGTCATCCCAGTTATTCCTCCATGAGAGGATGGCATAAGGGTACTTCCCTCCCCATTTCTTTTCCAAATTATCCAGTTCCACGGCAGCAGCCTCCTGTTGGGCGCGTTATAGATGCTCTTCATATCGGCTGTAAACTCTTTCTTGTCCTTGTAAACGACATATTTACAGGAGTTCCTGATTTGATGTACAACACATATTTGCGTGGAAGACTGAGGAAATACGGCACGTATGATGTCGGTAAACCCGTTCAGGTTGTCAGTGCAGGTAATCAGTATGTCCTGCACTCCGCGGGCCTTCAAATCTGTCAGGACACCCATCCAGAATGAAGAACTTTCTGATTTTCCCACCCACATGCCAAGGACTTCTTTCAAGCCGTTCTGTTTCAGACCGACACAGAGATAGACAGTCTTGTTGATGATTTTTCCGTTGTCACGAACCTTGAATACAATACCGTCCATCCAAACGATGAGATAGACAGGATCCAAAGGGCGGT
>ENA-OPNM01000581-OPNM01000581.1-human-gut-metagenome-genome-assembly--contig:-NODE-581-length-9937-cov-2.338494_pt1 | contig 9937 bp, 10 predicted proteins | sample MGYA00241541_ERZ501779 | MGnify/ENA primary metagenome ERZ501779 (study PRJEB25962, sample SAMEA2042558) | human gut metagenome | biome: human gut; feature: human-associated habitat; material: faeces...
GCAGAGGCGCGAACCGTTCAAGGGCGCTTACTATCTCCTTAATTTTCATTATCAGTAGAAAATTTGGTTGCAAAGATATGAAAAAGTAGCGAATTACGGCTTACTTTTACCTTTTTTTTCTACCATGACCGGCCGTAGCTTTCCATAAGCGTCGAAAGACTTACGCGAAGCCAGTGAAATGGTTATCATCAGCGAAAGCATGGATGCCGTAAATGTGATAACCATAATCATCATCTGATATTTGATGGCGACATTCGGACTGCTTCCCCCTAATATCTGTCCGATCATTGTTCCGGGAAACGCTACCAAGCCCATGACGGAGATATTGGCGATGAGCGGACTGAATGCCTTGATAATAGCCTGACGGATAAACGGCGCCTGCGCTTCTGTACGGGTAGCCCCGTTGCCAAGCAGATAGCGGTAAAGCTGTTGCTCGCGTTTCAATCCGCTATAATAGGTATTCAGGGCTATAACATTGCTGGATAGCATGTTTCCCATCAGTATGCCGAAAATAGGGATGAAGTATTGAGCGCTGAATACATTTTCAAGACGCAACACGATTCCTATAAAATACATCCCCACGCATACTACGCTACATAGGAAACCTACGGATATAGGTATCAGCAGTATCTTGCGCTTCAGTTGTGTGCGCGCCAGTGCCGTTTGCGAAGCTACGAGTATCATGACGATTACCCACAGGAAATTAATCCACGGATTATTCCAAAGAAAAAGGTATTTCAGATAAATGCCGATGAAGAAAAGCTGCACAATCATGCGTGCCGTACCGATAAGGGTTGCACGTAGCAGGCCGGTCTTGAATTTCCATATATAGAATAATGGGATTGACAACAAGAGCAGTCCGATGCCCAGGCTGAGGTATGATATGTCGATAGTTCCCATGAATACTTTGAATTAGCGGGTAAATATGAAAACCAATACAGATGCAATAACAATGCAAACTCCCATAACAATCAGCATCATGCGTACAGTATGTTTCTGTTCGGAACATTCCTTTTGCCGGGTAAGTCTGGTTATTTTCTCCATGTCTTCTGCGGTTGTGTTGTGGGGCATGCCGCACCCTTTGTGCATTTTATCCAAACGCTCGTTGAGACGTTCCCGGCGAAGAAGGCGTAAATTGCGGTTCTCCTTATCACGGCGTATCATATCAAAAACAAATCCGGCAAAACTCATGGCTTTATTTTTATCAGGTTTATTACATTATTATATGTCTGTCGCATCCTTTGGCGAACTCCATGTCGTGTGATACCGCCAGTACGGCGGTTCCCTTTCGGGTTTGATGCCGTAAAAAGGCAAGAACTCTTTCCGTAGAGCCCGAATCGAGTGCCGAAGTTGGCTCATCCACAATGATTAACGGCTTGTTGGTCATGGAAGCTACAGCTATCATCATACGTTGGCGTTGACCGCCGGATATTTCATTTACACGTTTATAATATAGCTCTCTTTCCAATCCTAATTCTTCAAAGCAATTGAATAATTGCCTTTCGGAGAACGGTGTGGCTCGATTGGCTTTCAGGCTGAAAGGCAGTTGTACCATGTCTTTTACCCATTCTAACGGTAGTGCCAATTCTTGTGGAATCCAAGCTATTTGTTTGCGAATAAGGTCTATGCTGTTTTTATCCGATACGATGTCATTGACCGTAATACGTCCTTCTTTTAATGGAGTAAATCCCAGTATGGCATTGAGAAGAGATGTTTTTCCACACCCCGACGAGCCGGAAATGCTGGCAATCTCTCCCCTCTCCAATTGCAGGTTGAAGTTGGAGAATAGCACATCATTACCGTATGCAATACTGGCATCCTCTATTTGTAGCATAAATAAATTCTTTAGTCGTTAGTTGCAAAGGTAAGGAAAAAAGATTTGCATACATAACTTTATACTTTTATTTTTGTGTCACTAATTAATTCGGGAGAAAAAGTATGATACAGAACGAACGGGATTGCCGCCATGAACATGTGCTGGGCGTGGCAAGGCAAATGATGACTGCCGCACGCACAGCTCCTAAAGGGAAAGGTGTAGATGTAATTGAAGCAGCACTGGTTACAGGAGAAGACCTGAAAAAGCTTTCAGAAAAAATGAATGCCATGGCAGAAGAACTGGGTATGAAGTTCTTTCTGCGTGATGCGGCAAATGTCCTGCAGGCAGAATGTGTCGTTATAATAGGTACGCGCGAGCAGGCGCAGGGATTGAACTGCGGTCATTGTGGCTTTCCTACTTGTGCCGGGCGTACGGAAGGTGTGCCATGTGCCTTGAATACGGTTGATGTGGGGATTGCCGTCGGCTCCGCTTGTGCCACGGCTGCCGACATGCGGGTAGATACCCGGGTAATGTTCTCTGCCGGACTGGCCGCACAGCGAATGAACTGGCTGAAAGATTGCAAGACTGTATTCGCCATTCCGGTCAGTGCCTCTTCCAAGAACCCGTTCTTTGACAGGAAGCCTAAGGAAGAAAAGAAATAAAATGCATTGCCGAACCTGAAGTTGAGAACGGGAAACGTAAAGTTGAACTTTAGCGGCGTAGAGTTGAACTTCAGAACTCTAAAGTGGCACTTTAGAAATGCAGAATAGAACTTTGCGTAAATTAAGATTAGGGAGCATCGGTATTCAGGCTTCATTATCTTACTTGACGAATTAAATAACTTAGAATTGATATGGGATATTTTGTTGGAATTCCATTGGGCGGAGCTGCCGAAAAGGACTGTCAGGTGCGTTTCGGTAAGAACATGACCTTTCAAGTGGAAACGCGCGCTCCTCACCTGCCGGCGGAGTGGGCATTACAGAGTGGCGTACAGCTTACATGGCCTCATGCGGATACGGATTGGGCCTATATGCTTGAAGAAGTGCAGCAATGTTTTATTGCCATTGCTTCCGAGATAGCCAAGCGGGAGTTGCTGTTGATTGTAACTCCGGAACCTGAAGAGGTAAGAAAGCAAATTTCCGCGACAGTGGATATGGATAATGTTCGTTTCCTGAAATGTGAAACGAATGATACTTGGGCACGCGACCATGGAGCTGTCACTATGGTAGATACGGACGGTCCGTCTCTGCTTGATTTTACTTTTAATGGCTGGGGACTGAAGTTTGCTTCGGATAAAGATAATCAAATTACACGTCGGGCTGTTGAAACCGAAATCTTAAAAGGCCGGTATATAAACCGTTTGGGCTTTGTGCTGGAAGGCGGCTCCATTGAGAGTGACGGCATGGGAACATTGCTTACCACTTCGGAATGCCTGTTGTCGCCTAACCGTAACGGCCAGTTGAATAAGGTGGAGATTGAGGAGTATCTTCGGTCTACATTCCATCTTGAACGGGTACTTTGGCTGGATTACGGTTATCTGGCCGGAGATGATACGGACAGTCATATAGATACGCTTGCCCGTTTTTGTTCGCCGGATACGATTGCCTATGTGCAGTGCAGGGACGTGAATGATGAGCATTATGAGGAGCTGCACCGAATGGAAGAACAGCTTAAAACGTTCCGGACACTTGCCGGAGAACCTTATAGACTATTGGCATTGCCAATGGCCGATAAGATAGAAGCGGAGGGCGAAAGGCTGCCGGCTACGTATGCCAACTTTCTGATAATGAATGATGCGGTGTTATATCCCACATATAACCAGCCGGAGAATGATATGCATGCCAAAGAGGTGTTGCAAATGGCTTTTCCCAAGCATGAAATTGTAGGTGTAGACTGCCGTGCTTTGATAAAACAACATGGCTCGCTGCATTGTGTCACGATGCAATATCCGATAGGAGTAATCAGATAATAGAAAGGTATGAAAGTTATCAATTTCGTTTTTTGTGGGATATTTGTAGCCATGTATATAGCAGGTTGGCTCTTTCCTAAGTTTCGGCGGTATATTAAAAAGAATATATGGTTGGATAACTTACCGGGAGTGTTGGAGCTTATCTTCTTTATAAATCTCTCCGAATATCTTTTTGTAGAGCAATGGAATTGGGAATATGGCGAGGTTCTTTCCTGGCTTGCTCCTGTTCTTATCGTTTTGGTAACTTCTTATTGGTGGGATAGATTAGATCGGAAAAATAAAAAACATTTAAAAGAAATATAGATTATGAGAAAAATAAAAGTCGGTATTATTCAGCAGGCCAATGTGGCGGATATGCGCATTAATCTGATGAATCTGGCCAAGAGTATCGAATCGTGTGCAGCTCATGGTGCACAATTAGTGGTGTTGCAGGAGTTGCATAACTCACTCTATTTTTGCCAGACGGAGAATACGCAACTGTTTGATTTGGCAGAACCTATTCCCGGACCATCGACCGGTTTCTATTCGGAGTTGGCGGCTGCCAACAACATAGTATTGGTAACTTCATTGTTCGAAAAGCGTGCTCCGGGACTGTATCATAATACGGCCGTTGTGTTTGAGCGTGACGGTAGCATTGCCGGGAAATACCGCAAGATGCACATCCCTGATGATCCGGCCTATTATGAGAAGTTTTATTTCACTCCCGGAGATTTGGGCTTCGAACCTATCCAAACGTCTTTGGGAAAATTGGGCGTTTTGGTTTGTTGGGACCAATGGTATCCCGAAGCAGCGCGTCTCATGGCGCTGAAAGGAGCCGAATTATTGATTTATCCTACCGCCATCGGTTGGGAAAGCAGCGATACTGATGATGAGAAAGTCCGCCAACTCAACGCGTGGATAATCTCGCAACGCGGACATGCCGTAGCAAACGGACTCCCGGTTATTTCGGTGAATCGTGTGGGACACGAGCCAGATCCCTCTATGCAAACAAATGGCATCCAATTTTGGGGGAACAGTTTTGTAGTTGGACCGCAAGGTGAGTTTTTGGCACAGGCAGGCAATGAGCAGCCGGAAAATATTATAGTGGAAGTGGATTTGGAACGTTCGGAGAATGTCCGCCGTTGGTGGCCATTCCTGCGCGATCGCAGAATTGACGCCTATGAGGGATTGACAAAACGTTTTTTAGACTGAGGGTTTGTTTGAATTCTATAAGAAAAGAATTCTCAAAAGCATGCTGAATAAAAATCAGGCAAGTTCCGAAGAAAAGAGCACTTCTATTTAAATGTAACTTTTTTGTTCATCAGGAAGTTGACTCCGCCATATACAAATAATCCTAAGAACTGGGCGAGGTATTCATTACAGTTCAATCCCTCTACCAAGCCGATAAGGAAAAGGAATTGCGCACAATAAGCCATTCCGAAAGCTATGGAAAAGAGCACAGAAAAACAATATTTGTTTCCATACATTGTTCTTCCTCTTTTCTACAGGAAATATCCAATACTTGCACCAGATAAAGTTATGAGTCTGTGCCAGTATATATGCAGTGACATTGGAGAGCATGTAATTAATGTCCAACTCATCCATCATTACCCAGATGGTGATTGCTGTTATCAAGGCGTTTAATGTACCGATTACTGCAAAACGGCAAATACGTGTGGACTCTTTCACTCTCTCCTATTCTCTTGTTTTTATTCTTTTACCTCCACAATAAGGTTAAGCTCGTCCAATTGTTTTTGGTCGATAACCGAAGGTGCATCCAGCATAACATCGCGACCGGAATTATTCTTCGGGAACGCAATGCAGTCACGAATACTGTCAAGACCGGCAAAGATACTTACCCAACGGTCGAGGCCGTAAGCCAAACCACCATGAGGAGGTGCGCCGAACTTGAAGGCATTCATCAGGAAACCGAATTGTTCTTCAGCCTTTTCCGGTGTGAATCCCAATATCTCAAACATCTTGGCCTGCAATTGAGCATCATGGATACGGATCGAACCGCCACCGACTTCAATACCGTTACATACCATATCATAAGCATCGGCACGAACGGCTGCAGGATCTGTGTCCAACAAAGGAATATCTTCATCCTTCGGATGGGTAAACGGATGATGCATAGCCATCAGGCGGCCTTCTTCTTCGCTCCATTCAAACATCGGGAAGTCAACTATCCAAAGCAATGCAAACTTGTTCTTGTCGCGTAAGCCTAATTGGTTACCCATTTCAAGGCGAAGCTCATTCAGTTGCTTGCGGGTCTTCATTACGTCATCACCGCTCAAAATAAGAATCAAATCGCCCGGTTTTGCACCGAAAGCGGCTTTCATCTCTTGCAGCACCTCTTGCGTGTAGAATTTATCGACACTTGATTTCACAGTGCCGTCAGCTTCTACACGGGCATATACCATTCCTTTGGCTCCGATTTGCGGTTTCTTTACGAATTCGGTCAAGGCATCCAGTTGCTTGCGGGTGTAGCTTGCAGCGCCTTCCGCACAGATACCGCCGATGTATGCGGCATTGTCAAATACAGAGAAACCATGACCTTTCATAATATCCATCAACTCTACGAACTTCATGCCGAAGCGCAAATCAGGTTTGTCGCTACCGTAATATTTCATAGCATCTGCCCATGGCATACGTTGGAACGGTTCGGTCAACTCAACACCGCGCAGTTCTTTGAAGAGGTATTTTGCCATACCTTCGAAAAGTTCGATTACATCGTCCTGCTGTACGAAAGACATTTCACAGTCGATCTGTGTAAATTCCGGTTGACGGTCGGCACGGAGGTCCTCATCGCGGAAGCATTTTGCGATTTGGAAGTAACGGTCAAAACCCGAAACCATCAGCAACTGTTTCAATGTTTGAGGGCTTTGCGGCAATGCGTAGAATTGTCCCGGATTCATGCGTGAAGGAACGACAAAGTCGCGTGCACCTTCCGGTGTAGAACCGATGAGAAGAGGAGTCTCTACTTCAATGAATCCTTTGCTGTCCAGGTATTTACGCACTTCAATAGTCATCTTATGGCGTAATTCCAAATTCTTGCGTACTGCTGCACGGCGTAAATCCAGATAACGGTATTTCATACGGATATCGTCACCGCCGTCTGTATTGTCTTCAATTGTAAAAGGAGGAGTTAAGGCTGAATTCAGCACATTCAATTCCGATACGATGATTTCGATATCTCCCGTAGGAATATTTTTGTTTTTGCTGAAACGTTCGTTGACCGTTCCTACTATTTGAATTACGAACTCACGACCCAAGCGGTTGGCCTGTTCGCAAAGTTCGGCATCTACTTCTTCATTAAACACTAATTGGGTGATTCCGTAACGGTCGCGGAGGTCTACGAATGTCATGCCGCCCATTTTACGGCTGCGCTGTACCCAACCTGCCAGCGTCACTTGCTTATTAACGTCGGAGATACGCAATTCTCCACAGGTGTGTGATCTATACATCTTATTATTTACTATTTTACAATTTACTGTTTACTGTTTGGCGATGCAACATCAGAGATGTACCATTGCTAAAAACGGATAAATATCGTGCAAAAATACATAAAACATATTACAGACGTATCAAAACAGATAAGTTTATTTTTAAAAAGCGACTTTATATAATAGCCGGACAGAAAAATACCAATCTTCCATACTGTTCCGGCTCTCTTGCAGAAGGCGTTAGTTCTTTCTAAGTTTTTTAATCTGTTCTTTGCCTTTATCCAATATCATTCTGTTTGTATGGGTAATATCTTCCAGGATGGCTTCGTTTATTTGTTTCAAGCCATTGATGTAGTCCTGGGCACGCTGCAATACATTCGAAGAGTCTTTTTCCACATTCTTGGGCACAATGACCTGCAATCCTCTTTTGATTATGTTTACGTCGATGTTCTCTCCCATTATCATCGGATCTCCATCGAAATGTATAACCCCCTGTTTGGAACGATGGATGCGGAGCGTCTTACAGCGGAAAGTCTTTATACGGCTATTCTGGTCGATAGTCTTGTTGAACAACTGGAATGATAATGCCGGTACATCCAATACGGTAAAAGGCTCCAGAATTGTAACGTCCAGCAATCCGTCATTTAATGTGGCTTGCGGAGTGATATAAGCATTATTCCCATACTGTGAGGCATTGCCGCATGCTATCAGGAAAGCCTTGTATCGCAGTGTGCTGCCATCCATTTCCAATTCGTATGTCTCCGGTTTATATTTTAGGCTTTCAAGCAATGTCTTCTCCAGATATATGAGCGGGCCTCTCTTGCCGGCTTTGGAAAACTGCAGGCTGACAAATGCGTCGAACCCTACCCCGCAGGTACAGAAGAAAGGAACATCATTGATTTTGCCATAGTCAATAATGTCTATCAATCCTTCGTTAATGATGTTGATTGCTTTTTTGGCATCCATAGGGATTTGCAGATGGCGTGCAAGCCCGTTTCCCGAACCGCATGGAATGATTCCCAATGCAGTTTTGGTATGTACCAGTGAACGTGCTATTTCATTAATAGTTCCGTCTCCGCCGATAGCAACAACGGCAAAAGCTTCTTCTTTAGCTTTTAGGGCGGCTATTTCAACTGCGTGCCCCGCCCGTTCCGTATAGATTACTTCCGGTATATACCGGCTTTTATCCAACTTTTCATCAAGCCATTTCAATATTTGCTCCTTACCCTGAGTACCGGATATGGGGTTTATTATAAATGATATTTTCTTTTTACTATCGTCCATTTAAACGGATATTACTATAGGAGATTTCTTCATGCAAAAGTAATATAAATCCTTTAAATTTTAACCATATGAATCTCTTAAAACGAGTTAGGGCAGATTTTTTAGAGTAAATGAAACAGATAACAACATATTTTGCTATCTTTGCCCCCTGTTTTTAAGAACTTGTTTTTAATAGGATTAATATTCATTATATAAAAGACATTTCATGGGTTTACTGCAAGACAAATTCGCGAAATATGATTTGCCGCAACAATTTATGGCAAAAGGGGTATACCCGTATTTCCGCACGATTAACAGCCATCAGGATACAGAGGTAATGATGGATGGCAAAAAAGTTCTGATGTTCGGTTCAAACGCATATATGGGACTGACATATGACAAGCGAATCATTGACGCTTCGATAGCTGCCACTGAAAAATATGGTACAGGGTGTGCCGGTTCCCGCTTTTTGAATGGTACTCTTGATATACATGTTGAACTGGAAAAAGAGTTGGCCGAGTTCGTAGGAAAAGACGAAGCGCTCTGTTTTTCTACCGGTTTTACTGTGAACGAGGGCATTATTCCCGCAGTGGTAGGACGTGGTGACTATATCATCTGTGATGACCGCGACCACGCTTCTATTGTAGACGGACGCCGCCTTTCGTTCGCCACACAGTTAAAGTATAAGCACAATGACATGGAAGACCTTGAAAAAGAGCTTCAGAAGTGCGAACCGGATGCGGTGAAACTGATTATTGTAGATGGTGTATTCTCAATGGAAGGCGATTTGGCCAACCTGCCGGAAATCGTTCGTCTGAAAAAGAAATATAATGCCAGCATTTATGTGGATGAAGCTCACGGATTAGGTGTATTCGGTAAGCAAGGCCGCGGTGTATGCGATCATTTCGGAGTGACCGAAGATATTGACTTGATAATGGGAACATTCAGCAAGTCATTGGCTTCTATCGGTGGTTTTATTGCTGGTGACAAGGAGGTTATCAACTGGTTGCGCCATAATGCCCGCTCTTATATATTCCAGGCAAGTAGTACGCCGGCGGCAACGGCAGCGGCTCGTGAAGCACTGCACATTATTAAATCCGAACCGGAACGTATCCAACGTCTGTGGGATATCACCAACTATGCATTGAAGAGTTTCCGTGATGCAGGTTTTGAGATTGGTGAAACAGAGTCGCCCATTATACCTTTGTATGTGCGTGATACAGAAAAGACCTTTGTCGTAACAAAGATGGCTTTTGATGAAGGCATCTTTATCAATCCGGTTATACCGCCTGCATGTGCTCCTCAGGATACATTGGTACGTGTGGCATTAATGGCTACCCATACTAAAGAACAAGTGGATTATGCAGTTGAGAAGTTGACAAAATGCTTTAGGGAATTGGGGATAATCAAGTAAAGGAACAATTTGAAGCAAAGATAAAAGCCGTTTAATCGTGAATCGGTTAA
>ENA-OPNM01000598-OPNM01000598.1-human-gut-metagenome-genome-assembly--contig:-NODE-598-length-9643-cov-2.374531_pt1 | contig 9643 bp, 7 predicted proteins | sample MGYA00241541_ERZ501779 | MGnify/ENA primary metagenome ERZ501779 (study PRJEB25962, sample SAMEA2042558) | human gut metagenome | biome: human gut; feature: human-associated habitat; material: faeces...
CCGGCTCATCGGTATGATTCGCCCCACCTGGCAGATAACCAACTGGCTGAGTCTGCGTGCCCAGGTTTCAACTGATATCACAGATGTGAAGCAAACACTGAAATATGAAAGCGAACAACCCAATTCCCTATACGACCCCAACGGCAGCTTCCAGTCCATCAACCGCCGTTACGACATTGTTTATGGAGATGTTATGTTGAACTTCAACTATAATATCAACCGCTTCGACATTGCCGCCACCGTAGGCTGGACCGGACGCTACGAAAATATGAACAATATCAGGGTCTCCACCAATGGCGGGCTTGTCACGGAAAACTGGTTCGACCTCAATGCCAGCCGCTACACGCCAAGCAGTACTCTGCAACGTATGGAACTACTGAAAACCGGCTATATGGGTACACTGAGCCTGGGATGGGACAACTATCTATTCCTTGAACTGACCGGACGCCAGGAACGCTCGTCTACCCTAAAAGACCAGAGTTTTTTCTATCCTTCCGCCAATCTGAGTTTCCTCTTCACCCAAGCCTTCCACATGCCGTCATGGTGGAACTATGGAAAATTGCGCCTCTCATACGGTATCGTAGGAAATGCTCCTGAAACCTATACCGCCAATATCGTCTACGAGCAAGGTTCGGACAACGGATTCACCTGGAACACCATTCCCTCTTCATGGGGGAATGCAGATATCCGTCCGGAAAAGAAGTACGAATACGAGATAGGTCTGGAAAGCAAGTTCTTAAACAACCGGTTGGGTATAGATGTATCTTACTACAACAACCGTGTAAAGGACCAGATACTCTCCACGCCGCAACCTTCCACATCAGGCGTAAAGAATGTGTTGATGAATGTGGGCGAGGTAGCCAACCACGGCTGGGATATATCAATCAGTGCCACTCCCATACTGACCAGAGATTTCCGCTGGGACCTGACAGCCAACTATGGTGTATATAAGAACAAAGTAGTGAAACTGGCCGATGGAGTGCCCTATCTGGAAATACTCAACTCCGGAGGCAGTGGAATAAAAATACAAGCTGTGGAAGGCCAGCCAATGGGTGACATCTATGCGCAGGTTCCCCAGGTGAACGAAAACGGTGAGTACCTCGTTTCCGATAAAGGTCTTTACCTCAACCAAACCGAATTGCAGAAAGTCGGCAACATCAATCCGGCAGGCGTAGGAGGTCTATTCAACTCTTTCTCCTACAAGAATGTATTCCTCGATTTCAGTATCGACTTCCGCATCGGAGGAGATGTCATCAACGAAATGAACCAATATGCCACCGCAGTGGGTCTGACACCCGAATCCCTAAAGTACCGCGATACGGAACACGGCGGACTGTCCTATTACTATCCGGGCGACAACAATTCCAGCGGAATTCCGGTACAAGTAGACCCTTCCACGGGTGCCGGCCCCAACGGAGAGATAATCTACCACGACGGCATCATCCTTCCGGGTGTAGTGGCCTCCACTGGCGAAAGAAACACACGTATCATTCCGGCAGGCTATTACTACAACACCACCTATAATTGGGGAACGGAGGCCGAACAGCTGACATACCGCCATTCGGTATTCGACAATTCTTATGTCAAACTGCGTGAATTGACCATCGGCTACCAATTTCCCGAAAAGATGATCTCCAAACTGGGACTGGGCCGGCTGAGTGTGTCGGTCTTCGGACGTAACCTCTTCTACTTCTACAAAGCACTGAAAAACTACGATGCGGAGTCGTCCGTCGGAACATCCTGGGCCAACCAGGCTACCGTGGGAAGTTCTACCACAGCTACCCGCAGTTTCGGTGTTTCACTTCGTGCAAGTTTCTGACAAAACAACCATCCAAAAAACAAAAAAGAGTATGAAAAAGACAAAGATATTATCTCTTGTTTCATTGGGAGCATTCCTCCTGACAACATCAGGCTGTACGGATTATGACTTCGACAGCAAATACGAAGACCCCTCCAAAGTAACCCAAGTCACCATCAGTAATCTGATGGTAGGAGTCTTCCAAAAAGTAAAGGACTATGATGTTTACGAATACAACCGGTTCTTCGGATTCGATTCACAGTTTACGGGCAAGTATGCACAAACCTTCGGCTACTCCAACACTACGGATATGTATACCCCCGGCTATATACCCGCTATTGACGGACAGTGGGACAATGTGTATTCGGCACTGGCCCAGTTCCGTAAGCTGGAATCTCTCTACGAGGAAGAAAGCGCGGCAGAACAAGCCCAGGACGAGGCATTCTATCTTGCCGCCAAAGTACAGTTGTACGATTTCTTTGCCGCCACAGTGGACGTTTTCGGGGATATGCCTTTCTCGGAAGCTTGTACGCTGCCGCTTACCAACGATGTAGGTAAATCGTATGCTCATTATGACAAGGCCGAGGATATTTATAAAACCATTCTTGATGAGCTCAAAGAAATTGCTCCACGGTTCCGTTCCATCCCCACACCGAGGAACTTCAATACACAAGACTTTATCAACAACGGGGACATGGACAAATGGGAACGCTATGCAAACTCCTTGCGACTGCGCCTTGCCATGCGCGTAGCCGCGCAAGGAGACTTGCAGGCGGAAGGCCGTACCGCCATCAAGGAAATCCTGGAAAATCCGTCAGCCTATCCGTTGATAGAGGAACAAGAAAACAACATTCTCATTGTCAACCAGAAGTCTGGGCAACTGAACTTCACTGCAGGCCACGGACTGGGTGACTGGGTAACTAACCGACTTGCTTCGGGCGCCATCATCGACCGCATGCTGGGCCATGGCAACTATGATATGACCAGCAATGACCCACTGAGCGGCGTTTATGTGAAAGGAGAAGACGACCCGCGCATCCTGCTCAACTTCAATCCCGTGAAGATTACCAACCAAAACACCGGTCAATTGGACGAACACCGTTATCTGGGCACAGACCTTACCGTGGCAGATGAGCTGACGGAATATTACAACTCGCAGGCACAAGACGAAGTCAATACCAGCAACACCGGTTTCTCACAAATCACGCAGAAAGGTTTCTTTTGGGAAAACGATAAATTCGACATGCTGATAATGGCCTCACCCGAAATCCATTTCCTGAAAGCGGAATCCTATGAAATGGGGTATGGAGTGGCAAAGAATGAAGCAAAAGCGGAAGAAGAGTTCAAAAAGGCTGTCAGCCAGTCCATCACGCTTTACTACTATTACGACTCGGTAAGTACGGGTGAAAACGCACGCCGGTATAATGCCCCCACTGCCGAAGAAACAGCCTCTTTCGCTGCTGCCAAATGGAACAGCACGGAATATGCAGACAAGCTGGATGCTATCATTACCCAAAAGTGGCTGCATTTCGGTTTCCTAGCCAGTCGTGAGGCATGGAGTGATATCCGACGTACCGGCTATCCGTCCGGCCTGGCCTTCCCCGAAGTGGCCGGTACCATCACAAATGTGCCGAACCGCTGGAGATACCCGAATACGGAAGTCAACTACAATCCCTACTATAAAGAGGTGTCAGCCGAAGACACTTACTACCACAAACTGTTCTGGGCAAAATAAGGACTTTGTTCGCAAACCCATTTTGCCCGAAGAGTATATCATACTCACCACAGAATAACACGGATTAACACAGATTGCCTTAGGAGTTCTGATAATAAAGAGCTTTTAGCAGTGTTAATCCGTGTTATCCTGTGGTGAGTATGTATTTGCCCCCTCTGTTTCTTTTATTCCGAACAGTATCCCTCCTTTTTTAGAAATCTTAAGGATTTCCCGGTAGGGAGATTGCGGGAAACCACTGTCTTTAATGAACGACGGACAAACATCGCTTCCGCAAAAACTGAACTATAACATAACGGACTAAATGAAAAAGTATCCAAATGACTTGATTGGCGACATCATGAAAGCCTTCGGCAAATATGCCGACCGACCGGCATTCGTCATCGAAGACACGGCCTGCACTTATGGAGAGCTGGCAACTTGCGTACAGAAAATATCCTCCCTATTCAAGGACAGAGAAGACAAAATTATCGGCATCGTCGCAGAAAACAGACTGGAAACATACGCATCCATACTATCTGCACTGATTTGCGGAAAGACATACGTCATCCTGCATCCTTCCTACCCCAAACATAGGAACGACAGAATTGCCGACTCGGCAGGCATTCGCCTCGTGCTGCATACCGAGAATATCCATGTCTTGAACCTCGACACCCGGAATCTGGAACTGATATGTACCTCCGAAATAGAGCAGGCAGAGAACTCCGCCACGTTCCATGCCGCAGAAGACATCCTCCATACGGCAGAAGAGGAAAATGCCTACATTATCTTTACCTCCGGAAGCACGGGCGAACCCAAAGGAGTACCCATCTCCCGCCGTAACCTGAATGCTTTCTATACCGCCTACCACCGCCTCGGCTGGCAACTGGACGAGAACGACCGGATGCTGCAGATGTTCGAACTCACTTTTGACGTTTCCATCGTATCCTTTCTATATCCGCTGACGCTGGGTGCTTGCATATACACCGTTTCTCCGGAAGGCGTGAAATACATCAACGTAATTGAAACTCTGGAAAAATACGACCTGACCTTCGCTGCCGTGGCCCCTTCACTGCTCCAGCTGCTACGTCCCTATTTTCCGGAGATACACCTCCCCGCACTTAGATATCTAGTGGTTACTGCCGAGGCTTCTGACGCGGAGCTGTTGGATGCTTTCAGAAAATGTGTCCCCAATGCCTCTTTCATAAACCTATACGGACCGACAGAGGGAACCATCTACTGCACTGCCTACCGGATACCCGTCACCTCCTGCAAGCATCACAACGGCATGACCGCTATCGGAAGGCCTTTCGAAGGCATCGATGCCCTAATTATGGATAACGACGGTCGCCCGCTGCCTACCGGAGAAACCGGCGAACTATGGATTAGCGGCAATCAAGTGATGGGTGGATACTGGAATGCTCCCGAAAAAAACGGGGAATGCCTCGTAGAGACCGCCAATGGAAAAGTATACTACAAGACGGGAGACCTCTGCCGGATGGATGCCGACGGTGACATCATCTATTGCGGACGAAAAGACTCACAGATAAAGATACAAGGATTTCGCATCGAGCTGAGCGAGATTGAACATGTGGCAAAAAACTTTTTCAACGGTGAATGCCGTGTAGTCATCATTCCCAAATACGACAACGGCAATCAGTGCGAACTACATCTCGTCGTAGAGAAGAAACAGCTCGACAAACAGCAGATGGAGGAATATCTGTATAGCAGGCTTCCCTACTACATGATTCCCAAGCATATGCATTGCCTGGAACAGTTTCCGCTGAACACCAGTAGCAAAACAGACAGAAAGAAAATACAAGAACTAATTTAAACTTGACAATGGATACACAGACTATTTTGAATGAAATGAGCCTCATCTTTCGGGAGGTACTGAAAAGAGAGAACATTGTACTTGACAATGAGACCACCGCCCAGGATGTGGAAGGATGGGATTCACTGACCAACATGCAACTGATAAACAAGATAGAGAAGAAATTCAATGTACGCTTCACCTTCAGAGATATTGTAAAACTCAAAAACGTGGGAGACATCTGCCATGCCATTTTAACCAAAACCAACTAGGAAATGTCATTCATATCCCTGAACTTCGTCGTACTGTTTGCGTGTACTTTCATTCTATACCATACGCTTCCTTCACGATTCAGAAAAGCGACCTTACTGACAGCCAGCTGCCTCTTCATAGGCTTCTACCACCTCACTTTTCTGATAACGGCCCTCATCCTCACGCTTACCACCTTCTACCTTGGCAAATGGATAGGACAGACCAAGCGGGAAAGCAGCATGAAGGGAACTTATTTTTCAGGTGTGTGTTTTCTGGTCGTGAGCTGGTTGGCATTCCGGTATGCCGACCGGCTTACAGACTGCCACATCCTTTTTCCGCTGGGAATCTCTTTCTATACTTTCCAGGCCATTTCGTACCTGACAGAAATCTATTGGCAAGAAGAAGAACCGGAAAAGAGCCTGCCCGACTTCATGATATACATGCTCTTCTTCATGAAGTTCCTTTCCGGTCCCATAGAAAGGGCAGGTGACATGCTCCCCCAACTGAAGTCCTGCAAAGCTACGGACTATGCATCCATGGTCTACGGAATGAGACTGATTGTCGTGGGACTGATAAAGAAACTGATACTGGCCGACTCCATCGCCCCATACATAGACGGTGTCTTCGGGTCGGTATACACAGCCTCAGGCGTGCAATTGCTGATGGCATGCCTCCTATATCCGATAGAGCTGTATGCCGACTTCTCCGGATATACCGACATCGCATTGGGAGGAGCGCGCATGCTGGGATTCAAGCTCAGCCCAAACTTCAACCGGCCGTTCATTGCGCAGACCACTGCCGACTTCTGGCGCCGATGGCACATGTCGCTTTCATTCTGGGTACGCGACTATCTGTACCTCCCGTTGTCCTCGAGCCTGCGTGGATGGGGACAATGGGGCGTATTTCTAAGTCTGGCGCTGACCTTCACGGGACTGGGTATCTGGCATGGTGCCGGATGGAACTTTGCTGTCTACGGACTAATTCAAGGTGTCATCATCTTCTACGAGATGAAGACCACGACATTTCACCGCAGACTGAAAGCCCAATTGGGGAGCCGCTTATATGCCACACTATCCGTCGTAAGGACCTACCTGCTTTTTGCCGTCTCTCTGATATTCTTCCGAGCGGGCTCCATGGCCGAAGCGTTCCACTACATCAGCCACCTCTCCTTCGATGTGCATTACAGCTGGAAGGAAATGAACATCGGAATGCCGGACCACAACAGCATTGTGGCAGGAAGCGCACTCGTACTGATATTGGTTTACGAATATTTCATGTCCAAGCATGATTTGCTGGAAGCCTTCGGACGACAGCCGGCAGCCGTAAGATGGAGTATCTATTATCTGCTCGCCATAATACTCTTCACACTGGGACAGTTCAACTCGGACAGCTTCATATATTTACAATTTTGACAATAAAGACACATGATGAAGAAAAACAGCGAACGGAACGCAGCCATACGTTTCATGAAAAAGCTATTTATCCTTTTTATCCCTTTTATAGCCCTACTGGCAGTCTATTTCCTGGACGACCCTTTCATGGTCCTGAAGAACTATGAACGATACGACCAAACCCCGGTTGTACTAAACGAAGGGCACGTGGGGTGGCAGATGTATCTGAACAACCGGGATACTATCCCCATCGACTCCTATATCATGGGAAACTCCTGCACTATGGCTTATCAATGCCATGAATGGGAAAAATACCTCCACGGTGGAAGAGCCGTACGGTTATTCGGAAATGCCGAAAGCCTTGCCGCCGTCTGCCTGAAGCTGAAGGCACTGGACAAGGCAGGTGCAACAATCAAGAACCTGCTGCTGATTATCGACAAGGAATCATTGCACAACGACCGCTGCCTGACCGGACATTCCAACATTCTGCCGCCCGCCATATCGGGAATAAGCAACTTCAAGTTCCAGAAGGAATTCTGCCAAGCCTTCTTCTACCCGAACTTTCTCCTCCCCTATCTGGACTACAAGCTGTTCCACACCTATCGCCCTTACATGAAAGGGGTGATAAATCCCTATGGCTCCACCCGAAACCCGGTAACCAATGATGTGCTGAATCCCAGGGAGGAAATGATAAAGGAAGAGGGAGATAAGTACTGGGAAAACCGGAAAGGAGAATTCACCAAAGAGAAAATGAAGAATTATAGAGACGGGAAATACCGGGAAGCCCCCCAAGTGCTCAGGGAAAAACAAGTCAGCTTGTTGCAGGAAATAAAGTGGATTTGCCGGAAGCATGATACCGATGTGAAAATCATTATCAGTCCCGACTACCTGCAGGTCAACATAAGCCCTGCCGACGTAAAGACACTGAAGCGCTTCTTCGGAAAACGGAATGTATTTGATTTCACCGGTATCAACGAATACACGGAAGACATCCACAATTATTATGAACCGGGTCATTATAGGCCCGCACTTGGGAAAAGGCTGATGGAAAAGATATATGAACCTTATATCTTGTCACCGAACGCCAAATCTCCGGCATCTCCCAGCCCGGGAACGATATAGGAATGCTCGTTCATCTCCGGGTCGATTGCTGCACACCACAAGGTCACTTCATCTCCAGGGAACAGCTTTTCCAGATGCTCTACGCCCTGCTGGCTGGCTATGACACAAGCTATCTGCAACTTGGCTGGCATCCCCTTCGTAATGAAGGCCTTCCAGGCCAATTCCATACTTTCTCCCGTGGCAAGCATCGGGTCTACAATCAATAATGTCTTCTTGGACAAATCCGGAGTAGCGATGTATTCGATGTGTACATCCACCGTGCGGCATTCCTTATCCTTATAATAACGGTAAGCGGAAACAAAAGCATTCCCGGCATGGTCGAACATATTCAAAAACCCAGTATGCAAGGGCAGCCCAGCACGGAAAACAGTGGCAATCACCACCTCGTCATCGGGTGTGCTGACCGACGCCACTCCCAAGGGAGTCTGTACCTGCTTGACAGAATACGTCAGTTCCTTACTCATTTCATACGCCATTATCTCTCCAATGCGTTCAATATTACGGCGGAAACGCATACGGTCGCCCTGGACTGCTACATCACGAATTTCTGCCACGTATTGGTTCAAGACAGAATTTGTCTCGGCAAAGTTGATAACCTTCATAATTATAGAATGTTTTGATGTGCAAAGTAAACGAATTTCACCCAATTTGCAACATTCAGTTAGCAGATATTGTTATGGTTTTATAAAAGATTTCCTATTAGAGAAAAATTTCTCTAATAGAGCTTTTCTTTAAAAAGAAAGTATTACTTTTGTAGGCGAAAAACAAGGGACCTGCTGAAAAGCAGGAAAAAAAGAGCTTTTCTACACCCGTTTTTCCTTGTAAATCAAAGGTAAAAGAGATTAAGGAAAGAGATTATAAACCAAATACCAACATTTTAAATCATTAAAAGAAATGGCAAATTTAGATTTAAGCAAGTACGGTATCCAAGACGTGAAGGAAATTATCCACAACCCGTCTTACGATGTACTGTTCGCAGAAGAAACCAAACCAGGTTTGGAAGGTTTTGAAAAAGGTCAGGTAACTGAACTGGGTGCTGTAAATGTAATGACAGGTATCTATACCGGTCGTTCTCCTAAAGATAAATTCTTCGTAATGAATGAAGCCAGCAAGGATTCTGTATGGTGGACTTCTGAAGAATACAAAAACGACAACAAACCTTGCTCTGAAGAAGCTTGGGCTGACCTAAAGGCTAAGGCTGTAAAGGAATTGAGCGGCAAGCGTCTGTTCGTTGTTGATACTTTCTGTGGCGCCAACCCCGCTACTCGTATGAAAGTACGTTTCATCATGGAAGTGGCATGGCAGGCTCACTTCGCCCGACTGCTGAGGAACTTGCTAACTACGGCGAACCTGATTTCGTATCATTCAACGCTTCCAAAGCAAAAGTTGACAACTACAAGGAACTGGGTCTGAACTCTGAAACAGCTACTGTATTCAACTTGAAGACCAACGAACAGGTTATCCTGAACACTTGGTACGGCGGTGAAATGAAGAAGGGTATGTTCTCTATCATGAACTACAAGAACCCGCTTCGCGGTATCGCTTCCATGCACTGT
>ENA-OPNM01000603-OPNM01000603.1-human-gut-metagenome-genome-assembly--contig:-NODE-603-length-9582-cov-1.526819_pt1 | contig 9582 bp, 10 predicted proteins | sample MGYA00241541_ERZ501779 | MGnify/ENA primary metagenome ERZ501779 (study PRJEB25962, sample SAMEA2042558) | human gut metagenome | biome: human gut; feature: human-associated habitat; material: faeces...
TACACGATGCGGCGTTTTTTTATTAACATCCCCGGTTAAATGCCTAATTTTGCAGCATATACCTGAACTTATGGCTAAAGGACGAGACAAAAAACTGATAGAACTCCGTGATGAAGCCCTGTGCCGCCGTTACTATTACTGGACGGAGGTGCAGCGCCTGCGTTTTGATGATGCCCTGAAAGTGTTGTCCCGCCAGGAGTTTTTCATTTCCGAGGAGCGGATCATGTCCATTATCCGGTGCAAGTGCCGGGAGCTGAAGGACTTGGAGGTGAAGCCCGTCCCAAAGGTTAAGAAACCCCGCCTGACAGCCGTCCAGCTTTCCCTGTTCACGGGGGAATGAACCTTCCCCTTACTGCATGGCCGACTCGTCATGCAGCGTGAAAGAATAAACCGTCTCGTACACCTTGATGTTTCCCGGCAGCGAATAGTCCCGGCTCTTTACCCTGACCAGCGGGCTGGTCTCTTCCGTGCACTGGAACTCCTGCAAGGCTTTGTACAGCTCTTTGGCCTTCAGCTGCCGTTCCCTTACCTTGTCATAGGTTCCGGAGGTGTAGTGGGTGTCATCGTAGCAGTCAATGGCCAGTCGTATGGTGATGAGTGACTCGCTTTTCTGTACCCCGTAACCGAGGTCATTCCAGTCCGATTCGGCGTTCCCGACAAGCACGCAGGGGAAGGTTACCGGATAGTGGTCCTCCTCCGCCCCGGCTTCAAGCTGTCCGTAGTCCTCGTCAATGTATGACAGTTCAGGCATCTTTTCGGCGATGCGTTCCATGATCGCGATAAAAATTTCTTCCATGTTGTTATAAGTTTAAAATATTTCTGATTTCATTCTCCATTTTACGGTCTATCTTTTCGGACAGTTCCCGGCTTTCCCCGATAAACTGGCGTTGCGGTATTTTTATCCGGAGCTTTTTCTTTTTGGTCAGCGCCAGCCTTTTCCATTTCAGCGCTTCCTGATTTTCCTGCGGTTCATTGTTTGCGGCAGAACCCTTCTTTTTGCCTTTTCTTTTGCCCGTGGCGGCTTTTTTAGCCTTGCCTGAAGCCTGGTAATACTTCGCCCATGCAAAACGCCGCATTTGGGGCGTAACAGTCGGATGAACTTCTCCTCCCCAGTTATTGACCGGCGCATAGACGAGTTCGTTTGCCACCCTCACTCGGTATTCTCCCGGCATGTATTTGACGGAGCTGAAGAGATGGTTCCTTCCGGAGAGCAGCGTCCCGTAGCTCCCTGCCGCATCGGTCCGTCCCGAGGACAGCCTTTTCGCTTTCGGCCACGGGTGTAATCCTCCGTTTACGAAACCTTCCCGGCGGAAGTTGTCCTGGAAATGGTCTTTTGCCATTCGTCCAGCGATAACCGGCATTTTCCGTTTCATTAGCCCATCCAGTTCTTTCCGTTTGGCTTTTATCAGTTTTGAATATTCTTTTATGTCCATGAATGACTGAATTAAAAAATAATTTTATACTTTTGCAGCAAGGCGTTTTTTATGTGCCTTTTTGCGTTATGGAAATACCTAAACAAGTGTCGGAATTAGCAAACAGTAGCGGTTACAACTCCGTTGTCTTATCAGCCAGTTCCCCTGAAGGAAGCATCTATTCCGTGGGCTGTGTTGACGGGGATGGTTTTGAGTTGCCTGTCGGTCTTCCCGCCTTTATTCTGTTCGACGGCCAGTCCTGCCGTCTGGTGGACGGTGAGGAGGGGCTGGCACTTTCTTCCCGTTTATTTGGTGATGAATAGTCCCATGATTTTGGGATTTACCAGTTTGTTGTCTATTCTTATCACTCCCACACGGCCCGCTTTCATGCTCTGTATGTAATTGCTTGCATCATCCTTTCCGGTTTGCGGGTCGAAGAACCTTGTCTTTCCTTCAGTCACCTCTGCGCAGAACACGTGTGCGGAGCCGCCTTTCCAGGCACAATATATCTCGTATATTCCATCCTCTCTGAATTTTTCCCTGAAGTATTCCTTCAGCCGGTTTGCATTCATTACTTGATATCCCTTTCTGACCTGCCATTTATAGGTATAGTCATAATCCGGCTTTGTTCCGTCCCGGTTCAGGAAACGTTCTTCCCATGTGATACCTTGTTTTGCCATTTCATTGTATGCGCTTTGTCTGATGTTGGGTTTTGCCTCGATGTCAAACCCCAACCTTCTGAGCATGTGTGTCACGGTGCAGGTCTGGCAATTCACGCGGTATCCTTCCTCTTTTCCGAATTTCGGGTTCTCCTTTCCCTTGTTCGCCTGTTCGTATGTCATCGGCTTGCCTTTGGTAACGCCGAGTGCCTTTTCTATCTTGAGATTGTTGCGGGCGATGTCGGTTTTTTCCTCCAGCGTCAGGTTGTCCGGCATTTCGGCTATCATTTCGTTGATGCGCCTGGTCAGTGCGTCCACGGCTTTTTTTGCTCCCGGATGCGCTTCAGTAATGTAGGGGTGTTTGTCTGAAAACAGTTTGCCGTCTTTTCCCGGATTGTTTTCCAGACCGTCATGTGCCTTGTTCTGCCCGTTTTCGTCCGGTACCGCTGTCGGCGCTTCATCCGTTGATGAGAGCGTGCACTTGCAGTTCCATCTGTCTCCGGGCCTGTGCTCGTTCCAGAACGGATCATCTATCGGACGTATGGTCCCCCAGAAAATCTGGTGGTCGGCTCCCGGCGTCACACTTGTGGACGGCATCCATTTGAGGTTCGGCAATACATCCTTTTCCCTTTCGAACTGTCTCCAGTCCGCGGCCTGGTGTGCCCGTATGACGGCCGTGTCGTATTCTGTACGCAGCCAATGGATCATCTGGTGGTCGGCTATGGGCATGGCTTCCTTCACCCACTGTTCAAACGGCTTTAAACTTCCGTTTTTGTCCAGCAGCAGCGCTGCCATGTCGTTCTGTGCCCTGTGTACCTTGAAAGCTGCGAACACGGCGTTGTTCATTCGGATTTCACGGTAGAAGTCATAATCCGGATCATCGGTTTTCCGTGTCCCAAACCCCTTGTCGGTGGCTTTGTTCATCGTTTTCCACGTGGCCTCGAACAGGTTCTCCTCGATGTCGGTCATGGGATGGAAATCTTTGCTGTATATGTTCTTCAGGGCTTTCTTCAGTACCTCTTCATCGAACGAGAATAAAGTTTCCACCTGTTTGTCCTCCATTCTGTAGAGGTCGTTTATCACCATTCTAAAGCTGCCCCGTCTCTCCCCGGGGCTTTCCCGAAAAAACGTTTCAGCCAGTTGTATGCGTTTTTAAGGGCATTTTTCTTTTCTTTGGGTGTTCCTTTACCGTGCTTTTCCAGTTCCGGTTCTTCTTCCGGATCCGGTTCATCCTCTTCCGCCTTTTCGGTCTCTCGGGCCTTCGCTGCCTCGATTTCCGCCGCTTTCTCCTCCTGGCGTTTCTTCAGCTCGTCATAGTTTGCCGGTTTCTCGATCCCGAATTCCTCGTAGAGGTAGTCGTCACCTACCGGCAGGTTGAAGTTCGTACGCAGCTGTGTGAGGATGGACATCTTTTTCTCCGGTTCGATAAGCTTCTTTTCCGGATAGCAGAACTCCCCGCCTGTGGTGTCTATTCCGAGCATTGCGAATATGTCGGCCATGTCATAGTTGAGCACGTCGAGGATGTCCTGCCTGTCGGAGAGCGTCACTTTCTCCTCCACGTCCTTGTGTACGGTTCCCAGTGCCTGTGTGCCCTTGTCGGAGGCTTCGGTGGTGAGCGTGTTTCCGAGGAACAGCTTTGAGATTTCGTTGTTGCAGCGCTCGCAGAGCTTGTCGTAGAGGTCCGCGCTCCCTGTCTTGTTCGCGGCTTCCACGAGCTTGAGCACCGTATCCTCCGCGTGCACGAAAACCGACAGGCTTCCGGTGCTGTCCGCGTCGTCCAGCGCCCTCTGCCGTGCCTCGTCGTCATCCGTGGGATACGTGTACTCCCTGATGGGCGCTCCGAACACTTCCGCGAACTGTGCCCAGTCCGCCACGTCGTTACGTTTGTATATCACCCAGATGGCTGCTTTCACCAGCAGTCCGGGATCGTCGGGTGAACCGATGAACAACAGGTCGGGGTACTCGTCCCAGGACGTCCCGGTGGTGTCCGTCTGGTGCCGCAGTATGAGCCTGCGCACGGGATCGACGTGTTTGCGCGGTATCAGGTCGTAGTTCACCCATTCCCCCTTGCGGTAGAACTGCACGAGTGAGAACCCCCAGAATTTGGCGTCCAGGATGTCCCCTATGAACTTCCGGAACCATGGGGACCTGATCTGCTTGTTCACCTTCTCGTCCGGCTTCCCGTTCCTGCGGAATTCTATGGAAGATGCCAGTGCGGCATTCTTCCGTTTCTCTATGACACTTGTCAGGTGCGTGTCCATGAGTATGTCGCTGAACAGGTCGTACAGCCTGAAGCGTCTGGAGTAGTCCACATTCTCGAAAGCCCTTACCGCGAGCATGTAGTCCGCTATGTCTATACCGAACCTTCTGGGCTGTGTCAGTATGATGGTTGCGGGTCCTTTCTGCCCGGGCCTCGGCAGGTTCCCGCTTTGGGTTATCTTTCCGGCCCCTTTCTTTCTTTTGTTCATATTACCAATGGTTTACACGTTTACGGTTGCTTTTGATAAGGAAATTTGATTTTGCCGCCCTCGTCTCTTCGGACAGCAGGGGCAGGCCGTCCACCGATATCTCCTCGGCCGCCACGGCTTTCAGCCATTCGACCGCCCTTTCGTGGCGTTCCTTCCGCAGCGGTGACAGGTTCCTCGGGTTATGTATGCAGAAGATGTGGTACACGGCTATGTCGATGGCCATCATCAGGACAAGCTGGTTGCGTTTGTCACCGGTTGCCGTGAATATTTTGTCACAGTCGTAACGTCTGGAAAGGTAGCAGCGCATCTCGGCGACGGCGCGGTCCTCGCATATCTCCACGACGGCGTCGTCCTCCCTTGTCAGTGCGTCCAGAATCTCGCGGTGTATGCTCGCGTCGTAGTCTGAAAGTTCGATAAATTTGCTCATAATGATAGGTATTGAAGTTTACACTCTGTACTTGTTTTGTGACCGCGTGCTTTTCCTTGTGACAATGACGGGCTTTTCCGACTGTCTGGCCTTGCGGTCTATAATTCTGTTTCCCCCCTCCACGCAGTCGGGTCCGTCTGCCGGATAGGTCAGTTGCAGGTTGAACAGCTTGAACTGTTCCGCCATCCGTTTCATGTGCGGGTTGTCCTTTTCGGCCTCGTTGAGTACCAGGTTCCCCTCCCGGTTGAGCGGTTCCAGGTTCGCCTCGATACGTGTGGCCTTGTCGGTCTTCTTCTCCTCGTCCCCGGCGATGTACAGTGATATTTTCCTTTCCCTGCGTATCCGCCGCACGATGGGCTGGAATACCTGCTGGAAAAAAGGATCCTGTAATTTGTTGTTCTCCATGTAACAGTATACGGTGGTTTTCCCGCCCACGAACTCCAGCAGCTTGATGTACCACTCTACAAATTCCGCGTTCAGCCCCCTGTCCAGGAACGTTTTTATCAGATAAAGCCTTCCCGCGAGTTTCCCGAGCAGGCACACCGTTTTGGTGGAACTTTTTTTCGTCTTGTTCTCTCCCGGTGCGGGGTCCCCGTATATCACCAGGAACTTGAACTTGGAAAGTGCCGGCACTTTCCCGTAGGTGATTTCCGCGAACACGCCGCCGTCCACCACCGGGTTGTTGAAGAACTCTTTCTGTGCCGCCGCCGCGCTGACCAGTGAGAGGAAGAGGTCTATATCCTCCTCGGAGTTCTTTTCGGGCCATACGGACAGCCCGTCCTTTCCCCGGATGTTGATGATATCCACGTGCCCGATTCCTTTCGCCTTCAGTTCGGTTGCCTTTTCGATGGCCCTTTTGATGCAGCAGTCCGGCGCGATGATGTTCCCGTTGAACAGGATGCGGTAGTTTCCCGATACGGACATGGTCGGTATCAGCGCCTCCTCCAGCCATTTCCATTTGGTTTTGATCCGTTCCGGATTCCGGCACTCCTCGTCGGTGTCTATATCGTCCACCAGAATGAAGTCCGGCCGGAAGTTCTTGTTACGCGTACCGCGCGGTGACTGCCCGGCTCCGATGGCGCGGAAGGAGCATCCGGACATGCAGGTGAACTCCCCGGTTTCCCACGCTCCCGGTTTTTTCTGCTGTCCGTAGTCCTGTATGATCCGCTGGTTCTCCTCGAAGTTCGCCATGAACGGCAGCAGTAGCCTTTCCGCATTGTCTGCCGAGTTGGAGATCAGCAGCACGTTGCGTATCTTTTTTGTCAGTGCCAGTTTGGATATCTCCATCATGGAGCGTGCGGATTTCGCCAGCTCGCGTGACCAGGCCCTTACCTCGTACCAGCGGTTGTTCCTCATCAGCCGCCCGGTGGCTTTTTTGTGGAAGGCGGCGGACTCGCAGGTGCAATACATGGCGAAGTAGTATTTGAACCACTCCTCGTCGTTCTTCTCCAGTCTTTCCCGCCTCTGCCTGATTTCCGTTTCCGTGTCCGTGGGGTTGATGTCCGAATGTTCGCGCACGGATGCCACCAGCTCGTTCCAGTTGTCCAGTGCGATCCTGTCCTGGGGTGTGAGTCTTTTCTTTGCCATGTCAGGATAATTTTGATTTGACAAACGCGTCCAGAAGCGGGGTGATCTCCTTCGCCTGCGTGGAATCGTAGGTCCGCACCCATTTGAGCAGGTCGGAGAACACGGAGATGATGTCCGCCAGCCCCACTTCTGTTTCCAGTTTCTTGATGGCGTTCGACAGTTTGGAAATGGTGTCCGCTTCCGCGGCGTTCGGGAACCGTCCCATGATGGCGTTGTTGAGTTCCGCCAGCTGCCGGTACAGGTTCTTCAGCTGCTCCTCCCGTGTGATGGTTATGGAAGCCTTCAGCTGCTCCCAGTTTCCTTTGCCTATCCAGTTGTTCACAGTCACCCGTGAAACCCCCACACGCTCGGCTATTTCCGCCTGCGTGAGCGTTTCGCGGGTGTAGAGCGTTTTCGCCCATGCCTTTTTCTGCTCGTTTGTAAGTTCGGCCATATTACCTCCTTTTTTACGTGCAAAATTGATAAGGAAAAGGAGCGAAAAAAAACGCGCTCCGCATGATGACATTTTAAAGCGTCATGGCAATCCTTTAAAGTCTCCATGATGAAAACGCGGTTTGAAAAAGGCTTTTAATCCCCCTAATTTCGCACCGTAAACTTTGCAGGGAAGGACCTGCCAAAACGATAGTGACATGAGTAGATTTTTCAATATGATACCCGGAACCGATGCCTGTTGCATCCTTCTTTACGGTGACATCGGTGAGTACGATGATAACGTGCGCAGCGGTGATATTGCCCGTGAACTTCTGGAAGCGGAAGCCCTGACCGGGAAGGTGGACGTGCGTATCAACAGCAACGGCGGCGAGGTTTATTCGGGCATCGCCATTTTCAATGCCTTGAAGAACAGCAAGGCCGACATTACCATCTACGTAGACGGCATCGCCGCCAGCATGGCCTCCGTCATCGCCCTTTGCGGCAAGCCCGTGCAGATGAGCCGTTATGCCCGTCTGATGCTTCACAGTGTCCAGGGCGGCTGTTACGGCAACAAGGATGAGATGAAGGACTGCATCCGTGAGATCGAGGCGCTTGAGGATACCCTTTGCGAGATGTATGCCACCCGTATGGGCAAGGACAAGGAGGAAATCCGCGCGATGTATTTTGACGGCAAGGATCACTGGCTGCGTGCCGACGAGGCGCTGGCGCTGGGGCTTATCGACGGTATTTATGACGCTGACCCGGTACCGGAGGACAGTACCCCCGAACAAGTATTTCAAATATTCAATAACCGGCTGCACAAGCCACAAAACGAGAATAGCATGAATTTAGACGAACTCAAGAGACGTCCGCGGTTCAAGAACTGTGCGACGGATGACGATTTCCTGCGTGAAATCGGACTGCTGGAAACGGAGGCTGGCAAAGTCCCGGCCCTTGATGCCGAGGTCACCCGCCTGAAGGGCGAACTGAAGGTGTTCCAGGACAAGGCGGATGCGGATGACGCTGCCGCGCGTAAGAAACTGCTTGATGATGCGGAACAGGACGGCCGTATCGATGCCGCCACCCGCCCCATCTATGAGAACCTTCTGGCAAAAGACCGGGAGAACGGGGAAAAGGCATTGGAGAAGCTTTCCCCCAAACGTAGTGTCATGACCGACCTTCGTGTGAATCCGACGGGTGAAAGCCCCTGGAACAAGCGCATGAGCGAGATTAAGGACAAGTTGAACCATAAATAAAAACATTTGCCATGGCAATAGTAGTAAGAAACACGAATTACAACGGCGAGGTACTGGAGAAAATACTGGTCCTGGCCACCACCGGGAATGACCTTGTAGAAAAAGGTCTGATCATGGTGATCCCCGGTGTGGAGAAAAAAATCAGCCTGCCGCGTATCAAGACGGGCAAGATGCTCCAGAAGCGTAAGGAGAACCCGACTTTGGAAGACTCGAAAGGCAATTTCAATTACTCGGAGAAATCACTGGATCCGGAGGACTTCATGGCGTTCACGACTTTCAATCCCCGTGCCTTCGAGCATGTTTGGCGCAAGTGGCAGCCGAAGGGCAACCTCGTGTTTGCCGAACTTCCCCCCGAAGCGCAGAACACGCTTCTGGATGAACTTAGCAAGAGTGTGAAGTTCGAGCTGGGCTGGCATTACCTGAACGGCGAGTTCGGTTCGGACGACGACCACCTTTTCAACGGTATCCTGACCCAGGCGGCTAAAGATCCGGATGTGATCGTGGTTCCGGCTCCTTCCGATACTTCCATGATCGGCAAGTTGAAGGCTGTCCGCAAGGCTATTCCAAAAGCCCTGCGTGAGAATCCGAACCTGCGTATCCTGATGAGTATTGACGACTTCGACAAGTACGATGACGAGCTGACCGAACGCGAGTACAAGAACACGAGCGAGACGGACATCAACAAGAAGCGTTACAAGGGTATCACCATCGAGACGCTGAATTCCTGGCCTGATGGCCTTATCGTAGCCACGCTCTGCTCGATGAGCGCTGACGGCAACCTTTTTGCCGGTGTGAACCTCCAGGACGATGAGGAGGTGATCCAGATTGACAAGTGGATGAACTCCAGCGAGCTGTACTTCTTCAAGCTGCTTATGAAGGCCGACACGGAAATCGCCTTCGGCGAGGAGTTCGTGGTGCTTGACACCCGTGAGACTCCGGTGTTCAAGGTAGTGGAACGCAGCATTTCTGCCGATCCGGCCGCTCTTTCTTTCAAGGCCGCCGGTGAGAGCAAGGAGGTGAAGGTCACTGCCTCCGGTGATTACAGCGTGGTTTCCATTCCTGCCGGTTTCACGGCAGTCGGTACCGATGGCTCTCTGACGGTCACCGCCGGTGTGAACAGTAGCGGCAAGGCGGTATCCGGCACACTTGTACTGGGCCTGGACGCCGATCCGGAGAAGAAGGTGGAGATAGCACTGTCCCAGGCGGCCGTTGATGAAGAGGAAGGCGGTGAGTGATGGGAAAGCTGAAGTATCTTGTCATCCATTGCACGGCCACTCCTGAAGGGCGTGAGGTAAGCGGTGCGGAGATTCGCGCCTGGCATACGAACCCCGTCTCAAAGGGCGGCCGCGGCTGGAAGCAGGT
>ENA-OPNM01000606-OPNM01000606.1-human-gut-metagenome-genome-assembly--contig:-NODE-606-length-9541-cov-2.691967_pt1 | contig 9541 bp, 7 predicted proteins | sample MGYA00241541_ERZ501779 | MGnify/ENA primary metagenome ERZ501779 (study PRJEB25962, sample SAMEA2042558) | human gut metagenome | biome: human gut; feature: human-associated habitat; material: faeces...
TTAATCCGTGAAATCCTGTATAATTCCGCGCCTGAAAGAAATAAACCGCAAGCGTTTTTTATTTTGCCGCACTCTCTTTATTCTACCGTCACAGCCGTACCGCAAGCAGTCACCATCAGCATACTGCCGCTACCGCCTACCGTTTCGTAATCAAGGTCAACGCCAATCACTGCATTAGCGCCCAACAAACGGGCTTGTTCCTGCATCTCGCGAAGCGCCGTATCTTTAGCCTCACGAAGCACTTCCTCGTACGAACCGCTGCGTCCGCCTACCACATCGCGGATACTGGCAAAAAAGTCACGGAATACATTGGCGCCGATAATTGTTTCGCCGGATACGATGCCATAATAACGGGTTATCTTTGCACCCTCAATCACTGAAGTCGTTGTTATTAACATAATCTTTATTTTTAAGTTATCTGCAACTTATCAGACGCACAAAGAGGAAGAAAAGTTGCAGCAATAGTCAAAAAAAAAAATTAAATACGCAATTTCATCCGGCAAGCATCAAAACATACGGCTCACACGCTCTATGCCCGCTACCAATACATCTATCTCCTCTTTCGTGTTATACAGACCAAATGAAGCACGCACCGTTCCTTCAATGCCGAGACGCTGCATCAACGGTTGTGCGCAGTGATGCCCCGTACGTACGGCAATGCCCAAACGGTCGAGCAAAGTGCCCATATCGAAATGGTGAATATCGCCTACGAGGAAAGAGATAACACTCCCTTTCTCTTCGGCCTCACCGAAGATGCGCATACCGGGAATCTCTTTCAAACGTGTCATGGCATATGTAGTCAGTTCATGTTCATGGGCGGCAATCTTCTCCATGCCGATGTCAGAAACGTAATCCAACGCTTTGGCAAGCCCTGTCGTACCGATATAATCGGGTGTTCCCGCCTCGAACTTGAAAGGAAGTTCATTGAAGGTAGTCCGTTCGAACGATACATGCTGTATCATTTCGCCGCCACCCTGGTAGGGGGGCATCTTATCGAGCCATTCTTCTTTACCGTAAAGCACACCCACACCGGTAGGACCGTACACCTTGTGACCGGAAAAAACGTAGAAATCCGCATCCAAATCCTGCACATCCACCGGCATATGCGGAATGGACTGGGCTCCGTCCACAAGCACGGGAACGCCTTGCCCGTGGGCATAGCGTATCATCTCCTTTACGGGATTCACCGTACCCAGCACATTGGATACATGGGCTACGCTGACAATCTTCGTACGTTCGGAAAACAACTGTTTGTACTCGTCCAACAAAAGTTCGCCTCTGTCATTCATCGGGATAACTTTAATGGCAATCCCTCTTTTGGCAGCCAGCAATTGCCAGGGAACGATGTTGCTGTGATGTTCCATGACGGAGAGAATCACCTCATCCCCCTCCTGCATAAACTCCTCACCGAAGCTGGACACAAACAGATTGATACTTTCCGTCGTGCCGCGGGTAAAGATGATTTCATTCGTACTGCCGGCATGGATGAACTTCCGTACCGTCTCGCGAGATGCCTCGTGCAACTCCGTAGCCTGCTGCGAAAGGAAATGCACACCGCGATGCACATTGGCATTGACCGAATAGTACTCATCCGTAATGGCATCCACCACCTGACGGGGTTTCTGCGTAGTCGCACCGTTATCCAAGTAAACCAACGGCTTACCATATACCTCACGGGAAAGTATCGGAAAATCAGCTCTTATCTTTTGAAGGTCCATATCTTTTAAATTATGAATTATGAATGAAGAATAAGCTGCGCAGCATCAGTACCCGCATGGCAATTCTTCATTCATAATTCTCCATTATTTACATATTGCACACCCGCGGCATTTGTTCAGTTCACCGCGGAAACGTTTCTCCACCAGCAGGTGCAGACGGTCTTTCAAGGCATCCAGGCGGATTGTATCAATCACCTCGTTTACAAAAGCGAACATCAGCAGCAAACGTGCCTCATGCACGGAGATGCCGCGCTGCTGCATATAGAACAGGGCGCTTTCATCGAGCTGGCCTACCGTAGCGCCATGACTGCACTTCACATCATCGGCATAAATCTCCAGTTGCGGCTGGGTATACATATGCGCTTCGCGAGTGGCGCAAAGATTACGGTTCGTTTGCTGGGAACTCGTATGCTGTGCACCCGGACGTACCAGTACCAGGCCTGCAAAAGCACCGACAGACTGGTCGTCGAGCACATACTTAAAGAGTTCGTTGCTGGTACAGTTGGGCACTGCATGGTCTATGGTGGTATTGTTGTCCACATGCTGGTTCTTATCCGCAACAGCCATCCCGCAAAGGTTCAGTTCAGCACCTTCGCCGGCAAGCGTAACTTCGGTTGTATTACGGGTAGTACCGTTATGCAAAGTCATTCCGTTCAGCAAAACGTTGCTGTTAGCTTCTTGTCTGACATACAAACTGCTGATGCGTACCGTACTGGTATGCGTCTCCTCCAGTTCATAGAAGTCGAAAGTGGCGTTCTCCCCGACGAATACCTCTACCACTTGCGTAGCAAGGAAATTCACACTGTCCATGGCGTGGTCGCATGCCAGAAGACGGGCTTGCGCACCCTCTTCCAAAATGATAAGCACACGGCGGTTCACCATAAAGTTGACATCGCCGCGCAGAATGTTCACCAACTGGATAGGTTTCTCCACCACCACGTTCTTGGGAACATACAGCAATACGCCGTCCTGCGCAAAGGCAGTATTGAAAGCCGTCACTCCATCTTTGGAAGTATCTGCCAGCTTACCGTAGTACTTCTTTACCAGCTCCGGACGCTGTTCCGCCATTTCCTTGAGGCTACCGAAGATAACGCCTTCAGGCAAATGCGACTTCGGCAAAGCCTTGTTATAGAAAGCATCATTCACAACAAAGTAAAGGGAGGTGCTCATATTCGGCACATCACACTTGAATACTTCGTAGGGATTAACCGGAATTTCCAACCGGTTCAGGTTCAGTCCGTAATCGGGTTCAAAGAACTTGCTGACATCGGTATATTTATATTTCTCCGTCTTACGGGTAGGAAAGCCAAGCCGCTCGAAGTCGGCAAATGCAGCGGCACGCGGAGCATTCAGCGCTTCGGCGCTATGACGGCATATCATCGCCTCCGTTTGGGAGAAAAGGTCTATATATTGTTGCTCTACACTCATGTTATCTGATTATGAGTTTTGAATTATAATTATGAACGGGCTGCGCATCATCATGTCGCAGGATAATTCATAATTCATAATCCATAATTTATAATTCACTCGCTTCTTTCTTAATCCAATCGAAGCCGCGTGCTTCAATCTCCTTAGCCAGTTCGGGGCCGCCCGTCTTCACGATGCGTCCGCCAAGCAGTACATGGACGGTATCCGGTTTCAGATAGTCCAGCAGGCGTTGGTAGTGGGTGATGACCATTGCGCTGGTCTGGGGAGTCTTCAGTTTGTTGAAGCCATCGGCTACAATGCGCAAAGCATCTACATCAAGGCCGGAATCCGTTTCGTCGAGAATGGCGAAAGTAGGTTCCAGCATAGCCATTTGGAAGATTTCGTTGCGTTTCTTCTCACCGCCGCTGAAGCCTTCGTTCACGCTACGGTTGGCAAGTTTGTTGTCCAGTTCGACAATGGCGCGTTTCTCGCGCATCAGTTTCAAGAATTCGCTGGCAGACAGGGCGGGCAGATGGCGGTATTTACGCTGTTCATTGACAGCGGCACGCATAAAGTTCACCATCGAAACTCCCGGTATCTCCACCGGTGTCTGGAACGAAAGGAAAATACCTTCATGGGCACGGTCTTCGGGACTCATAGCCAAAAGGTCCTTACCGTTGAAAGTTACCGTACCGCGTGTCACCTCGTATGCAGGATGTCCCACCAGCACATTGCTCAGTGTACTCTTTCCGGCTCCGTTCTGTCCCATCAGGGCATGCACCTCACCGTCGCGGATCGTGAGGTTGATGCCTTTCAATATCTCTTTGCCATTGATGCTGGCGTGCAGGTCTTTTATCTCTAACATGATATTTAATTTTTAATTTTGAATTCCAATAGCTATCCTACGCTTCCCTCGAGTGAAATCGCCAACAATTTCTGCGCCTCTACGGCAAACTCCATAGGCAGCTTGTTGAGCACTTCCTTTGCATAACCGTTCACAATCAGTCCTACGGCATCTTCCGTAGAAATGCCGCGCTGGTTACAATAGAATATCTGGTCTTCGCTAATCTTGCTGGTGGTTGCCTCGTGCTCTACAATGGCCGTCTCGTTATGGATATCCATGTAAGGGAACGTATGCGCACCGCACTTATCGCCCAGCAGCAAGGAGTCGCACTGGCTATAGTTACGGGCATTGTCCGCTTTTTGGGCAACGCGCACCAGACCGCGGTAAGAGTTTTCGCTCCGTCCGGCGGAGATACCCTTGCTGACGATAGTGCTGCGGGTATTCTTTCCGAGATGAATCATCTTTGTACCGGTATCTGCCTGCTGGTAATTATTGGTTACCGCCACGCTGTAAAACTCTGCCGTGGAGTTATCGCCCGAAAGGATGCAGGACGGATATTTCCAGGTAATGGCCGAACCGGTTTCCACCTGCGTCCAGGACAGTTTGCTATTTACCCCTTTGCAGTGTCCGCGTTTCGTTACGAAATTATACACGCCGCCTTTGCCTTCGGCATCACCCGGATACCAGTTCTGGACAGTGCTGTACTTCACTTCCGCACGGTCGTGCACCACAATCTCCACAATGGCGGCATGCAGTTGGTTTTCGTCACGCATCGGCGCCGTACATCCCTCCAGGTAGGAAACGTACGAATCATCATCCGCCACAATCAACGTTCTTTCAAACTGTCCGGTATTGCGGGCATTGATACGGAAGTAAGTGGACAACTCCATCGGACAACGTACCCCTTTCGGAATATAGACGAAAGAACCGTCGGAGAACACCGCAGAGTTCAGTGCCGCAAAGAAGTTGTCACGATAAGGCACCACCGAACCGAGATATTTCTGTACCAAGTCGGGATGCTCGTGTACAGCCTCGCTGAACGAGCAGAAGATGATTCCTTTCTCCATCAGTGTCTCCTTGAAGGTAGTCTTTACAGACACCGAGTCCATAACGGCATCCACAGCCATACCGCTTAACGCCATCTGTTCTTCCAGCGGAATGCCCAGCTTATTGAAAGTCTTTATCAACTCAGGGTCTACCTCATCCATGCTTTTCGGTCCTTCCTTCTTCTTCGTAGGGTCGGCATAGTAGGATATGGCCTGATAATCTATTTCGGGAATGCGGAGATGTGCCCATGTAGGCATCTCCAATGTCAGCCAGTGGCGATATGCCTTCAGGCGGAACTCCAGCAACCATTCCGGTTCTCCCTTCTTCTCAGAGATAAGCCGCACTACATCTTCATTCAGCCCGCGCTCAATGATGTCTGTATGCACGTCGGTCGTGAAACCGTACTTATACTTCTCCTGAGTGAGTTCCTTTACATATTTATTGGGTTCTTCTTGTTGCATCACTTCTATAATTACAAATTATGAATTACAAAATCACGGTTCACGGTATCAGTCAAAGTCTCCGTTTACAATCTGCTCCGTAACCGCCTTTGCTGCGGGAAAGAATATCCCGGCAAACTCTTCCATAGGATAATATAACACTGATTCTTTCTTTTTTGTTTTGCTAATCAGCGTATTGTCTCCGTCTATAAATTCGATGACACCAATCAGCAGGCTCGTCAGCAGGAGGTACTTCAAAGCCCCTAGACCAGCCCCCAACCAATGATTGAGCCAGCCCAGCGAGACGGCCTCCATTGCCCGGGTCAGCAGAGAAGCCACCAGGGAGAAGAGCAAAGGAACAGCCAGCCAGATGAAGACAAATGCCAGTACTTGCGCCACTGTCATAGAGTCTGTCAACATGGGGCACAGCTTCACTGCCAACGAGGCATACAAAGCCTTTGCCGCCAGCAGACCGACAATCAGCCCCAGCAGAGAGGCCAATTGCTTCACAAAACCTTTCATGAAGCCGATGATTGCGCCCAAGCCGAAAGCAGCCAATATGATGATATCTATAATTGCCATAAAATTAATGTACCAATGTGACAATATGCTAATGTGCCAATATGCTAATGGGTCAATGAGCAAATAACTAATATGCAAAATGTGCCAATTGCCCTGCGGCATTTTCTGTACGCGCAGCCAATTGGCACATTAGCATATTTGCACATTATTCAATTATAATGTTTGCTTCACTTCTATTTCTTCGTAAGATTCGATAATATCGCCCACCTTGATGTCGTTGCAGTTTGTCAGGCTGATACCGCACTCGAAATTGGTACCTACCTCCTTCACGTCGTCCTTGAAGCGCTTCAGGGCATTGATGGCACCCGTAAAGATTACGATACCGTCGCGTATCAAACGGGCCTTGTCGCTGCGTTTCACCTTTCCGGTCTTCACCATTGCACCGGCTACCAAACCCACCTTCGTGATGTTGAACACTTCGCGCACCTCGATGGTTGCCGTTATCTGCTCCTTCAATGTCGGTGCCAGCATACCTTCCATGGCAGCCTTCACCTCTTCGATGGCATCGTAGATGACGGAGTACTTGCGGATATCCACACCCTCCTGCTCTGCCATCTTGGCGGCAGCACCCGAAGGACGTACCTGGAAACCGACGATAATCGCATCCGAAGCGGCAGCCAGCGAGACATCCGATTCGGAAATCTGACCGACACCCTTGTGGATTACGTTTACCTGCACCTGCTCCGTAGACAGCTTGATTAAAGAGTCGCTCAACGCTTCCACAGAACCGTCCACGTCACCCTTCACAATCACGTTCAGCTCATGGAAGTCACCCAGCGCCAGACGGCGGCCCACTTCGTCGAGCGTCAGCATCTTCTGCGTACGCAAACCTTGTTCACGCTGCAACTGTTCGCGTTTGTTGGCAATCTCGCGTGCTTCCTGCTCCGTTTCGATTACGTGGAACGTGTCGCCAGCAGCAGGTGCACCGTTCAAGCCCAATATCAGGGCAGGTGTAGAAGGACCAGCCTCCTGCATGCGTTGGTTACGCTCATTGAACATAGCCTTCACCTTACCGTAGCTGGTACCCGCCAGCACGATGTCGCCCATTTTCAAGGTACCGTTGGAAACGAGTACCGTAGCCACATAGCCACGACCCTTATCCAATGAGGACTCGATAATGGAACCGGTAGCACGGCGGTTCGGGTTTGCTTTCAGCTCCAGCATTTCTGCTTCGAGCAGCACTTTCTCCATCAACTCGGGTACACCGATACCCTTTTTGGCAGAGATATCTTGCGACTGATACTTACCGCCCCACTCTTCCACCAAGAAGTTCATGGCAGCCAGCTCTTCCTTAATCTTGTCGGGATTGGCAGTCGGTTTATCAATCTTATTGATTGCAAATACAATAGGAACACCCGCAGCCATGGCATGGTTGATGGCTTCCTTTGTCTGCGGCATCACGTTGTCGTCAGCAGCCACAATGATGATGGCAATATCCGTAGCTTTGGCACCACGGGCACGCATGGCGGTAAACGCCTCGTGACCCGGAGTATCGAGGAATGTAATCTTACGTCCGTCATCCAGCGACACGTGGTAGGCACCGATGTGCTGTGTGATACCACCCGCTTCACCGGCAATCACATTCGCCTTACGGATATAGTCGAGCAATGAAGTCTTACCGTGGTCTACGTGACCCATCACCGTTACAATCGGAGCGCGAGGTTCCAAATCTTCCTCATCATCCTCTTCCTCTACGATGGCCTGCGCCACTTCTGCACTTACATATTCTGTCTTGAAGCCGAATTCCTCAGCCACCAAGTTGATGGTCTCGGCATCCAGACGCTGGTTGATGGATACCATCATACCAATGCTCATACAAGTGGCGATGACCTGAGTAACAGAAACATCCATCATGCTTGCCAACTCGTTGGCCGTCACGAATTCCGTAATCTTCAGTACCTTGCTTTCTGCCATTTCCATGTCTTCCAATTCCTGCATACGGCTGGAAGCCATGTCACGTTTTTCCTTACGATACTTGGCACCTTTGTTCTTTCCTTTGGAAGTGAGGCGTGCCAAAGTTTCCTTTACCTGCTTTGCCACATCCTCTTCACTTACTTCCTGCTTGATTACAGGTTTCTTGAAGCGGTCTTTATTCTTGTTCTTACCGGCTGGTTGGTTATTACCCCCTTGCTGGCCGCCTTTCAGACGATCGTTTCCGCCACGCTGGAAGTTGGATGCATTGTTGATATCCACCTTTTCCTTGTTAATGCGGACGCGTTTTTTCTTGCCGTTGGCATCGTTGCCATCTTTCGTCTTATTATCGTCACGGCGAATCTCCTTGATAATGGCTTCTTTCATCAGCTTCTTCTGATCCTGACGCTGCTTTTCTTTTTCTTCACGCTCCTTGCGCTTTTCCTCTTTCGATTTCTTCTTCGGACGTGTAGACTGATTCAGCGCAGCGAGGTCTATTTGTCCGATGACGTTAATCTTCGATACAAACTCAGGCTGATGTATTTTGAATATTTCTTCTTTTTCTTCTTTATTTTCCGAAACAGCTTCTTCGGTTGCAGCGGGAGCAGGCTCCGCGTTAGAAACCGGTACGGGTTCTGCAGCCACCGGCGCAGTTTTTTCTTCTTCTGCCGCCGGAGCAGGTTCAACCACCGGAGCAGGTGTCGGCTCGGGCTGAGGTTCGGGAACGGGTTCCGGTTTCGGAGCCTCAACAACAGGTGCAGGTTCTTCCGCCTTTACTTCTTCAACCACCGGCATCTCCGGTTCCACCGCTTCTTCCTCTTTTTCCACAGTATGTTTGCGATTCAGTTTATCCAAATCAATCTTCCCGACAGGCTTAAACTTCGGACGTACATCTTCGGGAACCACAGCCTTTACCACCTCTTCGGTTTTCGGCTTTTCCTGTGCTTCCTTGTCATAACCGTCAATAGCCACCGATGCCTTGTTGCGTTCCTTACTCTGACGTTCCTGAATGAAACGCTCCGTTTTCAATTTAAGATCCTTATCTGTACTAAACTCTTTCACAAGCAAGTCGTACTGCTCGTCGGTAATCTTCGTATTGGGATTTGCTTCAATGGCATATCCCTTCTTTTGCAAGAACTCAACTACCGTCGTGATTCCTACATTTAAATCTCTTGTTACTTTATTTAACCTTATCGTCATACTTTAATTTAATGAATAATGGAGAAAGAAGTGGTGGTTAGCGATTAGCGATTAGGGGTTAGCGATTAGTGTTTAGTGATGATTTTATTATACATACCAAAAATCACTTATCACTAACCCCTAATCACTAATCACTAATTTTCCCCTTCTTCAAACTCCGATTTCAAAATGCGTAATACTTCGTCCACCGTTTCCTCTTCCAGGTCAGTCTTCTCAATCAACATCTCGCGCGGTGCATTCAACACAGCCTTGGCGGTATCAATACCGATAGCCTTGATGGCATCGATTACCCAACCGTCAATCTCATCGCGGAATTCATCCAAGTAGATATCTTCATCCTCTACCGCTTCATCCAATTCGCGGAATACGTCAATGGTGTACTCAGTCAACAT
>ENA-OPNM01000609-OPNM01000609.1-human-gut-metagenome-genome-assembly--contig:-NODE-609-length-9500-cov-1.795553_pt1 | contig 9500 bp, 12 predicted proteins | sample MGYA00241541_ERZ501779 | MGnify/ENA primary metagenome ERZ501779 (study PRJEB25962, sample SAMEA2042558) | human gut metagenome | biome: human gut; feature: human-associated habitat; material: faeces...
GTTCTGGTGGGGAGCAAAATAACCTGTTGTTGCTTTACAAATTTGTTAGCATAAATTGATGACCTTTTCACAACAAAAAAAGGTCATTTCACAACATTCCAGATAGATATTGCAAGAACTTATCCGATATAATAGCTATAAATATATGTAAGCAAGGAAGTGACAATATGCAAATAGCTATCTGTGATGATGAAGTATCTATGGTTCAGATACTGGAAGAAAAAATAAAAAAGCTATTGCCGGATGCGGTTATAGATAAATATTTATCGGGTGATGAACTGATTGCAAGTGGCAGTAAGCCGGATATTCTTTTTCTGGATATTCAGATGCCGGGAATGGATGGGATGGAAACGGCAAAGGTGCTTCGTCAGGACAATGAGGATATGATACTCATTTTTGTGACAGCAGCAGAGGAGTATGTTTTTCAGGCATTTGATGTCGGAGCATTTCATTATCTGGTTAAACCGTTTTCCAACGAGAAATTTAAAGAGGTTGTGACAAAGGCAGTCCATAACAAAAAAAGGAGTTCCAGACTTGAAAAAGACGAAAAGTATATCATGGTACAGACCGCCGGAAGTCATATAAAAATTTTTCTGCGTGATATTGTGTATGCCGAGGTGTATAACCGGAAAGTTATTATCCATACACGAAGTACGGATATTGAATACTATGGTAAATTACAGGAATTAAGTGATATGGCAGGAACAGATTTTTTCCGAACACACAGAGCCTATCTTGTGCATTTTAAATATGTAGAAAAATATGATGCAACTTGTGTAACTATGAAAAATGGAACTGCATTGATTGCAAAAAAGAATTATCCGGAGTTTGTGAAGCAATATCTGAAGTATAACCAGAGGAAAGGAAATGAAGTCAGATGAGTTTAGTGGAAAGATGCTGGATGATCACATCGAAGTTTTCTGTTATTGCAATTTTGATTATTACAGGAATCTGTTTTGGTGTTTTTGTATATCCATATATGAAAAAGAAAAGGGAAGCTGCTCTGGTCAGTATTGTTTATATTGGAATTATGTCTGTGCTGTATCTGATACCGCAGCAGATTGGCAATTTTTCTGCATATATGCTGGGAGTTGTGGCTGCATTTCTTGTGATGTATGTACAGGACAGAAGAAACATCTATCAGAAAATATTTCTTGCAGTGACATTTTTTTCTATCCGTTGGCTTGCGGTTGCAATGGCAGACAGACTGGATGATTTTATCACAAAAGCTCTGGTTTTTGGGAATACGATTGCAGGAAGACAATGGCTGCAATATGGACTTTATGCTGGAACGAGAATTCTGGATATTGTGCTTTGTATCGTTTTCCTTGCAGTTGCAATCGGTCTGATCAATAAAGCATATGTATACAAAAATGATGAAATGAACGTTAAAGAGCTGGTAATGCTCATCATACCTTCTCTTGTGGGAGTTACAGGATATGGCATTCTGCAATATTATCTGAATATTTATGAAAAAGATACAGGAAAGAGCCTGACAGATACCTATGGATTTTATGGAGCTTTAAGCTTTGTGCATTATTTTATCTCTATCATAGCAATTCTTGTTATGACAACGATGTTTCAAAACTGGAAGGTGGCGCAGGAAGAACAGACAGGGCAGGAGCTGGTATTAAATCAGGTCAGTGACATGAAAAAGCATATCGGGGAAGTGGAAAAGCTGTATCAGGATATCCGCAGCCTGCGTCATGACATGGGGAATCATATACAGATGCTGGAACATCTTGTGGCAGAGAATCATATGGATGATGCAGCAGAATATATGGAGCATTTGAAAAAAGAGTGGAATGAAATATCTCCTGAGATAAAAACGGGGAGTCCTGTCATTGATGTGATTCTGATGGAAAAGTTAAGAGAAGCAAAGGAAAAGCAGATTCGTTTTATATCAGATTTTCATTATCCGGGGGATACGAAATTAAATGCATTTGATTTAAGCGTGATCTTAAACAATGCACTGGATAATTGCATGGAAAATGTAAGTGGAGAAAATCCTTATATCAGTATCTCTTCTTTTCGGAAAAACAGTATTTTTATGATAACCATAAAGAACAGATATGAGGGAGAGTTAAATTATAAGGACAGTGATCTGCCGGAAACAACGAAATCCGGGAAGGAGCATGGAATTGGACTGCATAATATCCGAAGGGTTGCAAGGATGTATATGGGAGATATATCTTTAGAGCAGGAGAATCAGGAAGTGGTTCTAAGTATTATGTTACAGGTAGAATAAGGACAAAAAGCACTTTCAAGGTGCTTTTTATTTGCTTCACAACAAAAAAAGGGCGATTCACAACATCGCTGTTTATTGTGAAGAAAGATATGCCGAAAAAATCAGTAAAGAGAAATCATGTTGTACAGATTTTTTAGGAAACGGATTTCAGAATTTAAGCTCAAGGAGGACAATACGATGAGAATCAATGGATTTAGTGGGACAAATACGCAGACAGGAACAATGGGAATGACACAGGGGAATGATTCTGTAAGTAAAAATATTCAGAATCAGATTGCAAATGCACAGCAGAAGCTACAGGATTTATCATCGAATGAAGAAATGTCATTAGAGGATAAGATGAAAAAGCGTCAGGAGATACAGCAGGAGATTAACAATCTCAATCAGCAGTTAAGACAGCACCAGATCGAGCAGAGAAATAAGCAGCAGAGTAAAAATTCGTCATCTATGGATGATATGGTGACTGGAACAAGTAACACTTCTAAAAAGAAAGACACCGGATTGTCACAGGCAAGTATGCAGGCGATGATTTCCGCAGATTCTTCCATGAAACAGGCAAAGGTGCAGGGAAGTATGGCAACACAGATACAGGGACGTGCCAGTGTGCTTGAATCTGAAATCAAACAGGATGCCGGAAAAGGAAATACTGAGAAGAAGGAAGAAGAACTGGCAGAGCTGCAGGCAAAGGCACAGTCGGCGACAGCAGCACAGATGTCTACACTTGCAGATGCAAATAAATCAGTAGAAGAAGCTGCAAAAGCGGAGAACAGCAATACAGAAGACACTACAACAAAGAACAATACTGATAAATCCGAGAAAACACAGGAATCTGCGGGGGCTGCGGCAGAGGAGACAGACAGCGTAAAGAATACGGATATCAAAGGGGAAACACAGGTGACATATACACCGATTGATATTCGTTTATAGTTGGTAAAGGAGAATGGTATTATGTCAGAGATTAAGAGTTTTAGTGATTACACAAGTAAATATAACAGCAATGTAGATTATTCTGCATTATTTGGAGGAACTTCCGACAGTTCATCCGTAGGAAACACCAATATGCTTTCTGATTATGCTGCGATTAAAAACGGAAGCTATGGAAAACTTATGAAAGCATATTATGCAAAGCAGGATGCAGAAAAATTATCGGGGAAAGGCGATACTTCACAGAAGCTTACACTGATGAAAACAAGTGCGGATTCCCTGAAAAAATCAGCAGATGCACTAAATGATGCGTCACTCTGGGAAAAAAAGAAAATAAAAAAGAAGGATGTAAAAACTGGGGAAGAAACAGAGGTAGAGGATTATGACTGGGATGCAATTACCAAAAAAGTGAAATCTTTTATTGATGATTATAATGACGTTGTTAAGGAGGCAGGAGAATCCAATACAAAAGATGTTCTTAGAAATGCTTCATGGATGACAGGCATGACAGACAAAACCAGTCATTTACTTTCTAAAATAGGTATTACCATAGGAAAGGGGAATAAGTTGGAGCTGGATGAAGATGAATTGAAGAAAGCAGATATCAGTTCATTGAAAACGGTTTTTACAGGTTACAATTCCTTTGCAGGCAAAACAGCCCAGAAAGCAGCTGGTATATCAAATGCTGCGAATCGGGCAAGTGCGACTTATACAAACAATGGTACATATTCTAAAAAAGATTCCTCTCTAACGTCAAGTAAGATAGATAAGGAAGTATAGTATGTTAAGCCTAAATGACAAGAAGAAAAATCTTTTGTATTAATTTGTCGGGAAGGAGGAACCAGATGAGTTTTACAGTCAATTTATCCGGTGGAGGTTTACTGATAAATAGATTTAATAGTTCTAATATGTTGAAAAGTACACAGGAAAAATTGCAGCGACAGCAGGAACGGGATAATAAGGTGGCTTTTTTTGAAGCACAAAAAGAAAATTTGAAAAACCGAAAGGCTGACAGTTTGGAAGAAATCTCTGAAAAGCTGGAAATGTTTCATAATTATGAGGATGAAATTGCGGCAGCAAATCAGGAGTATAATAATTCACAGATGTTTCATGTCATGGACGAGGCAGAAGAACATGGCGAAAAGATTGCGGAAGCTGCTGAGAGGAATAAGCCTAAAACAGAAGAAGAACGAAAGGAAGAAATGGTGGATGAAGCTCTTGGAACAGAGGAAAACAAGGGCATGATGTCTGAAATCATGGACGAACTTTCGGAGACAACCGAAGAAATGACAGAGCAGATGACGGAAAAAACTGTGGAGAATATGGAAGAACTTCCAGACGAGGTTTTGCAGGAGCAGCTTGCTACAGATAGTTTAGAGGCAGCAGAAATGGTACAAACAGACACAATTAAAAGGTATGTGCCGATTGATATTAGAGTCTAATGGTATTTATCTGGGAAGGAAACAGCTATGAAGATTTACAATAATACAAATATTACATATTCTGCAATCGAACATAACAGCAGGAAAAATACAAAGCAAAATGTTCCGGCAGATTTAGAAAAGAAAATGACACAGTATACAGATACACTTTCCATTTCCAAAACAGGGCAGGAGAGCTTTCGACATTTATCTTCTGTCAGTTCTATGGATTATCAGAACCGTTTTGAGAAGGAAGTGACGGATATATTTGTCAAAGAAGATACAGAGAGTGTAAAAACTGATTCCTTTGAACATCATGTAAACAGAATGGCAGAAGCATATAACAAAATGAAAAACAGCATTGAAGAAAAATATGCGGAACAAGATTATGAGCCGGAGTATTATGTGACAGAATCGGGCAAAATTGAGGAATTAACCAAAGAAAAAGAACTGGATATGCTGAATCAGGCATATGAAAATCACAGTAATTTTATGGCAACTTCAACAGAAATCTGGTCAGAATTACAGGATTTTACCCCATCGGTAGTTTACCATAAAGGAAGTGGACAGACAGCAAATGAACAGAACATAGGTGAGAACCAGGAGAATACTGCAAAATCTAAAGAAAAGGGGGTTATCCAAAATTCGGCATATCAGGCATTTTTATCCGCCATCCAGTCGGATAACCAGAAATTATCGCAGCAGTATTCGGGTGACTGGAAAGATTTAAGGCTAAATCTGAATGTATCAGATGGTGATCGGAAAATGCTTAATGGTATTTGGGATTATTATGCTAATAAAAGGTAATGAAAGCTTTGTAATACGAAAGGGATGTTAGTATGGCAGTTACAGGTGTAAACAATTACTCTAATATTTACACAAATGCTTATACCGGTAATATACGGAAAAATAATGCTAAGGAAACCACAGAAAAGCAGGTTGTGGAGCAAACAGAAGATGTAAAGACAGGGACAACCCGAAAAACTGCAGCGGATGAACTTTCCTATCTTTCTAAAAAATTTGACAATTATAGTTTTGTATCAGCAAATTATAGTCCGGGGATGAAATATGGTAAATCAATTACCACGAATGTAGCGATTTCTCCTCAGTTTTTAACAAAAATGGTAAATGATTCAGACTTAGAAGATGAGTACATAAAAGAAATTGGTAACATGAAAAAATTAGATGAGCAGTTTGCAAAGCAACAAGCAGATATTGGATGGAGAGTTGAACAGGGATGGGCTATAGATAAAGATGGAAATATTAGTTCATGGGCAATAGGACATAAAGATTCAAAAGTAAAATCCTTTCTCCAGAATATGAGTGAAAAAGCCGAAGAAATCCTACAGAAGCAGTTGGAAAAAGCAAAGGATACAAAGGAAGTATTCTCGATGAAAAAGCATAAAGAAGTTTCAAAAAAGAACAATGTCGATTTGAAGGTGTAAATAATCAGATTCGAAGTATTATGCAGAAAAAATGCATAGCATTGAGGGAGCCTTGCGTATGTCAGATGAAATCAATGCCCAGTTCGGATTTGAAAGAGTATTCAGTAAGACTAACGGCAATGCAGATGCTGATACAAAAATTACAGAATTTGGCATTTCTTTTAATAGTGACGGAACTACAACATTCTATGCAGAGTTAGAAAAATCATCAGCCAGTCAGAAAGAATATCTTGAAAAAATTCAGGAAAAGAAAGCTGCGGAGAAGAAAGAGGCGAAGAAAAAGGAACAATTAAAGCAAATTGAAGTAAAAAAAGCTACTGTTCAAGCAAATTCAAAAGATGAACTTTTGGATAAAATTAAAAATATTGAATGGAATTCTATCAAACCAGAGGATAATAAAATCGGTGGAAGATTTGATTTTTCAATTTAGTATATTTAGATGGGGATGATTACATAAAGTATGGAGGTAGATTCATTGTGAGAAAACGTTTTTTTTCTATTATTGTATGTGTTGTCATGCTTTTTACAATGAATGTCACAGCTTTTGCGGCAGAAACTCAGGAAAATTATTCGGAGACGGAGAAAACAATGACATTTGAAATAACTCCGACAGCATTAACTTCTGGATCATCACGACATTCTGTTGGAATGTTAAATTCCTTTTTTGGAACAAATGATACAGTGGCAACTTCCGCTCTTGGTTCTTTTACAATCAGCAGCACATCTGTTCCGTCAGGCTCCACAATCAGTAAAATAGTGGTTACATCCACAAAAAGTAGTGGAAGTAGTGGAAACATCGAATTATTTGTTGCTAAAGATGAGGATAATGGAGATGGCACATTTGACAGATATACAGACAGCAAAAGTTGGAATAGTTCTCTTACTTTTGCAGATTTTGGCAATTATAATTTAAGCCCTGTTGGAAATTATTATGTTCAATTTGAATCTACAAGGTATTCAACGGGAACTGTTGCAGCAGCAACATTAAAAAATATTTATGTCACAGTATACTATCATTAAAATTTTATAATCCCCATTCTAAACAAGCAAAGATGTTGTTATTCAGTTAGCAGCATCTTTGCTTTTAATTGTATAATTGATATGACTATTGAGTTAGAATGACATTGATAGCGATAGAAAGCTATATATTACAGAAGCAGACTTTGATAAAAAAGCATTTGAGAGATTATATAAATTGAATATTATATAATCAGAGGTATATAGAACATGCACAGAGACACTATATTTCAATATGAAACAATGGTGCCTGACACAATAAAAACGCATAGCCAAACTTCGCTCGGTATAACTGCCTGATTGTGTCGAAATTCGTATTTTATCAATTATATCTGATAAAACTGGATTTGCGGTATTGAAAATCAGTTATAGCCGTGGTACCATATAGACAGTTTCAGAAGGGAGGCTGGTCTACATGATTAAACGAGAAATTTATATGAGCCGTATCCGTCCTTTTATCGGAAATGAGCTGATAAAGGTTCTGACAGGGATTCGCCGTAGTGGAAAATCTGTCATGCTGAGCCTGATCCAAGAGGAACTTGCCCAAAACGGGGTCCAACCAGAACAGTTTATTTCCCTGAATTTTGAGAACATGAGCAATGCACACCTTTGTACGGCTGTTGCATTGCATGATGAAATCCTTCGCAGAACAAAAGAAATCAGCGGCAAGGTTTATCTGTTCTTCGACGAAATCCAAGAGGTGGCTGATTGGGAAAAATGTATCAACTCTTTCCGGGTGGAGCTGGATTGTGATATATACATTACCGGTTCCAACGCCAAGCTGCTTTCCGGTGAGCTTGCCACTTATCTTGCCGGACGGTATGTGGAGTTCGTGATTTACCCGTTTTCATTCAGAGAGTTTATGGAGCTGTATCACACCGTTTACGAAGGTGCAGACGAAAGACAATGCTTTACAAAATATCTGACGCTGGGAGGAATGCCCTATTTGAGCAACCTTCGCTACGACGATGCCGCCAGTCGTCAGTATTTGCGGGACTTGTTCAACTCCGTAGAGCTGAAAGATATTATCAAGCGAAACAATATCCGTGATGTGGATATGCTGGAGAGAATTATTGCTTATATAACTTCCAACATCGGCACTACCTTTTCTTCCACAGCCATTTCCAAGTATCTGAAAAGTGAAGGGCGCTCCGGTACTGAACTACATCAAAGCCTGCACGGACGCATTCCTGTTTTATCAGGTGAAGCGCCAAGACCTCCAGGGAAAGAAAATCCTGACCGTCAACGAGAAATACTATGTTGCAGATCATGGTGTCCGGGAAGCCGTGTACGGTGGCAACATGAAGGACATTAACCTTGTCCTTGAAAATGTTGTCTACATGGAGCTGCTGCGCCGTGGTTATTCTGTGACTGTTGGGAAAGTCTCTGACAAGGAGATTGACTTCGTATGTGAAGATCATGGGAAAAAGCTGTATGTTCAGGTTTCCTATCTACTTGCCTCGGAGGAAACCATCCAGCGTGAGTTTGGGGCGTTTGCCGGTGTTCGTGACAATTTCCCGAAATACGTTGTAACGATGGACGAACTGGATATGAGCCGAGATGGAATCAAACACCGCAATATTCGTGACTTCCTGCTGGCAGAGGAATGGAACTGAAATGTTCTTCTTTCACCAGAAGATATGCAGAAGTTCTTCCAATGCCGAGAATGAAAAAACAATGGTGCCTGACACAATAAATATTATGATATGTCTGTATTTAACCGCTGTATAGAAACCGGGAATGTTCTCTTAATACTGGAATGTTGGCAGGATGTCCACCCGGCGCTTGTCAGTATCCCAGTGAAATGGGAATACAGCTCGCCGTATGGACTTTTGTATGCTCTGAATCCGCCGGATGATGTTATGCAGTTTGAAAACAATGGTGCCTGACACAATAAATATTCTTTCCGGAATTCTTGCAGAGATGGGAGACATTTCGAGATTTGATGATGTTAAGGAAATACAAAAATTAAGCGGATTAGGTCTTGTAGCATGTAGCTCAGGAAAGCATAAGGGAGAGACCAAAATCAGTCACAGAGGACGCAAACGACTCAGATACTGGTTATTCCAGGCGGCAAAGTCAGCAGTGGCTCATGCGGAGGAAGTTAAAGAACTCCATGTGTACTACACGACACGCCCTGACAATCCGCTGAAAAAGATGCAGTCACTGATTGTGATAGCCTGCAAGCTTTTGAGAATCGTTTATACGATTCTGAAGAAGGGAACGGTCTATGATCCGAAGAAGATGCTGATGGACATCAGGCGGCCGGAAAAGAAGGAAGCGATTGCAGCATAAGACAATCGACAGCATTATTTATTCCAGAGCCTTGCCGGGTTGCGGATGATTCCGAAATCGGGCGGGGTTCTGGAAAGAAACCCGATAACGATGGAGTGCAACAAGCACTGCATCAGCACAATGACCAGCAGGATCAGGATGATCAGCCCG
>ENA-OPNM01000613-OPNM01000613.1-human-gut-metagenome-genome-assembly--contig:-NODE-613-length-9446-cov-5.451283_pt1:0-5000 | contig 9446 bp, 4 predicted proteins | sample MGYA00241541_ERZ501779 | MGnify/ENA primary metagenome ERZ501779 (study PRJEB25962, sample SAMEA2042558) | human gut metagenome | biome: human gut; feature: human-associated habitat; material...
ACTGGATCTGGGGCGGTGGCTGGCTTTCACAGATTGGCTTCCATGATTTCGCAGGTTCATGTGCCATCCACATGGTTGGTGGTATCAGTGCTCTTGTAGGAGCTGCAATCCTTGGACCTCGTATCGGAAAGTTTACAAAGGATAAAAACGGAAAGATTACAAAAGTAAACGCTATTCCGGGTCATAACATCACAATCGGTGCACTCGGTGTATTCATTCTCTGGCTTGGCTGGTATGGATTCAACGGTGCAGCAGCAAAATCAGTAGAGCAGCTTGGTTCTATCTTTGTAACAACAACAATCGCACCTGCACTTGCAACAGTAGTATGTATGATTTTCACATGGCTCAAATATGGCAAGCCTGATGTGTCAATGTGTCTGAATGCTTCACTTGCAGGACTTGTAGCTATCACAGCAGGATGTGATGTAACAGATGCACTCGGTGCTATTATTATCGGTTCCGTAGCAGGACTTCTCGTCTGCTTCGGTGTATGGTTCCTTGACAATGTACTTCGTGTGGATGATCCTGTAGGTGCTGTCGCAGTACATATGATGAATGGTATCTGGGGAACAATCGCTGTTGGACTTTTTGCCACAAACAGTGCTCCAGGATATTCAATCGCTGATTCAAAGGGCAACGAGCTCGTAGGACTTTTCTACGGCGGTGGATTTAAGCTTTTAGGACTCCAGCTCACAGGCTTTGTTTCTGTTGCAGCATGGACAGTAGTAACTATTACAATCGTATTCCTTGTTATCAAGGCTACACTGGGACTTAGAGTTTCAGAGGAAGAGGAAATCATCGGACTTGACCCAACAGAGCATGGTCTTCCATCAGCATACGCAGGATTTGCTATCATGGATGTATCAGGTGATGTTATGGATGTCAATGAAAATACAGACCTTGGTTCTTCAGAGTATGCAACAGCTTCTAAGGCAAAGAAGGATGCAGCAGTGCCTGTTGTAAATGCAACAACACCGGCTTCAGCAAGCGGTATCCACAAGGTTGTTATTATTTCAAAGCTTACAAAGTACGACAAGCTTCGTAAGGCTATGAATGACTTAGGTGTAACAGGAATGACAGTGACACAGGTTATGGGCTGCGGTATCCAGAAGGGTGCCGGCGAGAAATACCGTGGAGCTGAGCTTGATGCGACATTACTTCCAAAGGTTAAGGTTGAGGTAATCGTTGGCAAGATTCCGGTAGAAAAGGTTATTGAGACTGCTAAGAAGACTCTCTACACCGGACATATCGGAGATGGCAAGATCTTCGTTTACGACGTGGCACAGGTTGTCAAGGTTCGTACAGGCGAGGAAGGAATTGAGGCATTACAGGATGTAGAGTAATGCAAATTATTATCTAATCCCCTTAGCATATATACATCAACAAAACCCCCCGAGGATATGATCCTTGGGGGTTTTGCTTTAGATAATTAAGTTGTGAATCGTAATGGTTAACGATGAGTGCTACCGGTCACTGTTACCGGATGAACCGGAGCTGCCAGTATCAGTACCACCTGAGCCAGCACCGGTACCAGTTCCGGCTTCACCTGTCTGTGCTCCAGCCGCAGTGCCGTCAGTACTGCCCGGTGTAGTACCGGAATTGGTAGGATCCGTGGTGGTTGGTGAGCTGTTGATCAGCGATGTTGCATCATGTAATGTACATACGGTATTCATGAACGTATCATCTGCCATGAATTCATACTCAGGGCTGCCTGATACAGCGCCTGTTATAAATACCTTTGATGTTTTATTCGGACAATACGGACTGGCAATTGCTCCCGAATCGGCACAAATCTCAAGTGCAACATGATGGTCGCAGCTGTCTGTCGGCACAGTGTCCGTATCAAAATATTCGGTTGTCAGCATTGATCCTCGAGGATCATTGTCACATGTTCCCTCTAAAGGAACAAGTCCTGATTTGCTGCATACAGTGGTATTTGTTATACCATCCGGCTGTACAAAGTCTTTGGTTTCAAGTCCTTCATGGATTCTGCTCATTGCATTTCTCCATATATTCTTAGGGTAGGATGTGAGCTTGCCGGACTGTTTTGAGTTGTCATCATAGCCGCCCCATACGACACATGTGTAGTATGGTGTGTAGCCTGCCCACAGGCAGTCGCGGTTACTGGTTGTGGTACCGGATTTACCCGCCTGGGCTATCTGGCTGTCAAAGCGCGCCAGCATTCCGGTTCCCTGTGTCAGAACATCTTTCATGGCATCTGTAAGAAGCCATGCCGTAGTATCCTTGATTACGGTACGTGTGTTCTGCGTATTGGTCTTGTCAAGTAATACATTGCCATCGTGGTCAAGAACCTGAGTGTAGAACTTTGGCTCTAAGTATACTCCGCCGTTGGCTATAGTAGCATATGCACCTGTGAGCTCAAGGTTTGTGACACCCTTTGTCAGTCCGCCGAGCGCCAGTGACAGGTTTTTGTCGGAATCGGTGAGAGTTGAAATACCGAAATCCTCTGCATATTTGTAACCGAGCTCAACCCCGATATCCTGTAAGGTTTTGACTGTTACAATATTGATGGACTTTGTTATTGCCCATCGGATGGAGGTAAAGCCTCCGAAAGATTTGTCATAGTTGTTAAAGGTTTTTGAACCTACTGTAAACGGTGCATCATCCTGCACGGATGCAAGTGTTTTGCCGCCTGCATCGAGAGCAGCAGCATAGCAGCCGATTATCTTGAAGGTAGAGCCTGGCTGTCTGCATGTATCTGTAGCTCTGTTCCATGTTCTGTTGCCGGATTTGTCACCGCGACCGCCGACCAGTGCCTTTACTTCACCGGTGCTCTGGTCGATGACTGTCATGGCAACCTGTGGTTCCAGCGTGATATTGACAGCTTCAGAACCCTCCACAATTGAATCGCCCTCCTCAAGTACATCCTGCTTGTACTGTGCAATAGCTGCATTGCATTCATCAGGGCTTGAGTAGTTGATGCCGAAATCATCATTGTTGTTTTTCTTCTTATAAAAAGAGAGCATGGTCTGGTTCGTGTAGGTCTTGTACGAACCGTCTGCCTTTTTTACTTCGAAGGAAAGCTGGAACGAATACTTTGCGTCGGACGGATAGTTGGATGGATTGTTTGCCTCCTCGTCGCATATAGTCTGCATAGTAAGGTCCTGGGTCGATTTGATAGTCAGTCCGCCCTTGTAAATCAGCTTGTAGGCTTCTGTCTCAGAGTAACCGGCGGCTGTGAGATCATCGAACACGTTGTCGATGAGCGCATCAATAAAGTATGTGTTCACAGAGCCTGAGCCTGCGGTGTTGTACTCAGCAATTCTTGAGTAGACATCATCGGACATGGCCTCATCATATTGCGCCTTGGTGATATAGCCCTGATCCTTCATGTTATTTAACACCTTTTCACGTCTCTTGGCATTTTTGTCAGGGTGAGTGATAGGGTTATAGCCGGATGGATTCTGAGTGATACCTGCGATGACAGATGCTTCGGAAAGCGTGAGCTCTGAGACATCCTTGTTAAAGTACTTCTTGGATGCGGCCTGCACACCGAGGGTATTTGCCCCCAGATTGACCGAATTCATGTAGTTTTCAAGAATCCAGTCCTTGTCTTTTACCTGCTTTTCAAGCTCAAGGGCAAGGTACTGCTCCTGAATCTTTCTCTGAAGCTTTTCTACAAAGGAAGTTTCGCTTGTCCAGCTGGTCAGTACGTTGTTCTTGATGAGCTGCTGTGTTATTGTGCTGGCTCCCTCGCTGAATCTGCCCTTTGACAGACCGGAGATAAAGGCTCTTCCGATACCATGCAGGTCAATGCCGTTGTGGTCGTAAAAGCGTTCATCCTCGATTGCAACAAAAGCATGCTGCAAATCCAGGGGAATCTCATCGATGGTGACATACTGCCTGTTTGCCCCCTGACCTACGAGTGTGGCGGTTTCTTCTCCGTTTGCCGCCAGAACGGTAGTTGAGTAGCCGGTAGGAGTGACATCGATCTTTGATATGTCAGGTGCGGAATCAATGATTCCCTTCATGACACCGATTCCTGAACTGATGCCGGCTGCGCCTGCTACAATTACTACAACCAGAAGAATCTTTAGAACAATGAGCTTGACCTTATTTTTGACCTTAGAGCTCTTATTGTCATATTTCCGGAGCAGCTGCATTGTAGCTTTTTTGCCGTAATTCATATATAGGCCTCCTTGTCATTATAAAGATTTGTAATCTTGTTTGTATATACTGTGATTAGAAAATAAACAGTATACATTATTATATCAAATATAGCATTTAAATGCAATTTACAGATTGGTTTTCATATTATATAATACAAGTAACAATTACAGTTCAATAAAGTGTCTTTAAGATGCATGAGTGTAATCAGGCAATATCAGGATGGAAAGAATATCATATGTCAGAGAATACTATAAGCCTGTACGTGTACAAGGGCGGACAGGGTGAGATAACAGAGAAGAAATCGAGGTTTATAGCAACCGTAAGGCCGGTAGAGTCTGAGGATGAGGCTGTAAGCTTCATCAATGAGACGAAAAAGAAATACTGGGATGCAAGGCACAACTGCAGTGCCTTTGTTATAGGAAAGAGACAGGAGCTGACCAGATGCTCGGATGACGGGGAGCCTGCAGGCACCGCAGGCCGTCCTATGCTTGATGTGCTCCTTAAGGAAAATATCCATAATGCCGCTGTTGTTGTAACGAGATATTTCGGTGGGGTGCTGCTTGGCACAGGCGGACTGGTGCGTGCGTATCAGCAAGCCACAAAGGCGGGGCTTTCGGCAAGTGAGATAATAGAGAAGAAGGATGGTGCAGTACTGTTTATCAGGACGGACTATACCGGAATCGGAAGACTTCAGTATCTGTTTGCACAGGAGAAGATTACGGTGATGGACACAGCGTATGAGGCGGATGTGCTCGTGAAAGCCGTTATCCCGGAAAATGATAAAAAACGCATAGAGAAAACAATCATAGAGCAGACAAACGGCACGGCAAAGCTTGAGTGGGGCGATGAGGTGACATTTGCTGAATATG
>ENA-OPNM01000613-OPNM01000613.1-human-gut-metagenome-genome-assembly--contig:-NODE-613-length-9446-cov-5.451283_pt1:7500-9446 | contig 9446 bp, 4 predicted proteins | sample MGYA00241541_ERZ501779 | MGnify/ENA primary metagenome ERZ501779 (study PRJEB25962, sample SAMEA2042558) | human gut metagenome | biome: human gut; feature: human-associated habitat; material...
ATGCATCGAAGAGATTAAGCAAAAAAGAGCGCAGGGTGGATGCCTTGGCACTAAGAGCCGAAGAAAGACGTGATAAGCTGCGAAAAGCTGCGGGGAGATGCAAATAATCCTTGATCCGCAGATGTCTGAATGGGGAAACCCGGTACGAAGAACTCGTATCATCCATACGCCAATCCATAACGTATGGAGGGGAACCCGGTGAACTGAAACATCTAAGTAGCCGGAGGAAGAGAAAGAAACATCGATTTTGTTAGTAGCGGCGAGCGAAAGCGAAAGAGGCCAAACCGTTGTGCGTGCACAGCGGGGTTCGGACCGCATAATTGATTCAGTGATTCTAGCAGAAAGGTTTTGGGAAAGCCTGCCGGAGAGGGTGAAAGCCCCGTAAGCGAAAGGAGAGCTGACTGAGCGGAATCCAGAGTACATCGAGACACGAGAAACCTTGATGGAAAGAGCGGGGACCACCCCGTAAGCCTAAATACTACTTAGTGACCGATAGCGCATAGTACTGTGAAGGAAAGGTGAAAAGGACCCCGGGAGGGGAGTGAAAGAGAACCTGAAACCCTGTGTTTACAAGCTGTGGAAGTTCTTTAAATGAACAACCGCGTACTTTTTGTAGAACGGTCCGGCGAGTTGCGGATACTGGCAAGGTTAAGCACTTAAGGTGCGGAGCCGAAGGGATACCAAGTCTTAACAGGGCGTAAAGTCAGTATACGCAGACCCGAAACCGGGTGATCTATCCATGTCCAGGTTGAAGTTGTCGTAAAAGACAATGGAGGACCGAAGCCACATCCGTTGAAAAGGGTGGGCATGAGGTGTGGATAGGGGAGAAATTCCAATCGAACCCGGAGATAGCTGGTTCTCCTCGAAATAGCTTTAGGGCTAGCCTCGATTTAGTCTTATGGAGGTAGAGCACTGAATTTCCGCGGGGGCGTCAAAGCTTACCAAAGAATATCAAACTCCGAATGCCATGTAGATGATGATCGGGAGTCAGACTGCACGAGATAAGTTGGGCAGTCAAAAGGGAAAGAGCCCAGACCACCGGCTAAGGTCCCAAAGTGCGTGTTAAGTGGAAAAGGATGTGGGAATTCGAAGACAACTAGGATGTTGGCTCAGAAGCAGCCATACATTCAAAGAGTGCGTAACAGCTCACTAGTCGAGAGTTCCTGCGCCGAAAATGTCCGGGGCTGAAACACGACACCGAAGCCGTGGACTCGCAATGCGAGTGGTAGAGGAGCATTCTTAAGACCGACGAAGCTGTACCGGAAGGAGCAGTGGAGGGATAAGAAGAGAGAATGCCGGAATGAGTAGCGAGAGAAAGGTGGGAATCCTTTCGGCCGAATATCTAAGGTTTCCAGAGTAAAGCTGATCTGCTCTGGGTAAGTCGGGGCCTAAGCACAGGTCGCAAGACGTAAGCGATGGATAACAGGTTTAGATTCCTGTACCACGCATTATCAGAACTGTAGGGACGCATGTGGAAAGCACGAGCCGGGAATGGAAAGACCGGTACAAGCGGGGTAGGTGTACAATAGGCAAATCCGTTGTATGATCCGAAGACGTGATGTGGAGCGAAATAAAGTAGCAAAGCGTGTGAGCCATGTGCCGAGAAAAGCTGCTATTGTGTAATGCGTGCCCGTACCGTAAACCGACACAGGTGGATGAGGAGAGAATCCTAAGGCCGACGGAAGAAGCATTGTTAAGGAATTCGGCAAAATGACCCCGTAACTTCGGGAGAAGGGGTGCCTGCGAGAGCAGGCCGCAGAGAATAGGCTCAAGCAACTGTTTAGCAAAAACACAGGTCTATGCGAAACCGAAAGGTGAAGTATATGGGCTGACGCCTGCCCGGTGCTGGAAGGTTAAGAGGAGAGGTTAGCGTAAGCGAAGCTTTGAATTTAAGCCCCAGTAAACGGCGGCCGTAACTATAACGGTCCTAAGGTAGCGAAATTCCT
>ENA-OPNM01000628-OPNM01000628.1-human-gut-metagenome-genome-assembly--contig:-NODE-628-length-9291-cov-2.176267_pt1 | contig 9291 bp, 9 predicted proteins | sample MGYA00241541_ERZ501779 | MGnify/ENA primary metagenome ERZ501779 (study PRJEB25962, sample SAMEA2042558) | human gut metagenome | biome: human gut; feature: human-associated habitat; material: faeces...
GCGGCATTTACTATAAATTGGGAAAGAAGTTATATTGCTATCATTGCTTTAAATATATTATAATAAAAAGATAACAGCAAAGGCTGTCAAGGAGAATAATATGAAAAGCACAGCGTTTGATATGGCTATGGTGGCATACAGACAAAATGATATGGAGAGCGCATTTCGTCAGTTTCTGTCGCTGGCAGAGGCGCAAGATGCAGATGCAATGAATATGGTAGCAAATATGTTTGAAAGAGGCCAGGGCACATACCGAGATCCCGGGCGAGCAGTGTTTTGGTGGAAGAAAGCGGTGGAGCTTGGAAATGTGGATGCACTTGCCGATTACGGACAGTATCTGGTCGCTACCTTTTTTGATGGCAAGGAGCAGAAGCTTGGTGCAGGGTATCTGGTTACTGCGACGGAGCGTGGCAACAACAGGGCAGGAGAGAGCCTTGTGGAGTTTGCCCTTAAAAATAACGATGCCGGAGTCAAAGTATACAGGACAGCAGCCGAGTACTGCGACAGGGCTATTGCCTCTGCGACAGATTCTTATCTGCGTACACAGTATGTGCAGAAAAAGGGTATGCTTAAATATAAGCTCAGACAGCACAGGATTGGAAACAATTATGTATATCTGGCAGCGGTATTTTCGACAATAGGAGCAGTATTGCTCATGATAGCATCAGTGGATTTGTTTCTTGAGCTGCATATGGAGTTTCGTGATATGTTTAAGCTGTTTTCGTATAGTAAAATGATACCGTGGGAGGCAGATATAGCGATGTTATTTGGTGCGATGCTTTTATTTACGCTTGGCAAGGTAACAAATAAGCTTCATGTGGCGAGCTTTTTGCAGCTTCTTGCATCTGTATTTGCAGTGGCAGTTGTTGCCATGCACTTTATCTGTGTGATAAATGATGGCAGGGTGTGGTATGACAAGCTGCTGTGGTATGTGGTGCTTGTTGTCATTCCGCTTATGCTTGGAAAGCTGTTGGGTGAGATTCTGAGAAAGATTATCGGTATACAGTAATAGTTTCGAGATGACTTAAGCGATGTAAGACATTTAATGTGTAAAATAATATTTCGATATGTAACCGGAGGAGAATGAGCATGACTCTGCAACAATTAAAATACGTGGTGACAGTGGCAGAATGCGGCAATATAACAGAGGCTGCAAAGCAGCTTTTTGTCTCGCAGCCCACTGTGACCAGCGCTATACATGACCTGGAAAAAGAGATGCAGATAGTTATTTTCATCAGGACAAACAAGGGAGTGATATTATCAGAAGATGGTGAGAGATTTCTCGGTCATGCCAGACAGGTGCTCGAGCAGGTAGATCTCATAGAGGGAATCTACAAGGATGATGTGGTGAGTAAGCCGCACTTTGCGGTATCGTGTCAGCACTATTCCTTTGCGGTGAATGCATTTGTGGATGTAATCAGAGAGTTTGATGCATATCAGTATGATTTTACCATCAGGGAGGAGCAGACTCACGAAATTATTGAGGATGTCACGAATTTAAAGAGTGAGCTGGGAGTCATATATCTAAGCTCCAAGAATACGGAGGTGCTTTCAAAGATGTTAAAGCGTAATGAACTCGAGTTCACAGAGCTTTTTACAGCCACACCGCATGTATTCATATGTGACAGTCACCCGCTTGCTTCAAAAAAGAGCATCACGATGGATGATCTGCAGGACTATCCGTACCTGACGTATGAGCAGGGAGAGTACAATTCACAGTATTTTTCGGAGGAGTTTGTCAGCACTCTTGACAGCAGAAAGAATATCAGGGTAAGAGACAGAGCTACACTTTTTAATCTGATAATTGGCTTAAATGGCTATACAGTGTGCTCAGGAGTGATTTCCGCAGAGCTGAATGGAAGGAATATTATATCAAAGCCACTTGATGTGGAGGAGTATATGAGGATAGGCATTATCAGCAGAAAGGGTGTGGTACTCTCGCGATATGCAAGGGAGTATATCGAAGCATTGAAGGCGCACTGTATGTGACGTTACAATAATATAATATGATTAAAGGGTCAAAAGGTATCATCGATGCATGCTTGCATGCAATTCGATGTATGCCTTAGTGCCCCACACTATATATAAGGTCTAAATATATACAAACATTTGGTACAAGGAGCATAGCATGTACGATAGTATAATAATAGGAACAGGTCCTGCCGGACTGTCGGCAGCCCTGAATTTAAAAACATATAAAAAGGATTTTATCTGGTTTGGTTCGAAGAACCTAAGCGAAAAGGTGCAAAAGGCAGAGAAAATTACAAACTATCCCGGATTTCCACAGATAAGCGGACAGGAGCTGTTTGAACGCTTTGATGCTCATAGGAGAGCTGCGGGAATTGATATAACAGAAAAGACTGTGACCAATATCATGCCTGCAGGAAACGGCTTTATGGTGCTTGCAGACAATGAGATGTATGAGGCAAGGACTCTCATACTTTGCATGGGTGTGATGTCTGCAAAGCAGCTGGACAGAGAGGATGAGCTGCTTGGAAAAAGGCTCAGCTACTGTGCCACCTGTGATGGCATGTTTTACAAGGATAAAAGAATAGCTGTCATATGTAATGACAAAAAGTATGAGCATGAGGTGAAATATCTTGCGGATCTTGCGGCAGAGGTATTGTATTTCCCAGCCTATAATGACAGTGAAATAGAGCTTCCAAATGTAAAGATATCAAAGGATGCACCTATAGCATTAATCGGAGATTCATTTGTGGAAGGAATTACGCTTCGAAGCGGAAAGACTGAGAGCGTAGACGGAGTTTTCTGCCTGAGAAATGCCATTGCACCATCAAAGCTTATGCCGCAGCTTGAAATAGAAAACGGACATATATTGGTGGATAGAGCCCAACAGACAAATGTGGCAGGCTGTTTTGCGGCAGGAGACTGCACAGGCAGGCCATACCAGTATACTAAGGCTGTCGGAGAAGGAAATGTGGCAGCACATTCGTGTATACAATATCTTAGTAAATCAGAAAAATAATATATTATTTTTTTAGAATCACGGAATCAATTCTATAATCTTTTTGATTCGATAAGCACACTCACACATGCTGTAGACACACTTACTGACAAATGCATATCGGAATAACCGCAAATGAGGAGCGCTGCCAGAAGCTGCTTTTAAATCACGGACTTATGAAGGAAAAGCAGCTTGATGTGGTGCTTGATCCGTATGCGATGACAGAGGCAGCGACTAAGAAGAACAAGGCAAAGGTCGGTTAAAGGCAATTACAGCCATTTACCATTGAGAAGATATTGATTTCTCTCAGCTCCAACTGAGACAAATTGTATTTCATGTCTTAGCATGTCCTCAAGGAAGTTTATGTAGCGCTTAGCATTTACAGGCAGCTCATCATATGACCTGCAATTTGATATATCGGTTTTCCATCCCGGCAGCATTTTGACTACCGGGGTATATTTTTCGAGATTTTCGGTAGGGTCAAAGACGTTTGTTACGGCATTTTTATACTGATATCCTGTGATAACAGGAATCTGATCCATGATGCTCAGGACATCTAGCTTGGTCAGTGCGATTTTGTCAGCATGCTGGCATTTTAGACCATAGCGGCTTGCAACGGCATCAAATGGACCCACACGACGTGGTCTTCCAGTGGCAGCACCATATTCGCCTCCATACTTGCGGACCATTTCAGTCCATTCACCGTTCATAGCTTTTTCCGCGACAAAGGGTCCGGCTCCAACACAGGTAGAGTATGCCTTTAGTACACCGACCACATGATCTAATGAGGCACCGGGGATACCGGCACCTATAGGACCGTAAGCTGAGATGGTGGAGGAGCTTGAAGTATATGGGAAAATACCATAGTCTATATCTCTCATTGCACCAAGTTGTGCTTCAAGTACAACACGTTTTCCCTTTGATAGTGCATCCTCAAGGAATGCACCGGTATCTGTGATATAAGGTGCATATTTTGCAGCCTTCTGCCTGCACCATGATAAAAGAGCTGACAGAGACATAGGCTCCTGATGATAGCAGCCTGCAAGCTCAAGGTTTTTAGCTTCAAGCATTGTCTTAAGTCTGGCCTGTACATTCTCTTCGTCTAAGTGGAGTAAATCACCGAGACGGATTGTTTTTTTACGGTATTTATCGCTGTATGCATAGGCAATACCGCGTTTGGTAGAGCCAAAGGCTGCTCCGGACTTTGAAAGGCGCTCTTCCTCAAGCTCATCCTGTATTTTATGCCACGGCATTGAAATTGTGGCTCTTGTTGATAATTTCAGGTTTTTTGGTGAAACAGATACATCTTGTGTTCTGATCTGTGCAATTTCATTGGACAGATGGTTTAGGTCAATAACCATTCCGTCACCGAGCACACATACTACATCTGGGTGAAGTATTCCGGATGGAAGCAGATTTAAGATAAATTTTCCCTGTTTATTAACTACTGTGTGTCCGGCATTGTTACCACCCTGATAGCGGACTACGATATCCGCATGTTCTGCGAGAAGGTCGATGACACGACCCTTTCCCTCGTCTCCCCAGTTTATTCCTGTAACTGCTGTAAGCATGATGAATGCCTCCTTGTTTTTTGAGTTTAATATTTGGATGTTGGTGCAGAGCTTGTACTGTCTGGATCTTGAATGGTATAAAACAAGCCTGCTTATAATGTGTATGATTCTGTTACGTGCAATACCTAAACGTCTTATCAGTTAGTATTCTTGCAAAGATGAGTCCGAGCGGCAGTGCAATGATAATCATGATTGCTGATGCAAACCATGAAACAGCATCCGAAAGTGCCATTATGCCGAAATTGTATATAGCCCGATACAGATAAAGTCCCGGAACCATTATGACTATGGATGGAACAGTAAGGGATATTCTTGGATATCCGTTGTTTTCCTTGATAAATGATGCGAGAAGCCCTGCTGTGAGAGCTCCGGCAAATGCGGCAGCAGGCATACCTGTCAGGTCTACCAGCTCAAGCCGCAGTGAATTTGCTATGGCACCGATAAGAGCAGCTGTTGCAGCCATGGAAGCAGGGCTGTTGAACATGATTGAGAATCCAAACACACCGAAGAAGCTCATTATAAGCCTCAGGATTAGATGTAGTACGGGGCCCAGATCCAAATCTTCAAAGTCCATAGGCTTAAGCTGCAGAAGCAGCGCCATAATCCATGCAAACATCGTGGCTACCATGACTATTATTATTGCATAGGCAAGGCGTTCAAGACCGGAGCGCAGATCCAGCTTTGCCAGGTCGATTCCGCTTGTAATAAACGGAAATCCCGGAATGATAAAGAGCATGGAACAGATGTATCCGGCTTCATGAATTGATGGTACATTGAAAGCCATCTCTGCTATTTTTAAAAGTGCCGCATATATGAAGCATGAGGCAGAAATTGATACCGCTATATTAAGGAACAAGGTAAAATGATGCTTTATAAGCTTGGTTCGTATGAGATTTCCGATGCCGGCTGCTATAAATGCCAGCATCATCTCGATAGGGCCTCCGCCGAGCAAAAACGTGAAGGCACAGCATGCTATAGCGGCTGCAAGCCCAAGCCTTGCAGGGGAGTAAATGGCATGAATCTGCTCTATCTCATCGAGTCGACGGTGGATTTCTTCGCCGGTCAGATGAGCTTCCTCGTTAGGAAAATTGTCGACAAACTGCTCCATGCGATAGAGCTTTGAGGTGTTTACACCTGTGTTTGCTATGCTGAGTGACTGCGATATACAGTCAGTGCCGTCAAAACAGTTAAACTCGATTGACATAAGTCCGACATCCACTGTACATGTGACACCAAGCACCTTTGAGAGCCGGTTCATGGAGGTTCTCACACGCCCGGCTCCTGTGCCGCAGGAGAGCATGATGAGTCCGACACGTCCGATTACAGAGGCTTTTTCAATCAGTCCCGCCTTATCTATGAGTATATTTCCATCCTGTCTGGCATAATCATGCCAGGGGATTTCCATATGATTTTTTTCCATGATATCTGTGTAGCTGTTATCTGCCATAAATTATCGCCTCGGCCTTTTGGACATGTTTTTCTAGATTTTTTAGGAAATGAGAGCTTCGCAGGAAAATACCAATTTCATCATACCGCTTGTCATTTTCCACAAGAGAGTCCTGACCGTAAAAAACATATGCCATAGGAAGCTCCTTTTCAATCTGTATCATCAGATCCCATACAGCAGAGTAAGCCTCAGCCTCAGTCTCCTTGAGTTTTACGGTATCGGGAAGCTCTCGTATCAAGAGTATTCCGTCATGCTTTACAATGACCTGCTGCGTGGGAGTCATATGCTCGGAATCATATGTGTGGCTGTAGCGGTAAGCCTGTGCGTAGTAGATATCCTTTTTGTCTGGCATATCGTTATATATTTCGTGAAAATGTATATAGTTCTTGTCGTGAGATATGTGTTTATACTCGGGCAGCGGATTTCCGTGTTCATCGGTCATGATTATCGGATTTTGGTGTCCGTCGGCATTGAACCTGTACGGTATGATATATGAATTGCGCAGCAAATCAAATACGGTGTTGTTGCACAGACACATAAGCAGTGCGGAAAGATCGCGGTTGGTATATGCATTGAAGAGAGCTTTAGCAAATTTTTCTGCCGGAAGAGATACATCAAATTCATCATTGTAAACCAGATTTTCATTGAAGGTTTCCATAAGCCTGTCACACGCCCATGGATCGTTTAGTATCTTCTGAAACAGCATTTCTGTATGGTCTTCTCTTGGAAACATTGTCTTTTCACTCATTTGAAACACGTCCTTTTCTTATATATATAATCAATATTTCTCTTTTGAGCATTTATGATTATACAATTATGATTATAATAAGTAAAAAGTATAATTGATATAATTGAAATATCATATTATTATATCATTAGTATCTGTGTATTATCGGAAAAATGACCGGTAAAACGATAATAAAAAGGAGGCTTTAAATATGGATATAAATTTTGAGTACTACAAGATATTTTATTATGTTGCAAAATACTGTAATTTCACAAAAGCTGCGAGGGCACTTGGAAACAGCCAGCCGAATGTAACCCGCGCCATGAACAACTTAGAGCAGCAGATAAACAGCATACTTTTTATCAGAAATAACAGAGGTGTGCAGCTCACACCGGAGGGAGAGCGTTTGTACGCGCATGTATCTGCAGCGATGTCACAGATACTTGCTGCGGAGGAGGAGCTGTCAGACAGCACAGGACTGTCACACGGAAGCGTATCAATAGGAGCCAGTGAGACAGCTCTAAACATATATCTGCTTGACCGGCTAAAGACTTTTCACATGGCATATCCGGGTATCAGGCTTAAGATATATAATCACTCCACCCCACAGGCTATAAATGCCGTAAAAAACGGCATGATTGATTTTGCGGTGGTATCCACACCTGTCGAGGTGGAGGCACCTCTTAAGATGATAAAGCTTGGCTCGTTCCAGGAGATTCTCGTGGGTGGTACCACCTTTACTGCGCTCGGAAGTCAGACTCTGTCATTAAATGAGCTGCATAATTATCCGCTTATCGGACTGGGGCGGGAGACCATGACATTTCATTTTTTTAACAGATTTTTTATGTCACACGGACTTGAATTTGCGCCTGATACAGAGACCGCAACGACAGATCAGATACTGCCACTTGTGAAAAGTGAGCTTGGTCTTGCCTTTATGCCAAAGCCGATGGCAGAGGCTGCGATAGCAAATCGCGAGATTGTAGAGATAGCTCTGGAGGAGGAGATACCGCAGAGAAATATATGTATGGTATATGATATACATCACCCGATCAGTGCGGCAGCAAGAGAGCTTAAGAAGGTCATAACAGACAGCTCTAAGATCTGATTGGCAACCGGTGGGATACATATAGGTAACTGGCAGGTTATATATTACAGCCGGGATGTTACACATTGGCAGGTTTGTAACTTACATCTCGTTTAATACTTTGTTAAAATATAGTCAGGCAGATAAGTTATAAGAATTTATCGGCAGAGTTTTTTAGGAGTATTTTTAAAATTGGAAGGAGATTTTACACTATGGCTAACAGAATCATGTTAAACGAGACATCTTATCACGGATCAGGTGCAATCCAGGAGATTGCAACAGAGGCAAAAGCGCATGGCTTTAAAAAAGCACTGGTATGCTCTGACCCTGACTTAATCAAATTTGGGGTTACAGCAAAGGTAACAGATATCCTTGATAAGAATGGATTGGAATATGAGCTTTACTCAGAGATTAAGCCAAATCCAACAATCGACAACGTAAAGCATGGCGTAGAGACATTTAAGAAATCAGGAGCTGATTACCTCATTGCAATCGGAGGCGGCTCTTCTATGGATACATCAAAGGCAATCGGTATCATCATCGCAAACCCGGAGTTTGAGGATGTAAGAAGCTTAGAGGGTGTTGCACCTACAAAGAACCCTTGTGTTCCTATCATCGCAGTACCTACAACAGCAGGAACAGCAGCAGAGGTTACAATCAACTATGTCATCACAGATGTAGAGAGAAAGAGAAAGTTTGTATGTGTGGACCCACATGATATGCCAATCATCGCAATCGTAGACCCAGACATGATGTCATCAATGCCAAAGGGACTTACAGCATCAACAGGTATGGACGCACTCACACATGCTATCGAGGGCTACACAACAAAGGCTGCCTGGGAGATGACAGACATGTTCCATCTCAAAGCAATAGAGATTATTGCAAGATCCTTAAGAAGTGCAGTTGCCAATGAAAAAGAGGGACGTGAGGGCATGGCACTTGGAGAGTACATTGCCGGAATGGGATTCTCAAATGTAGGTCTTGGAATCGCTCATTCAATGGCTCATACACTTGGAGCTGTTTATGATACACCACACGGAGTAGCATGTGCTATGATGCTTCCAATCGTAATGGAGTACAATGCAGACTGCACAGGCGAAAAATATCGTGAAATCGCCCGTGCAATGGGAGTAAAGGGCGTAGATGATATGTCTGTAGAGGAGTACAGAAAGGCTGCAATCGATGCTGTAGCGCAACTCTCTGTAGATGTAGGAATCCCAACAAAGCTTGAAGCTATTAAGGAGGATGACTTAGACTTCCTCGCAGAGTCTGCTCACGCGGATGCATGTGCACCTGGAAATCCAAAGGATGCAAGTGTTGAGGATTTGAAGGCTCTTTTCCGTAAGATTATGTAATTCTGCAACAGCTTACAGGGATGTATAGTTTGACATTTTAGCGAAAGCATGAGTATCGTGAGGTTTTGCGAATGTATGTGGGATGTTTGTGAATAGTTACGATTAAGAATGAAATAAAATAGAAAATCCGGGAACT
>ENA-OPNM01000634-OPNM01000634.1-human-gut-metagenome-genome-assembly--contig:-NODE-634-length-9200-cov-2.496337_pt1 | contig 9200 bp, 8 predicted proteins | sample MGYA00241541_ERZ501779 | MGnify/ENA primary metagenome ERZ501779 (study PRJEB25962, sample SAMEA2042558) | human gut metagenome | biome: human gut; feature: human-associated habitat; material: faeces...
CCGCCATCCGGCACCGTCGGTCAGATGCCAATGCAGGCGGTTGATTTTGTAGGTGGCTACCAGGTCTATTTGCTTCTTGACATAGTCCGTGTTAAAGAAGTGTCTTGAAACATCCAGGTGCAGCCCACGATAGGGGAATCTGGGTTCGTCCTTGATGGTCGTGACTGGCAGTTCCTTCCCGTTACGGGCAAGTTGTGCCAGGGTTTGCAGTCCATAGAAGGCACCTGCAGCGGAGGAGGCCTGAATGTTTACACCTTGTTTGCTGACTGTCAGGTTGTAGCCTTCGGCAGCGATTGGATTATCCGTTGCGTCCGTTATTTCTATCGTTACAAAAGGGTTCTTGTCGACAAGCTTCATGGGGATGGCAAAGTCCGGCAGATAGGCCAGCAGGTCATTCATGTCGGATTTCGCCAGATTGGTCGAGAAGGTTACCGTAGATGGCAGTTCTACTGTTTTTGACGTTGTTTGGGCATACTGCGGATATGGAACCACACCGAGTTCCTTGGGGGATTCGCATGCCGTCAGTAGTAAGACGGCCATGGAAACGAGTGTTAGAGTTTTTTTTATTCGTTTCATAAGGGGGTATTGTTAAGTTCGGAGGTAAATATACGGAATAATATGTAAAATGGATAATCTTTACTTCTTAAAATCCTTTTCCGTCGAAAAAACGTTAACACTATTCGTTCGTCTCATAAAAAAGTCCGATATTTGCAGCCATGATTCAGATAGAGACCATATTTGACATATTGTGGAAGGGGTTCATTATCGGCGTCATTGTGTCCGCGCCATTGGGTCCTGTAGGAGTATTGTGTATTCAGCGTACTTTGAATAAAGGACGGTGGTATGGTTTCGTAACGGGGATAGGAGCTTCGCTAAGCGATATTGCATATGCTTTGCTGACGGGCTACGGGATGAGTTTCGTTTTTGATTATGTCAACAAGAACATCTTTTACCTGCAACTTTTCGGAAGCATTCTTCTGTTGGCGTTTGGCGTTTATACGTTCCGCAGCAATCCGGTACAGTCCATCCGGCCGGTATCCACCAATAAGGGTTCCTATTTCCATAACTTCATAACGGCATTTGCCGTCACACTTTCCAATCCACTGATTATTTTCCTTTTTGTAGGTCTTTTTGCTCGCTTTGCTTTTGTAAGTGAGGGTGTGCTGGTGTTCGAGGCCGTTACCGGATACCTGGCCATCGCATTGGGTGCTTTGGCTTGGTGGTTTGGCATAACCTTTTTTGTCAATAAGGTCCGTACACAATTCAACCTGCGAGGTATCTGGATACTGAACCGTATTATCGGGAGCATTGTCATTGTGGTGTCTGTGCTGGGACTGGTGTTTACGCTGATGGGTGAATCACTGTATTGAGTGGAAAGGTGAAAGTGGGAAGGTGAAAAATCATAATTCATACATTTTATCGTGAAGATTGCGCAACAACTGAAAGAGAAGAATATAGCCGAATACCTTATATATATGTGGCAGGTGGAGGATTTGCTCCGTGCCAACGGCTGTGACATAGACCGGATACGCCAGAACATCATTTTGCGCTATCCGGAGGAGGAACGGCCTGCGCTGGAAGAATGGTATGGAAATCTGGCAGGTATGATGCGTGCGGAAGGCGTAATGGAAAAAGGGCATCTGCAAATCAACCGTAATGTCATTCTGAATCTGACGGAGCTGCATGGCGAATTGCTGGCTTCTACGAAATATCCGTTCTATAATGCGGCTTATTTCAAGGCACTGCCTTTTATCGTGGAACTGCGTCAGAAGAACGGCCGGAAAGAGGAGTCTGAGGTAGACACTTGTTTCGAGGCGCTTTATGGAGTGCTGCTGTTGCGCTTGCAGAAGAAGGAAATCAGTCAGGGCACGGCAAAGGCTATGGAGGCCATCAGTGGTTTCATCTCGTTGCTTGCCAACTATTATGACAAGGAGAAGCGGGGAGAACTGGAGTTGATGGATAATTGATAGTGGATGATTGATAATTATGAAGGAAAATATTGTTCATCGTAACATTCTATATATAAGTGTAACTTTATTAAATGAATATTCTGATAACCGGTGCCAACGGTCAACTTGGCAATGAAATGCGAGTGTTGTCGAAAGAAAACGGACAACATGCTTATTTTTTCACTGACGTGCAGGAATTGGACATTTGCGACGAACAAGCTGTGCACAGGTTTGTGAAGGGTAACCGGATAGATGTGATTGTGAATTGCGCTGCTTATACGGCGGTGGACAAGGCAGAGGACAATCAGGAACTTTGCGACAAGCTGAATCATGTCGCTCCTGGCTATCTGGCTGCTGCTGCCGAAGCTTGCGGTGCTGCCTTGATACAAGTGTCCACCGATTATGTTTTCGACGGAACCGGACACACTCCCTATACGGAAGAGGCGGACACTTGCCCCAATTCGGTATATGGCTCTACTAAACTGGCAGGTGAGCAGGCGGTGATGAAGCATTGCAGCCGTGCCATGATTATCCGTACAGCATGGCTCTATTCCATTTACGGGAATAATTTTGTGAAGACGATGCTTCGTCTGGGACGTGAGCGAGAGACGCTGGGGGTTGTCTTCGACCAGATAGGCACACCGACATATGCCAATGATTTGGCACGTGCCATTTTTGCGGCTGTCAACCGGGGGATTGTTCCCGGTATCTATCATTTCAGCAACGAGGGTGTGTGCTCGTGGTATGATTTCACGTTGGCTATCCATCGCCTGGCCGGCATAAAGACCTGCAAGGTAAGCCCGCTGCATACGGATGAGTTTCCTGCCAAGGCGCCGCGTCCGCATTATTCCGTGTTGGACAAGACAAAGATAAAGAAGACATTCGGCATCGATATACCCCATTGGGAGGCGAGCCTTGCCGTCTGCATGAAGAATTTGGAAGAGTGATTATTACTGACTAATTGATATATGGCCAATAACAACGAAATAGAGAGACGGAGAACGTTTGCGATTATCGCGCATCCGGATGCCGGTAAGACATCATTGACCGAGAAGCTGTTGCTTTTTGGTGGACAAATCCAGGTGGCGGGTGCCGTAAAGAGCAATAAGATAAAGAAGACGGCAACGTCGGACTGGATGGATATTGAAAAACAGCGTGGTATCTCCGTAACCACTTCCGTAATGGAGTTCGACTATCACGATTACAAAATCAATATCCTCGATACTCCGGGTCACCAGGACTTTGCCGAAGATACCTACCGCACGCTGACGGCTGTGGATAGCGTTATCATCGTGGTGGACGGTGCGAAAGGTGTGGAAACGCAGACACGCAAGCTGATGGAGGTCTGCCGTATGCGTAATACGCCGGTGATTATCTTCATCAACAAGATGGACCGTGAAGCCAAAGACCCGTTCGACCTGCTGGACGAACTGGAGGAGGAACTGCACATCCACGTGCGTCCTTTGACGTGGCCTATCGAGAGCGGTGTCCGTTTCAAGGGTGTCTACAATATCTACGAGCATAACCTCAACCTCTACCAGCCCAGCAAGCAGGTAGTGACGGAGAAGGTGGAAGTAGACATCCATACCGAGGAGCTGGACAACCAGATTGGCGCCCAGCTGGCCGACAAGCTGCGCGGAGAATTGGAACTGATAGACGGTGTTTACCCCGAATTCGATAAGGAGGAATACTTGAAAGGAGAGCTTGCTCCCGTATTCTTCGGTTCGGCACTGAATAATTTCGGTGTGCAGGAACTGTTGGATTGCTTTGTGGAGATTGCTCCCAGTCCCCGTGAGGTGGAGCCGGAAGAGCCTAAATTTACCGGATTCATCTTTAAGATAACCGCCAATATCGACCCGAATCACCGTTCATGTATCGCTTTCTGCAAAATCTGCTCCGGGAAGTTTGTACGCAATGCCCCGTACTTGCATGTACGTCATGGCAAGACGATGCGTTTCTCGTCGCCTACGCAGTTCATGGCGCAGCGCAAGACAACTGTCGATGAGGCTTGGGCGGGAGATATTAGCGGCCTGCCGGATAACGGTACGTTCAAGATTGGCGATACGCTGACCGAAGGCGAGGCGCTTCACTTCAAGGGACTTCCGAGTTTCTCTCCGGAGATGTTCAAGTACATTGAGAATGCCGACCCGATGAAGCAGAAACAGCTTGCCAAGGGTATCGACCAGTTGATGGACGAAGGTGTGGCGCAGTTGTTCGTCAACCAGTTCAACGGGCGTAAGATTATCGGTACGGTGGGGCAGTTGCAGTTCGAGGTCATCCAGTATCGTCTGGAGAACGAATACAGTGCGAAGTGCCGTTGGGAGCCGCTCAGTCTGTATAAGGCCTGCTGGATTGAGAGCGATGATGCGGCGGAGTTGGAAGCCTTCAAGAAGCGCAAATACCAGTACATGGCGAAAGACCGCGAGGGTAGGGATGTGTTCTTGGCCGACAGCGGATATGTGTTGCAGATGGCGCAGATGGACTTCAAGCATATCAAGTTCCACTTTACGAGTGAGTTCTAAGCTATACGATTTTTGCTGACTCACGGCTATAAATGATGCAAGTCGAAGAAAAAGAGGAGGTACAAAGTAATGAAAAACTTTGTACCTCTTTATTTATTGTGGGAAGAAAGTGTTACCTTTGTTTCTGCAACGATTAATATGCATTGATTATGAAAACTGTTGAAGTAAGCTCGTTCCTTACCGATTTTACACCTTGCTTATTATAAATTATAAACACAAAATTTCAAGATGAAACATACCTTCCTTTTTCTCCTGCTGATTCTCCTTCTGGGGCTGACAGCCTGCTCGAAACCTGCCGATAGAACTTTGATGGACTACGAACAGTCCCTTTCTCATGCTGACTCGTTGGTGCAATGCGGTGCTGTCGACAGTGTCCGGGCCGTCCGCCTGATTTCCGGCTTGCACCGTGAATACAATCAGATAAAGGAGCGCAGGCATGTGCGGCTGAAGTCGGTCAGTGGTTACGAACGTTTTTTCTGGGGAGTGTTTTCTGTGATTATGTTCAGCATTTCCGGTGCTATGCTGTTCAGCCTTGTCCGGTTCAAGAAAGAGCGCCACCACCGCAACTACCTTATCACCTTGAGCGAAAACGAACAGCGCTTGCGCAACAATGAACGCGAGCGCGAGGAACTGGAAGAATGCCTGAAGGAGATGTCGCTGACCGACGAAGAGCGCGAAGAAGTGCATAGCTCGCTGACGAACCTCATGGAACATGGCAGCCGTCTGGATAAGGAAAACGAGTCACTCCGTGCCCGTCTCAAGGAGTATGAAGACAACCCTGTGCCCCGCGAACTGGAACTGTTGAGGAAAGAGGGCGAGCGTGTCCGGATGCTCGACGGGCAGGTACAGGCGCTTGCTTCTGCCATGATAGACGCAGACGAAGTGGTGAAGCAGTTGCGCATCCAGTCCAAATTCCTTGCGGACAGCCAGTGGGACTACTTGCAGAAGCTTACTGACAGAGTATACAAGGGTGCTTCCAAACGCCTTGTCTTGCGCTTTCCCCAGCTTACGCCTGCCGACAGCCAGCTTTGCATGCTTATCCGCCTGCACTTCAGCAATGCACAGATTGCCACGCTCATTGCCGTGTCTCCCGCTTCCGTGTCCCAGCAGAAGTTCCGCCTGAAGAAGCGGATGATGCAGGCAGATGGTGGACTGTTTGCTGATGGAGAGACGCTGGATACAGTAGTGTGCCATGTCTGAAATTTCGGATTGCAAGACAACAGTGACAAGGGTATGAAACTATTAGGTGGCATTAAGATAAATTAGGCACGTAATTTCTTTACGGAAATCCTTTTCCGTATCTTCAAGTGGGATTTGTCAAGTCCGGCTAATTATGAGTTCATAAAAACGCTATCAAAGACGGTATCATAAAAAATGGTATTGTATATGGACCGAACGGATCGGGTAAAACAAACTTCAGTTTGGCCTTATTCGATATTGAGAACCATTTGTCGCCCAAATGGAAGAAGATAGATTATTATGTGAATTTTATTTATGCTGGAAAGAAAGAGGGAGTAGTCGGGTTCGAATATACATTTAGGTTTGAGAACGGGACAGTTGTCTATGCCTATTCTAAAAATGCCGGTGGTATATTAGTGTCCGAATCGCTTCGGGTGGACGATAATTTGGTTTTTGAACGGAAGAATGGTTCTTTTTGCATAAACAAGCAACAGTTTCCTATGGAAGAAACCATAGAGAATAACCTCGGAAGTAATGCAAATAACGGGTCGATAGTCAATTTCTTATAGACTTCCTACCCGTTGGGCAAAGAACACTGCTTGATTCCGATATTTTTATATGATTATTTTGGGGATATAGCCAATTTGTGTTGATTTATTAGGACAAAAAGTCGGTGATTTCCCTTGTTCTCAATCTGTTTTGCTACTAATATAACCTCGGTCTTATACTGAACCCTATTCAGTCGTATACTGAATGCCATTCAGTCTTATATTGAATCCTATTTAATCGTATACTGAATTACCCCCACTTCAGAAGGTGTTCTGGGAGGGGATGGACTGTGACGGTTTGATGGCTTGAAACGGATGCTTTTGGGATTTGAAATGTTGTTACAAAATGAAATAAGAAACTGATTGGTGACTTAAAAAATATTGTTATTCCTTGTTATTTCAATAGTTCGCTTTCTATTGGACTGCTAAAGTGTTGAATTGATTACGGATGAGAGCATAGAATCAAATTGCTCCATAATTAAAAATATCCCTCCAAAAGAAGTGAGTTTACCGGATTTTATGCTTATTTTTGTCATGCTTGTTGAGGATTTCTTGTGCTTTTTTTGCAGCACTAATTTAAGTGAATCTTCTGACATGGCAAAGTACTGGGCAATATTTTATTGCTCAGTATTTTAAATAATTGTTTTGTAAAGTGCCGCGGAACTAAGGTCTGATAGAACGAGGATGAAACATTCCAAATTAATAAACAATATAAACGAACGTGTAGTGGATGACATCAAAGGACGGTTATCCAAAGGTACTTTTGTGTCTATTGCTGCGGCTTCATTCTCCATCTATGCCTACGAAGCATTGAAAGAAGAATTGGAGCAAGTGGAACAATTGCGTTTCATTTTCACATCTCCTACTTTCATCAAGGACAAATCAAAGAAAGAGAAACTTAAAACATTAGAAAACAATTAAGAAACAAGATATATGACTGACATATTAAAACATTTGGATTTGAACTCCGCAGACGGAACGCAACTCAATCTTGATGCGCTCTATCAGATAGCACCTTCGGCATTTACCGAAGTACGTGATGACAAGACTGGTGAAATCTCCCGAAAGGTAAACTTCGAGGTGCTTCGCCGGTTGCTTGGCGACTATGTCACAGACGGCGATGGCGAGATGTATCAGTTTACATGGGTAGGTAAGAATGCCGCTCGTGCGGAGGCTGCCAAACCAACCGATAAGACATTACGCCCGGTGGTGGAAGATTCCGTGGATTGGGACAATACGAAGAATATCTATATCGAAGGTGATAACCTGGAAGTGCTCAAACTCTTGCAACGCTCATATATGGGTAAGGTGAAGATGATTTATATCGACCCACCCTATAATACTGGCAATGACTTTGTGTATCATGACGACTTTGCTCTCACTGCTGCCGAAGAGGATTTCAAAGCCGGCAATGTGGATGAGTTGGGCTATCGCTTCAGGAAGAATTCCGATACGAATGGTAAGTTTCATTCGGATTGGTGCAGTATGATTTATAGTCGTCTGCTGGTGGCTCGTTCTCTGCTCACGGAGGATGGAGTTATCTTTATTTCGATAGGTGATGATGAGAATGCAAATCTCATCAAAATATGTGATGAAGTCTTTGGCGAGCATAATTTCATTGCTGATATTTGCCATAAGCATAGAGCCTCTGTTTCTAATGATAGAATAATATCTGAAAATCACAATCACATTGCGTTTTATGCCAAAGAAATAAATGAGGTGTTTGCTCAACAAAAGAATATAGGAGAAGACCCTGTATTAGACGGATTTGATCGAGAAGACGATAAGGGAAAATATAAATTGGCACCTGTAGATGGTCCTGGTGGAGCAAAGAAAGGTAATCCTTTTTACGAATTTATGGGCGTTGAAGGATATTGGAGATATTCAAAAGAGACCATGCAGAAACTGTATGATAATGGACTGCTTATTGTCACAGAGAACAATCTCCAGAAGAAGTATTACGAAGAACAGGCTCGACAATCAAGAAAAAAAGTTACGACTTGGTGGGATACAGATTTCTTAACTTCTTCCGCAACTTCATATCTTCAGAAATTAATGGGCTGCAAAGCATTCGACAATCCCAAAAGTATAAATCTCTTGATAAGGATGCTCAAGATGATGACTCATTTTGATAAAGATGCACTTATTCTCGATTTCTTCTCAGGCTCTGCCACCACTGCCCATGCTGTAATGCAACTCAACGCCGAAGACGGAGGTAACAGAAGATATATCTGCGTTCAGCTTCCCGAAGAAACGCCAGAAGATAGCGAAGCACGTAAGGCAGGCTACGCCACTATCCCTGAGATAGCCAAAGAACGCATCCGTCGTTCCGGTGCAAAAATAAAAGCAGATTCCCCGCTTACTACCCAAAACCTCGACACCGGTTTCCGTGTCTACCGCCTTGACGAAAGCAACTACGAGAAAGTATCACTTTCACCCAAGGAATACAAGCAAGACCAGCTTGACCTCTTTGCCTATAATATCAAGCGCGATCGTACTGACCTCGACCTACTCTATGGTTCGATGTTGGCATGGGGTGTTCGCTTGGACTTGCCCTTGCAGGCAGAAACCATGGACGGTTGTACCATCTACACTGTCAACGAAGGCGATCTTGTGGCTTGCTTCTCCGAGGGCATTACCGATAAGGTAGTAACTGCGATGGCCGACAAGAGTCCCTTGCGTGTACTTTTCCGTGATGCCTGCTTCAAGGAAGATGCTCAGAAAATCAATATTTATGAGCAGTTCAAGCAATTCTTGGATTGGTCGGATAATGATGCGTTTAATAATATCAGAGTAATTTGACGTGTTCATGGAAGAGAACAACAAAATACCAATCTATACAGACAATGACGGTCTGACAAAGATAGATGTGAAACTTGAGGAAGATACTTTATGGCTTACTCAAGCGCAGATGTGCGAGTTGTATCAGACGAGTAAATCGAATGTAAGTGAATATATTAAGCACATTTTCGAAGAAGGCGAACTACAAGAGGACTCAGTTG
>ENA-OPNM01000639-OPNM01000639.1-human-gut-metagenome-genome-assembly--contig:-NODE-639-length-9152-cov-2.139057_pt1 | contig 9152 bp, 9 predicted proteins | sample MGYA00241541_ERZ501779 | MGnify/ENA primary metagenome ERZ501779 (study PRJEB25962, sample SAMEA2042558) | human gut metagenome | biome: human gut; feature: human-associated habitat; material: faeces...
TGAAAACATCAAGGTCTTTTTGCAGCACTCTGTGTGGAATGCCTGTTCTTTTTTACTGTACATGTCGCATCGGTCTACACATACGGTGGCGTGAGCCTGCACGTACGTACGCATCGGCCTACACGGACGTACGCATAAGACCACACGTATATATGTCATTGAGACAGGCTCCGTCACAGAGTGGCAATAACTTTGTTGTTGTTCAAATAATCATACTTCTTATTATAATAGTTGACCAATTCTTGTGGATACTTTTTTAGCTGTTCATCTTTCTCAAGAGGGGCAGATTCCTCTTCACGTAACTCTATAATTCTTTTTAAAACCAGGATGTATCGGAATGACCTCTTTATGTTTACATGAATATAAATAATCATGGTTTGTTGTTGATAATAGGAGATGGGGGTTCATTGTTTCTTGAATTTGCAGATTATCAGAATATTGTTATCATTTTCGCTCAAAGAAGCTTTCTGTTATTCTTTATATTATTATAACGTTCCGTATCAGTCGGATAGTTTCTTCCTGATGTCATAGCACACCACGAAGTGGTTCTGGTTCCAGTGCAGGATGCACGGCAGCGGCATGTCTTCCTCCAGTTGCTTCAGGGTAATACGCACTCCGGATGTGCGGAAACCGATGGATTCCGCCGCGTCACTGATGCCCAGCATGGACACCCCCTCGCGTGTGAGGAAGGAGCGGGAGCGGAGCGTCTGGAGCGAATAGTTCTTGCCGTAATATTTGGCTATCATACGCAGGCAGGTGGGGCCGCAGTCCATCGCATCCAACTGGAGGTAGTGGGGGAAGGTATTCATGCGTTTTAGGGTTTTACATGACAAAGATTGGGCTTTCCTATTACCAACTCATAATTGGAGGGAGAAGGGCATAGATAACGAAATAGACAATCTTTGCATGGCGATACTTTATCACGTGTTAAAAACCATGCCTTTCCATTTTTCATTTCTTTAAAAACGAGTTCACTGATTTTTTCTTCACTATCTCCGATAGATTCCATGTTGGCATTAGAATATACTTTTCCGTCACAATCAATTTGTAAATGCCCAAAAAAATGAGTATTAATTTGCTGATTGGCAAAAATATTCTTTTTATTTCTATGTAGACCTGAAATATCTTCTTCCTCTTGATATACATACTCTTTGAAGAAAGATTGATTTGTATGAGTGTAAAAAGGTAAAATAGAACCCTTCAAGTGGAATTTTTCTATCATAGAACTAGCATAGTTGAAATCATTAATGGATGATACTGGAAAGCAGTAAGATATTTGTTCTTTTTCTATACTCCAAAGTAGGCTTTTTTCTATTTCTTCTTTTGTGTTACAATTCGCAAGTAAACATATATGTAGTAGCTTATTTAGATGGAAATATTCCATGAATTTCGATAGGCTATTAATATGCTGTATGTTTACGTAGAATGTTATCTTGAAAGGAAAGCTATTGATTAATAATAATAACTCCTTTAAATGGGGATAAAGAGTGATATCGCCACCGATAAATTGAACATGTGTGACACCTGAATAAGTTAGTTGAGTTAAAATATCATTAATTCGTTCTATTGATAATATACCGTTTGCCTTTTTACTACACCAGTTAAATTGCTTTTCATAAGAAGTACAATATTTACATTGGTTCTTACATTCACTGTTAAGACGAATGGTCATCGTATGTAAATTGTTAGCAATATGTTTTCCGAAGAATTGGAAATCATTGGAATCTCCTGTAATAAGTTTTAAATTTTCATTGACATTGACAACTGGAACGATAACTAAAGGCTTTTGTGAGAATGCCGATTGTGGCAATAAGTCACATATAAATTCATTTCTTAGTTGACTGATAAATGAAGAAATTTCTTTCTGCATCAATTGCTGTTCTGTAATTTCTGTGCAGTAGAAATTATCTTTATCTATTAATTGATCAATAATCTCTTTTACTATTGGGGAGATATGGAAAAATGAACTTTTACCTGACAAAGTGTTGTAAAATAGTGCATTACTTTCATTTGCCCAAAAGAATATATATGATTCTATGAATAGCCAATATTTTTTCATTATGCAAAAACCATTTTATTAATTTCAATATACGAATCGGGGTTCACCTCTAAATATGATATCATATCTGTTAGGTAATTTTGGAACTCCTCTTTACTCATCATAGAATTGCAGAAAGGAATTCCATCTTTTAACTCAAATTGCATAAAACAAGCTCCACAAGAATCAGCATTGTAACAATGCATACATTGTTTGGCTATAGCACTGTAGAAGCTATTGTATTTCTCAGCAACTTGTTCGTAGTTAATATTCATATTTTCCGTTACTTTTCCAAGAATATGTTTAAAACCTATTCGCTCACAGGGATAAATTCCACCACTTGGAGTGATAAAGACTTTCCTTGAAAAAGGCAAACAGGTTCCTGTCGGGAGTCTTGGTTGATTTTCATTTTCAGAGATTATTAAGTCAATGTAATGACAGTAGGAATTTCCCATGTGATAATAGAAGAAAAAGCCGATATCTTTTAACTCACGAGAATTTCGTTTCCGATTTTGTTCAGTTTCGATAGGTAATATATAAGGGCGGTATAGCTCTTTAAACAGTTGTTTTTTTTCTTTTTTAATTCCGGCTGATGCAATCTGCTCGATGCCTGTATTTTTACCAAATTCATCAAAAATGAATTTTTGTACAGAAATAACATCTGAATTATTGTTTAGTACGGAGTTGAATTGTACTTGTTTCTCAAAGTATATAGGATATTTTTCTTTTAAGGATTTAATATTATGAAATACTTTATTAAATGATGGATTTCCCTGTTTATCTATACGATAGCTATTATGAACTTGGTTACCATCTAAACTTATTAATAAATTGACCTTGTATTTTTCTAAATAACTCATGTATTTGTCTAGTAGCATGGCATTGGTTGTCATGTTATACTTGAATATTGCACCGTTTTTAAGATGAAGTGATTGAGTATATTCGATTATCTGTTGGATGAGTGAGAAATTAGTTAAAGGTTCACCACCATAAAAACCTATCATTATATCACTATTCTGAGAAATATTCATTTCAGAATTCCACCTTTCATATAAAAAGTCAAGGACCTTTTTTGCGCGTGAAAAATCCATCACATTGCAGCTAACGTCTCTGTCTGTATTTTCATACATATCTCCATAGCAGCAGTATGTACAGTTTAAATTGCACAAATTTGTGACTTGAAATACGACAATACTCACATTGGCAAGTTGAACTTTTACTGTTTCGGCAGAAATCTTACCACTCAAGTATTGTTCCATATCAATATCTGTAAATAATCCATTTGATTTAAAGAATTGATATTTTGAATAGTAATATTCAATATCATTGAAAGAGAGCTCTGGATATCCATTCTTAATTTGTCGAAATAATTCCGTAGTGTCATTATTGTGCTGAGATAATTCAAATATAGTTTGAATTACCGGATGACAATTAATCATACACGAGTGTCTATTATCATAGAGATATCCGTTCCCTTTTTTTGTCTGAAGATAAATAGTGGAATCCATTGCTGTTATTTTTTTAAATATGCCATGATTAATACAGGATTGTCGTCTTCTTTCAATCCGTCGGCAAACGCTAATAGTTTCTCGCTTACCCATTCTCCCTTTTCTTTCTGTTGGGCGATATACTCTTTCAGTTCATAAGGCCATATCCAGTTCACCATGGCACCATTGTGTACTCCCAGTCTTAACTCAAAAGGTTTTCCACCATCAATGTCATCAGTCAGATGTTCTGATATGGCAAAAGTATTTCCGTTGGTCTTATCAAGGAAGGCTAATAAACGTGGGGAATATCCGCGTATACCTTCATAGGCAATAATGTTCATCCATTGCATCACTACATAGCGTTCGGATTCGTATGCGCTGAGTATTCTTTTCTTATTGTCTACCAGTTTGGCATATTCGCTATTCTCAGCAAGAAGTTTTTTAGTCTTTTCATCCCCCTTTGCCTGGCGTGATATCTTCACCATTCCTGTAATATATGTTATATAGTCATTCAGGAAAGCACGTTTATCCGGCCCTAAATCTTTCATATCAAATTTCCATCTCACTTTTAGCCCATTATCAGTTACTGTGTACATGCAATCGGTGAAGAAATTATAGAATAAGGTATGTCCGTCGTAGTCTGAAAACTCATATTGGATACCTTGAGCATAAACATTGGCCGGCTGATGCAGACTGCTGTCTAGCGGAATACGTTCGCTATACACAATGTCGAGATTCGTATTCATCCAATATACAGAATCGGGATAATTGACAAGCATATATAGGTTGTCGGCTGTAACCATATCTGCCAAAGAACCACCACTGACTATGCCCCCGCTTGTATATCTTACCGTCTTTTCTACTCCTGTAAACTTGCCATTCCTGTCATATTGTATGATTTTGTTTCCTTGTGTATAGAATAAGCCACGCTTTTCGTCATAGGTAACCATATAGCCCCATGGACTGGTATCTTCTCCCGGTCCGCCTCCCAGTTTTCCTATTTGTTTGACATATTTTCCTTTAGCATCGAATAAGCGTCCGGGAAAGGCACACCAATACGGCTTTACATACTGTAATAATCCGTTGGTCAAATATATTTTTGTTTCCAAAGGCACATATACGATACTGTCCACCACTTCGGATAATTTCATGGATGGAAGTGCCTTTTCAATGGCATCGCCGATTCTGATAGTGGAATCCAAGACAAATGCTGTCTCTTCACTTTCATCACTTTGTTTTTTCGACTGGTTTGTGCAACCTGACAATGCAAGTATACACAATATCAATATAATGTTTCTCATAGTAAGATATTTAAGTATGAGTTAAAACAATTCTGGGCAAAATAAAAATAACGATATTGATATAAAAAATAACCCGCGTCGTTTACTATTATTTTGCCCCGAATAATTAGAATAGAAGTTTCTATATTAAATTAAAACTTCATAAATGCGACAATCTTATAATATATACATAAGGTTGCCTTATAGATAATAATTCTTTAACGGCTGCATGTCTTTATCGTAATTATTCTTTATTTTGAGCTGCGCCTATCTGTAGTCCTCTAGAATAATTATCAGCATCGCCATATGTACCACATGCGCATGAGCATTTTCCAGCTTTATAATTTGCGTGGAAGTTGTCATTTCCAAACATACATAAAGTACCACCCTTTAGTGCTTCTTCTTCCTTTTGCTTAAGGACTTGATGTTCAAGATTCCCTAGCTTTAAAACTTTAATCTTTTTCATGTCTTTATTATTTAAAATTATACATATTTATATGGGCTTTAAATAACCCATAATTCCTGATTTATTTGATTCAAGGCAGACAATGAATATTTTTTTAAATATAATTCTCTGCTATGTTTCTTCATTTTGCTTATTTCCATATCAGACATTGTGATGAATGCCTTTAGCTTCTCGTAAATTTCTTCAATAAATTGTTGAGAACCGAATTGAGCATATATTTTAGTTCCATTTTCTTTTTCATGTATCATTTCTGATAATCCTGAAGTATTTGTAGCAATTAATGGAATTCCATACATCATCATTTCTATCATAACGTAACTACATTGTTCATATATGGAGGGTAGAACACCAATATCTGTTATTTGATATAAATCATATAATCTATTCTGAGTTATTTTACCCGTGAATACTACTTTTGCTGCTATGTCACTAGCTTCACAAATACAGTCATCGTATTCTCCGCCTCCCACTATCACTAGTCTTATATTTTTAATATCGTTTAAAAGCTTACGAAAAGCTTTTAATAAAAAGATGATGCCTTTATTACTCTCTAGACGTCCAACAAACAATATTATTTTTTCATTGTCGTGAAAAAACATATTTTGCTTTTTCTTATTTCGTATTTCATTATTTGGAAAAACTGCATTATCGGGTAATTTGTTGTATGATAGATGTATCATCTCTTTGTTTAAATGATATAGATTTAGAAGAATATATTTGCAATATTCCGACAAACAGATTATTCGGTCTGCAAAGTGAAAAAAGGAACCATTAATTGTGAAGAGTCGTAAAATACCTTTTTCTTTAAGGGTGCATTCTGATATATTCTTATTAAGAATCTTTTCCATCTTTGATAAATCATTTCCTATGTCTAGTCCCCAATCAAAGTAATGTATAACAATTATGAACTTACACGATGGCATCATTTCTTTGATATTATTAAGAAACATAGAATGACGGAAGAAATTTATTTGAATAATGTTCTGTTCGGCTTCAGACATACAAGTAGTAAAAGCGGAAGCCAATTCTTTACAATATTCCTCATAATGTATTTCATTCTCTTCATCTTCTTTAGGAATCCAAAGAAAACGAATACCTTCCGACCAAGTTTCTATAATATCATTATCTGAACCATTCATTTTGACTACTGTTAATTTTCCTTGTGGAGAAGATTTCCATGAAGCAATAATCTGAGTTATGTATGTTTTTACACCATAACACGAAGCTTGAGCAATATTATCAATTATATACAGATGTTTCATAGTATCTCATCTAAAAATTTGAGATGTAGTAGAAATATAATAATATCTACCTTTTCCTGTTTTTATCATCGATAAATGCATATTTAGTTTTATTCTATATGAATAGAGCCAATAAGGTAATTGCTTGCTTCTATCATTTGTATAGTGTAATCTCCTTTTCCAAAGTCCGTAATGTCAATGGAATAGGTAGTGCATTCGGGGACGGTAGTAACATTATAATAAATAACATTGCCCAAAGAGTCTTTTATTATCACTTCCAAATCATTTAATTCCTTTTCGGAATAGATATAGATGTTCTGTCCGTCTATGGATAGTTGAGGGACAAATGAAATAGAACGATCATTTTCAATGTCCCATTTATCTTCAATAGAGATTACTTTATTCTCTGCCATTAACTCATATGGAAAGAGAAGAAGAAAAGCTGCTAATACTAATACTGCGTTTTTCATATTTTGCATTTCGTTTTAAAGTTTAGGCAAATATGAAAAAAAGATTTTAATGTATCATCAAGAACTAGTACACTTTTAGTACACAGATGACTTCTTGTACTTTCTAAAGTACACAATTAGTACACTACAGGTTATAATCTACTGTAAATCAGAGATAAAAGTATCCAGTTTTTCGGTAGAGTTTTGTTCTCCCAGTAGTCTCTTTGCAAGGCGGGTGCGAGCATTACTTATGGCAGCTTTGGTGCGATTGGTAAAAATGGCAATATGGGTTGGTGGAATTGAAATCTTCATTAGATAGCATATTTGCAGTTCGACGACTGATAATTTGGGATATAACTCATATAGACATTTGCTGAAGTTGGGATAGGCAGTATCAACCTCTTTTTGTAGCTCTGACCACTTCTCTTCAGTTATTTTGCTGTCTGCCTTGGTACATGCCTGATGAAAAAAATGATAGATGGAAGTCTGACGCAGGGAGTCTTGTAAAACTCTTTGTGTTTTTAGGCTGGCGATAATTTCTTGGTTTTTAGCTTCCAGTTGCTCTTTTTGAGCAAGGAGCAAGTCTTGCTGGGCTTTTGCTTGCTCTAATTCTTCCTTTTGCGCATTCAATAGTGTATTCTTTTCTGCTATTTTTCTTTCTTGCTTGACTGATTTTTGCTCTAATTCTTTTACTCGTGGTTCTGTTTCTCTTTGTTTTTGCTCTAATTCTTTTATTTTGCGGATGTTTTCTTCATGGGCTTTCATGCTCATTGCTTCTTGTTCTTCTTGTAGTTTTCTATACTTGTACGTTTGTAAGCGAGTAGCTTGTACTTTCTTTCGGTAATAGAAATAGATGCCGACAGCTACCCCCGTGATGGCTAGGGATATACAGCCAAGTATCCAAGAGAGAGCATTCTTCTTTTCATTTTTCAGTAGGAGTGTATAGTTCTCTTTTTGAATATGTTGATAATTATACAATGAGTTTATTTGGGCAATCGCTTCTGTTCGGGTAATCTCCTTAATGGAGTCTGCCAACAGTTGAGCCCGCTGGATATAGGTTATGGCTTGAGGATAATTGTGTTTTTGAATCTCAATGGATGATAAATGTCGGTAGGCACTATGCTGTTTGTAAATATCACCATATTCAATGGCTTGATGCAGGTAATAACAGGCGGAGTCCCATCGGTTTTCACCCCGATAGACATCGCCTAATACCAATAGGGCATTTGCCATGCCTGGTTGATGCTTGAGGGCAGTGATAAGCATTCGTTTGGCGGAATCGGCTTTTGCCAAGTTATAATAATAAAAGCTGCCTAATTCTCCTAAAATGCGATATGCTTTATGAGGACTGCGAGCGGACAATGCAGTGCGGTATGCTTTTTGATAATAATGAAGCGCACTGTCTTTTTGATGCTTGGCATCATACATGCGTGCAATATTTCTTAATGCATAGGAGATTTTGTCTTTTTTTCCTTGTGCCAGATAACAGTTTACCGATTCTCTGTTGGCCTGCAATGATTCATCGTAAAGCCCTTGATAAGCAAACAAGGTTCCCATTTGATTATAGGTTCGCGCCATTAAATCGGTGGATTGCTTCTTGCCGGCAGACGACAGTTCCTTGCTCCGGCTAATCACTTCATGAAAGGCATCCAAAGCACTCGGGGCATCATTCATGTCGCGATATACACTGCCTTGATAATAGTATGCCTCTATCTGTTTGTTCTTATCGCCATACTTATTATAGAATTTCACAATAAGATTGATAAGCGAATCGGAGGTATGGCGGGTATACAATTTGTCTTTTGCCTTGATGGTGAGCAAATGATAGTACATTTGCGTTTCTTCGGGTTCACGCCGGATGCTGTCTTTCAGTAAAGAAAGGTAATGCAGGGCGCTGTCGGGAGCTGTTTCCATGCAGCTTTGGGCTTGCTCCATGAAAAGCGGATAAGGCCGGTGGCGCGAACACCCCAATGACAGACTTACCCCAATAAATAATATGAAAACTAAATGTGCTTTCATCAGGGGCAAAGATACGAAAGTTTTATTAAAAGCAATTTTTTCTTCAAAAAAAACTTTACCTTTGTTTATTTGCTTATTTGAATATTTAATAGAACAGTAAAATAGAATCAGTCACAAAAAGACATGGCAGCTACCGGAGGGGGGAATGCCTGACTTCAGACAACCATTAATA
>ENA-OPNM01000643-OPNM01000643.1-human-gut-metagenome-genome-assembly--contig:-NODE-643-length-9113-cov-1.866748_pt1 | contig 9113 bp, 7 predicted proteins | sample MGYA00241541_ERZ501779 | MGnify/ENA primary metagenome ERZ501779 (study PRJEB25962, sample SAMEA2042558) | human gut metagenome | biome: human gut; feature: human-associated habitat; material: faeces...
CCGCCGCCTTCATGAACTCCCTTCTGAGGAGCTGGAGCTCATTGCCGGTTTGTTTGTACGCCGTGAGGTGCACAAAGGAGAACTGTTGATTAGTGAAAAAGATATAGCCAGGGATATTGTTTTTGTAGAGAAAGGACTGCTTCGCCAGTTCTATTTCAAAGAAGGCCGGGACATTACAGAGAACTTTGCCTGCGACGGTGACGGCGCTATGTGTATCGTCAGCCTTTTCACCGGACGCCGTAATTGCCTTCAGCTGGAATCCTTGGAGGAAGGCGTCATCTGGAGCATTTCGTATGCAGGACTGGTCGAACTCTCTGAGCGTTATCTGCATATAGCCCGTCTGCTTCGCCATTTATTGGAGGGGTCTTTAATGCTTTCCCAATATAAAGCAGACTCTTGGCGTTTCGAAACCTCACGCGAGCGGTATGCGCGCTTCGTCAGGGATTATCCGGAGATAGCCCGGCGTGCCTCAGTCAACCACATAGCATCTTATCTGTTAATGACTCCCGAGTCTCTGAGCCGGGTACGTGCCGGAGTACTGTGACGGTGGAACGGCTGTTTTATACGGCTTTCCCTTCTTTCTCGAAATCCTTGCGTGACTTGCTTTGTGTCACGATGTACACTCCCAGGAATACCAAGGCTATGGCTATTCCCTTTTCCAAATTGAACACTCCCAATCCTAAGATGATGGCAACGGTTGAGGCCACGATGGGCTGCATGTAGTTGTACATGCTCACCACAGTGGGGCGCAACAGCCTCTGCGCACTCATTATGAAGATATAGGCAAGGAAGCTTCCTCCCACAACCACATATCCCGCTTGCAGCAGGGCGGCTGTAGATATTTCGCTCCACTGTATGGCAGCCACGTCGTGGTAAGAGAACGGGATGTAGCACATGGAGGCATAGACAAACATCCATTTGTTCAGGGTGATGGGAGAGTATTTTTGCGACAACCCCTTGAATACGGTCAGATAAATGGAGAAGCTGATTTGGGCGAGCAGGCAGAGAAGGTCTCCGATGAGGCTGCCATTGCCGGCACCGGTGGTCTGGCTGCTCATGATGAGTATGAATGCGCCCATAGCCCCTACAAAGATGCCCAGCACTTTCTTGTTGGTGACCGGCTCTTTCAGATAGATTGCAGCCACTATCATGGTGACGATGGGCAGCGTGGTTGTAACGATGGAGGCGTCTATGGGCGAAGTCATGGAGAGTCCGAAGATATAGACACCCTGATTGAATACCAGCGCGAAGAGTGCGGCGAAGAATATCTTCAGCATGTCCCGGTGGTCCACCTGCTCGCGTTTGCAGAACAAGGAGAGGAGCCAGAAGCAGGCGGCTGCGCCTACCATGCGGAATGTGGTTACTGACAACGCGGAAAACTCCGCTAAGGCCGACTTGCCGATAGGTGCCATCAGCCCCCATAAGATATTTGCGGTAAGGGCGAACAGATGCCCTTGAATGTTCTTGTCCATACTCTTTTGTTCTTTGCGGGTGCAAAAGAACAACTATTTTCTGAAAAGAGAAAATCTTTCATTATATGATTTTTCTGGTTCATGGGCGTAGAAATAAGAGATTATCGTGTATATTTGCTTCTAATTAAAAGCAAGAAACCATGGAAGTACAAGCCAATTACATCAAGCGTATCGAAATACACGGATTGTGGCATCGGTACGATATTGCCTGGGACCTGCGTCCTGACGTCAATATACTTTCCGGCATCAACGGAGTGGGGAAGACCACTATCCTGAACCGTTCGGTCAACTATCTGGAACAGACATCGGGTGAAGTGAAGAGTGACGAGAAGAACGGCGTACACGTCTACTTCGACAACCCCGCAGCCACCTTTATCCCCTATGATGTAATCCGCAGCTACGACCGCCCCCTTATCATGGGCGACTTTACGGCACGCATGGCCGATGCCAACGTGAAGTCGGAACTGGACTGGCAGCTCTATCTGCTCCAGCGCCGTTATCTGGACTACCAGGTGAACATCGGCAACAAGATGATAGAGCTGCTCAGCGGTGACGAAGAGCAGCGCAGCCTGGCTCCCTCCCTTTCCCTCCCCAAGCGGAAGTTCCAGGATATGATTGACGAGCTTTTCAGCTATACCCATAAGACGATAGACCGCAAAAGCAACGACATCGTTTTCTATCAGAACGGTGAGCGCCTGCTGCCCTACAAGCTGTCTTCGGGCGAGAAGCAGATGCTGGTCATCCTGCTGACCGTGCTGGTGCGTGACGATGACCACTGCGTACTCTTCATGGACGAGCCGGAAGCCTCCCTGCACATCGAATGGCAGCAGAAGCTCATCGGCATGATACGCAACCTGAATCCCAATGTGCAGCTTATCCTCACCACCCATTCGCCCGCCGTCATCATGGAAGGCTGGCTGGATGCCGTCACCGAAGTCAGCGAAATCTCCTCCCTAATCCCTAATCCTTAATCCCTGCCCAAGTGTCCACTTCTTTAAAACATAACCTTACTTCCGCCTATCTGGATGCCGCCCGCAAGTTGTCTCCCAAGAGAGCACGCAGGCGCATAGTGGCGTATGTGGAGAGCTATGATGACATCGCTTTCTGGCGGACGCTGCTGTCCGAGTTCGAGAATGAGGAACGTTATTTTCAAGTGATGCTTCCCTCGGCCACCTCTCTGGCAAAGGGCAAGAAGATGGTGCTGATGAATACGTTGAACACATCGGAGCTGGGCCGCAGCCTGATAGCTTGTGTAGACAGCGACTACGACTTCCTGCTGCAAGGTGCCACCAAGGTGTCGCATAGGATAAACAAGAGTCCCTATATCTTCCAGACTTACGGTTATGCCATCGAGAACTTCCACTGCTTTGCCGACAGTCTGCATGAAGTCTGTGTGCAGGCCACGCTGAACGACCGGCATATCCTGGACTTCCCCGCTTTTCTGAAGCGTTATTCTCAGATTGCCTATCCGCTGTTTCTGTGGAATGTCTGGTTCTACCGCCAGCACGACACACACACTTTCCCGATGTACGACTTCAACGCCTGCGTGCGTTTGCAAGAGATAAACCTGCGTCATCCTTACCGTAGTCTGGACGAGATGCAAAAGACGGTGTCGGCAAAGCTGTCCGAACTGCAAGCCCGTTTCCCCCGCTACATCGACCGGGTGGAGCAGCTGGGCACGGAGTTGGAACGTTTGGGACTGACTCCGGACAATACCTATCTTTATATCCAAGGACACCATATCATGGATTGTGTAGTGCTGAAAATCCTTATCCCGGTATGTACGGTGCTGCGTCGTGAACGCGAGCAGGAGATAAAGCGCCTGGCAGAGCATAACGAACAGTTCCGCAACGAACTGACGGGGTATGAGAACAGTCAGGTCAATGTATCCGTGATGCTGAAAAAAAACAGCGGCTACAAGAACCTTTATCTTTATCAGTGGTTGAAAGAAGACATTATGGAGTTCCTCGAGCGGGAGGAACAGTCGCGTAGATAAGATTGCCGTTATGATAAACATACGATTATGGAGATATTGAAGAAGATAGACGACCTTTTAATCGGGTGGGGCATATCCCCTTCCCGGGCTGATATGCTCGACCAATTCATTGCCTTCGCACTGATACTTGCCGTTGCTTTCCTGGCGGATGCCCTATGCCGGAAAATCCTGCTGAAGGTAGTGGCACAACTGGTGAAGAAGACCAAGGCTACGTGGGACGACATCGTATTCGACCGTAAAGTGATGGTGCACCTCAGCCGCATGGTGGCTCCCGTTATCATCTATCTGTTTGTTCCATTGGCATTTGTCGAAGTCGGTTCATCGGCAATGGATTTCATCCGGCGTATCTGCCTTATTTACATCATCATTACTTTCCTGAGTTTCGTTAACTCGTTCCTGAAGGCTGTTTACAGTGTATACAGTGAGAAGGAGCAATTTCGTGACCGCCCTTTAAAGGGGATGTTGCAAACCATGCAAGTCATCCTATGGCTGGTGGGCGGCATTGTGGTCGTGGGCGAACTGATAGGCCGCGACCCGCTTTCGCCTGCCAGTCTGTTTGCAGGATTGGGTGCTTCGGCAGCCATCCTGATGCTGGTATTCAAGGATTCCATTATGGGCTTTGTCTCCGGTGTGCAGCTTTCGGCCAACGACATGCTGAAGGTGGGCGACTGGATTGAGATGCCCAAGTACGGTGCCAACGGTACGGTGATAGAGGTAACGTTGAACACCGTAAAAGTGCGCAACTGGGACAATACCATTACCACCATCCCTCCTTACCTGCTTGTCAGCGACTCCTTCCAGAACTGGCGCGGCATGCGCGAGAGCGGTGGGCGGCGAGTGAAGCGCAGTATCAATATCGACATGACCAGCGTCCGTTTCTGCACCCCGGAGATGCTGGCAAAATATCGCAAGATACAGCTACTGAAAGATTATGTGGAGCAGACGGAGGAAGTGATTGAAAAGTACAATGTGGAAAACGGCATCGATAACTCCATCCTCGTCAACGGACGCCGCCAGACCAATCTGGGGGTGTTCCGGGCGTATCTGACGGCTTATTTGAAAAGTCTTCCCGACGTAAATCAGGAACTGACCTGCATGGTGCGCCAACTCCAGCCTACCGACCGCGGTATCCCGATAGAACTTTATTTCTTCTGTGCGCTGAAGGATTGGGTGCCCTATGAAGGGGTGCAGGCGGATGTGTTCGACCATGTGCTGGCAATCATCCCCGAATTCGATTTGCAGGTATTCCAGTCTCCGTCCGGCAGAGATTTCCAGCGGGTACTGCCTGCTGCTTCCGAAGAAAAAGGAGCTTGATTCCGACCATCAAAAAGGCCTATATCTATTGTATTTCTCATAGGGAGTCATTACCTTTGAACCCTATACTGAAAGGTCAGAACATCCCCATCTTTTCTCCCAAAACATCCCCATGTTTTGGGGTATTACATCCGGGTGTTTTGGGTGAAAACATCCCCATGTTTTGGGGCAATACATCCGGGTGTTTTAGGTATTCAGTCATATAGTGAAAGGTATTCGGTCACGGAGTCTTTACCGTAAGGTATAGGCTTTGTGTATGCAAGTTGTAGGTGTGCCTCGCGTCGGGCGGGAATATCTTTCGTTTTTTACGAACCTAATTATAAAGAAAGATTGGTATGTCAATGAATTATGTGGTCCGCAAGAAGGTGGACAAGAGTGGAGACAAGGAAGTGGTGCGCTACTACGCGGCGTCAAAAGTGCTTCAGCCGGAACCGGTGAGCAATGACGAACTGGCCAAGAGGCTGGCTTTTGTCAGCTCCCTGCAGGTGGGCGATGCCCAGTCCGTGCTGGTGCAACTGCCGGATATTATAGCGGACTATCTGGCCAGTGGACGCACGGTGAACATCAAGGGACTTGGAAACTTTTTTCCCTCCATCACCAGCGAACCGGTGGAACGGATAGAGGACTGTACGGCAGATAAAGTGCGCATTTCGCGTATCTGCTTCAGGGCGGCAGGCAGTTTCATGCAGCGCGTTTGCCGTCATCTGGACTTGTTCAGCTTTCAGGTTCAGGAATTGAAGAAGGAGCTGAAGAAGAAGTAAACGGTACTTTTAGTTTCTTTTTTGAAACAGCGCGTACCCCTTGAAGCCGGAAGGCATTCGAGGGGCACGCTGTTGAAGAAGTTGTGTGTTTTTTTATAGCCTTGCGAGTGCTTCTTTTTTTTACTTCACCCAGCTTCCGTTCATCCAGCTGCATTCTTTCCTGATGTCCTCGAAAGAGCTGTAGCTCAGGTTGGCGTCCACCTTGTTGCTTGTCACGGCGATGAAGTCGGCATGGGTGTAGATGCCTTCTTTGCTGCTCAGCTCGGAGGTGAGGGTGATGTTGGTCAGCTTGGAGGTGCCGTTCTTCAGGGCGTTTTCGGTAAGGGCGGTTTCCACGGTCAGGGGTTGGCCTTTGCCGCAGACCTTGGCGTTGTCTATTTCCACTTCCGTGCCGGCACGCAGACGGATGCCTTGCTTGCTGCCGCCGTTGCCGACGAGGATGAGGTTCTTCAATACGGGGTGGGCAACGGGAGTGGCGGCGTTGTTGCTGCCGTTGTTGTCGCACTCCATCAGGCAGTCGCAGTCGTAGCCCAGTGTGGATTCGGCTTCTTGGTAAGCCACGAGGTTGGTGCCTTTGCCGTTCCAGCCTTCGGTCCAGTCGAAGGAGTCGTCGCTACAGCTTACGGCTACGAGGTTGCTCACGTTTACCGAGCCGCCGAAGAACTCAAAGCCGTCATCGGAACCTTTGTAGGCTTGGCAGTGGTCCACGATGGTACCGTTGCCTACGCCGTAGAAAGAGATACCGTTGGCTTCGTGCTCTTCATCGAAGGCAAAGCCGGTGTATTCCAGACGAATGTATTGCAGCGTGCCCGAGTTGTCGGCATCATCGTTGCCGCCGTAAACGGCACCGCCTATTTCAGAACTTCCCTTGCCGCCTTCGGCATTGGTGTGGGCGCGTCCGCAGATGTGGATGCCTCCCCATGCGCCCGGCTCTTCTTTTTCGCTGGTCATTACGATGGGTTTGTCCGGCGTGCCTACGGCGTTGATTTTACCGCCCTGCTTCACGAGGATGTAGTCTGCGATGTCATCGTAGACGGCGATAATCTTCACGCCTTCCTCTATGTGGAGCGTGGCACCTTCTTCTACGATGTATTCGCCGCTCAGCTTGTAGGTGTTTCCGGCAGCCAGGGTCACGTCGGAGGTGATGGTACCTTTCAGTATCGTACCGTTTTCGATTTCATTGCCGTTTCCGTTGCCGCCGTTGCCGTCATTGTCGTTGTTGTCGTCGCTGCTGCAAGCGGTGAGGATAGACATTCCGGCTACAAAGGCCAGAGAGTAGAATTTCCATTTCATTGCTTTCATAATTCAATTGTTTTAGTTATTATATTCAATTCATCTGTCTGTCATTCAGATTGATTCTTTTAGAGCTTGTTTGTCAAAGAGTGTTCTCCGTCCCCCTTCAGGGGGAGGGCGGGGGACTTTATAGGTTGTAGCTTATTCCCACCTCAAAGTTCGTTCCCTTGTGGTAGCGTTCCACTTCCATCTCCTGCCCCGTGGTGGGCACATCTTGCTTGAAGATGACATCGCGGTTCAGCAGGTCGTTCACTTGCAGCTTCAGGTTGAAGTGCTTGTTCAGGCTATATCCGGCGCTGAAGTTCAACGTGTGCAGCGTCTGTTGCGTGACATCGCCCAGGCCCGACACGCCTACCGCATGGATGCGGCTGCCTTGCAGGTTGTAGAGCAGGGCGAGGTTGAGCTGCCTGTCTTCGCCGAAGCGGGGCGAGTAGGTGAGGTCGGCATTGGCAAGTATGGGCGATGCGCCTTGCAGCGAACGTTCCTTGTTGGTGTAGGCACCGCTTTGGGGCAGCTTCACGTTGGTGTACATGTAACTGATGTTGGCACCTAGGCGCAGGTCTTTGACGAGCCGTTTGCGCATCTCCAGCTCCACGCCGGCAGCCATGCCGTTGTCGGCATTCTTGAAGCTGTGCAGCGTGGCGCCGCCTTGCAGGTCTTGGATGCGTTCGATAGGGCTGTCGAGGTATTTGAAGTAGCCGGTCACGGAGAGCATGTCGCCGTCCTTGCCGAAGCGTTCGTAACGTAGGTCGAAGTTGTAGTTGTAACCGTTCTGCAACTCTTCGTTACCGCGGATTTGTGCCGAACCGTAGGACTCTTGGTAGAGGAAGGGTGCCATCTCGATGAACGAGGGACGGGTGACGGTGCGCGAGGCAGAGAAGCGGATGCTGTTGGTGGGGTTCACCGCATATTTCAGGTTCAGGGCGGGGAAGAGGTCGTTCTTGTCTAAATTGCGCCGACGGGAGTACCAGTCGCCGCCGTCGCTGGCGTAGCGCACCCATTGCTTGCTCATTTCGTAGCGCAGGCCGAGGTTCACCAAGAGAGCTTCGGTGGGATAGAAGTCGGTCAGCAGGTAGGCGGAGTAGATTTCGTTTCCGGCGCGGTAGCTGTCTTTGGGCTGCATCACACGCTGTACCACGATTTGTCCGTCGGCAATGTTCTGCTGGTTGAGGAAGCCGTCGGTGTTGTAGATGTCGGTGATGACGGGGTTCAGTTTGTTCAGGTTGTAGTAGAAGCGGGTAGCGCTGTAGTCGCGGTTCTTGTCCTTGTAGTTGAAGCCGAGCTTGAGGTGGCTGGTGTCGTTCCACTTCCAGCGCATGGCGAGGTTGGCGTTCCACTCTTCTTCGTCCAGGCTGCCGAAGTAGCGCATAGTCTCTTGGCGGTTCAGCTTGAAGAGCCTGAGGCTGCCGTCGTTGTCTTTGACGTACATCACTTGCCGTCGGTCGGGCTCTTCGCTGCCGGTCTTGCTGTATGAGCCTCCCCAGGTCAGTTGCCACCTGTCGCCCTCGCCGAAGTTATGGATTCCGTTCAGTTGATGGTTTTGCAGGGTGTATATGTGCATGATGTTGTTGCTGCCGGTCAGCTCGTGTCCTTCGGCATCAGTACCTTCGCGGCGTTGGTAGGTGTCGATGGCATTGCGGGCGTAGAAGAAAGTGTAGCCTATGCGGTCGCTCCGGCGCAAGGTGTAGCCCAGGTAGCCGAGGGCGGCGAGCTTCAGTTCCTGCGCAAAGCTGTCGTAGGAGAAGTCGTCCTGCACGGTGCCAGTGGCTTCGAGTGTCTTGTAGAAGGCATCTTCCATGTTTTGGTAGCCGTTGCTGGCGCTGAAGGAGGCAAGCAGGCTGAGTGTCTGGTTGCTTATACCGAAGTTCTTGCCGAAACCGAGGTTTCCACCCAGTTCGGGCAACGAGCTCTTCTTGCTGGCGGCAAAGGAGGTATCGAAGATATTGTGGGTCTTCACGTATTTGTCAAACTCCATCAAGGGCATGTCGAGGGCGGCCGCGTCTACGCCGGGTGTCTTCAAGAGCGAACCGCTGCGGTCCATCTGATAGCGGTCTTTGCCTAAGGTGTTGAACTTCCCGCCCGTGTTGAGGCTCAGTTGGAAGAAATCTTCCGGTATGTTTTCTTTGGTGCTGATGTTGATGTGCGCACCGCTGTAGTCGGCAAAGGCGGCTGCGTCATACACTTTGCTGACGGTGATGTTCTGTACGGTGGACGAGGGGAACAGGTCGAGCGGCACCAGCTTGTTGTCCGGGTTGGGCTAGGCGATGGGCAGTCCGT
>ENA-OPNM01000646-OPNM01000646.1-human-gut-metagenome-genome-assembly--contig:-NODE-646-length-9068-cov-5.767336_pt1 | contig 9068 bp, 9 predicted proteins | sample MGYA00241541_ERZ501779 | MGnify/ENA primary metagenome ERZ501779 (study PRJEB25962, sample SAMEA2042558) | human gut metagenome | biome: human gut; feature: human-associated habitat; material: faeces...
AGCTGCTTTCAAGCTGGAAGGAGTTCTTTTCAACCAGAACCAACTGGAAAGATCTCGATAAAAATATGACTATTCAAAAATACAATTCCATATCGGATAAGGAACATTTAAAGAAGATTCTATCGATGCCGGGGCATTTCCTTTTGGAGTCGGGAAAGGGATTTTTTGTGAAGAAAGATGGTGCGGCAATCGGACTTAGAGAAGAGCTGCGACCGCTAATTGATAATCCGGTAATGGTTTGTCAGATGAAGGATGTGATTGATTATAGGGCTATTGATTATTATCAGAGGAGATATAGGCAGTCACAGGAAGATGGAGAATTATAATGTAAACTTATGAAGCAGTTAGGGGGATGAAATCATATGGCTCAAAGAACAGTGGCATTATGTGATGGAAAATTTATAGGAATTGAATCAATTTATACCGTCATAGATGGTAAACAAATTAATATTCCGGACAAACTTGAACAGCTTCGAGCAAAAAGCCGTAATAATGAGTTGTTCTGTCCTTGTGGCTGTGGAGCAAATCTTGTACTGGTGGCAGGTGAACGAAATTTAAGAGAACAGCATTTTAGAATAAAAGAGGGCTTTGATGGTATATGTCAGATGCCCGTTGAAGGAATTAATTCAATTGATTCAAAGATTGCTCTAAAATGTTGGCTGGAGGATAAACTGCATACAGATGATATTGAAAGCAGGGTTCCTATAAGAACTGTATCTGAGTCTGAAAGAAAATATGAATTTACATTTATGTCAGCGAAAAAGAAGGTAGCTTTATCTTTTTGCAATGAATACCGTAATTTATCTGATGATAAATTTACTATTCTTGAACAGCATAGCAATGGTAATTCAATTATTTATGTTGCGTCAGGGGATAAATCCGAAACAAATGGACAGTACCCGGAAGGGTTAATGAAAATTCAGAAGAGACAGGGCTATTGCCTGCTTTTAAATGTAGATGGAGCTGATTATTCAAAGGCTGAGTTGACAGTTGTATATTATGAAAAAAATGCTGATGGAGTATGGGAAAAAGTCAATATAGCAAGAGATAAATTAAGTAAATTTGACATATCAGATTCATCACAGATAATGTATCATAATCATTCGCTGTCTGATATGTTAAAGGAAAAACAACTGGAGTTTAATAAGCATAAGCAGGCAATTATTTATCAGCGTGAGTTGGATAAGATACATGCTGAAGAAGCCTGGAGAGCTGACGAGGAACGAAGAAAACAGGCTAGAATAAAAGCTGAAAAAGATAGAAAGGCAGAACTTAAGCGTAGAGAACAAGAAAGAATAGAGCAGGAAAAAATTGCTGCTGAGAAAAAAGAACAAGCCCGAATGGAACAAGAAAGAGTTGAGGTTGAAAAAAGACAGAAGAGACAGGAATTCCTAAAAGTCATAAATAGTGGTGATTGTCCGGAAGATAGGGTTTTAACTGATGAAGGAGGACGCAGATGGGTACAGTGCGAGTTCTGTGGAAAATTTGCTCTGGAAAGTGCATTTGCTTCATATGGTGGTTTCGGAAAATTAAATAAAGGAAAGTGCTATGAATGCTCAAGAAATCCGAATATAAATACAGAAGTAAATGTCTCAGAGGAAAAAGCAAGACAAAAGCAAAGATATGATCCTAATATATGTCCTGAATGTGGTGGACGTTTGCGATTAATACAAGGTCCTTTTGGTAAATTTATGGGATGCGAGGACTATCCTACGTGTAAATTTAATAGAAGAGTAAGAAAAAAATAGGAACGTTAGAGTTCGAACTGTGCGTATTGTTTTGTGTAGAGGGAAAATTAAATGTCTGATTCAAATGTACAAATTGAAGAAGTATATAAAAGGGTACCATTTTTCCCAACTTATTGGAACACTCTATAACAGAGAGATAACTTCAAATTTTGATACCTACAATTCTTTAACACCTAACTGGTATTATAAAGTGTTACGATAAAATCCGCAATGCCTTGATTTTACTACAGTTTTGGCAAGTGAGCTTTCCCTTAGACTTTCCCTTATGTTATATCCTTTTCCCTTGTGTTACGACACCTCATAAGGGCAAAAACAAGGGAAGCAAAATCCGGTAACAGCTAATAACATTATATAAATCACATAATCGGCTGGAACTGGTCAAGATGCTTCTACAACTGAAACAGATAAGAGAAAGGACTTTGCAATATGAATATCGTTCATGCAGAATATAATAAATATCACAACATCATAGACATCAATTATTACAATGGCTACATACTTCGGATTGACTGTGGCAAGGCAGAAGATGGATTGATTACTACTCCTAACTCTCAACGAATGTTGGATGCACTGGCGATTGACAATCCACTAGAATATGCCCGTTTGTATCTTGATTCAGAAATGCAAGATTGGGTGAATGCGATGAATATGGAATGGTATAGCACTTGATAAAAGAACATAAAAATGAGAAGAAATCTGTCAAAAGTATTTCTATAAAATACGATATTTCTTTAGCCCTTCCATAAATAATGAAATAGAGCCGATAACTCACAATCGAAATAACGAGTGATTCATCGGCTCTATATTTTATGGTTATGGATATCATGAGTATCGCTTTATATGCAATTGCTATTTTGTTAATTCCCAATATTTATGACCCATAAAGAAGATTGTTAATTCGTTTTGATCTACTTCTATCTCAAAATTCACGCTATTATCTCTCTGTTCCACAAAAATCATATTTGAGGAAGATATGCTATATAATGCATTGCCACAGGTAATACCCAATTCGGGCATATCTTTGTTTACAACAAGTCCTCCATTTTCTTGAAAGGTAAACACTTCCTCTGCATTTGCATTCTTCCATGTACCAATAATATTTTTTTTATTCTGAATGTGCTTTATTTTTCCAACACATACAACGATAAGTATAGCTACACTTACAATTAAAGCAATGCCTACAACACTCTTTGCCAATTTCTTTTTATTCAATTTCTATTATCTCCATTTTTAGTTTCTTTAAGATTGAATGATTCCATATTGCTTAATTCAGTATCTCCATGAATTTCTAACATTGATACGCTTCTCACAGGAAATAGAATAGGAGAGATTCATTCATAAATAATTAAATCATTCATACTTACCTGAATTTGTAATGTTTTTCCATATTTTCTCATAATTATCTACTATAGTTTTTTCTGAGGTCAAAAATGCAAACATAGATATACTTGAATAGAGAGTTTCCGCCGAATCAAAAACCACACAACTTTCATCATGAGTTAGATTTCTCTTTGAATATATTTCCGATACAGGCATAAATGAATTTTCTTCCTCTTTGGTGTATTTATACCCATCAATACATCCTAGATTTTTTAAAAATATTAAATAAGTATCTTCGGTCTTCAGATATTGCCATCCGTTAGTGTAAAATTCTTCACCTCTAACAAATGATACAGGTTCTATAATGTAAATACAGTCACCTACTGAAAGATTAGCAGAATTATCCTTATAGATTTCCTCTATTTTTACCATTGTTTTTGTTGATCGTAAACTCATTTCACGAGAATTTGTTACAGTTATACGAGCTATTAAAGAAGAATCTTTTTCCATATCATCCAATGAGTAATTACTTTCATTGTTAAAGTAAGAAGTTTTCTGCCCTCCTGTATAGAAAATTTCCATAGCTGTATTTTCTGATAAAGCAATATCAGGATCATGAACCCCTGTAGTTGTTTTTATCCCAGTCTTTCCATAGAATAAGGCTGTCACCATACAAATGATTACAACACAGATAGTTAATACAAATTTCTTCATTACATCAACTCCTTAATTTTACCAAATTCCATGCATATCTTCTCATCCGCTAATATTTCAATATCTTCTTTATTATGGCTTGTCAGTATAGTAATGGTATCATTCTTTTTTTCTTCCAATATACGTTCACGAAATAAATCAATGCTATGCTGATCCAATGCGTTAGTTGGCTCATCCAAAAGCAAAATTTTTGGATGTTCCATCAGTGCTTGACAAAGAGCTAGTTTTTGACGCATTCCTAATGAATATTTATTTACTTTTTTCTTTGATTTGGGATCAAGACCAAAGTATATCATTATTTCATATATTTCTTCATCTGATACAATTCCTTTTATATTGGAAAGCATTTTCAAATTTTCAAATCCTGAATACATACTCCAAAAAGAAATATTTTCAATAACAGCTCCTAAATCTGGTAAAACATCCATATCTTTATGTAATGCCTTGTGATTATATTTTATGTATCCTTTGTCTGTATTTATAAAACCTGCAATGGCTCTGAGTAGCATTGTTTTACCTGAACCATTTTTACCATATATTCCATATATTTTACCAGATTCAAATGTATAACTGATATCATCAAGCACTTTTTCACCTTTAATTGACTTTGAAATAGATTTTACATATAAATTCATGGATATCATTCACCTCACAATATTTGTTTTTTTTCGCAAAGAAATTTACCTATCCACACCAAAACAGCGGATGATATAACTGAAATGAGACAGCTTGACTTAAAATTCAATAAATCTATATTGCTTGTAGTCCATTCGTAATTTTCTTCGACATAATATATAATAAGCTTGTTATGCCAATTAAATAAAGGAATATGTAGCAAGGAATAATGCCAAATTTTCCATATAACATTTCCCATTGAAAAATAAAATCCACACACCATTACTGGAATAAAAAATACAATAAATGCAACGATGTATCCTATAATTGAATCTTTCCAAAATGAAAACAAATAACTAATCATTTGCAAATGAAAAATCTCTATCAATAGCATAAAAATAACTTTGAAATCTTCTAAGCCATTAGAGGTATGCTCTACAAAAAGAAAAAACAAATAATCGGAAACAACTACAATACAGTCACGTAATATCATTTTTATTAATATATCCTTATAAATTATGTGTTTTTTCCCATAACGAGGAAGTAGAATTACCATGTTATCATTTGCATCATTAAATAAGTCCATTGTAAGATAACAAATCTCAAGGATAAACAAAATCGCAAAAAATGATAAAGATATAAGGTCAAACGAATGATCTATTAGTATTCCCCCAAAATATATTTGTGAACGTACTCCTTCTGTTATTGTAACCAGACTATTATGAAACCCCAAGTACACATTAGCATAAAAATATCTAATTACAAATGTTATAAGTGATACTAGTAAGCATTTTCCAACATTAACATTCAAAATTTTTTTCTTATATAACTTCATAATTTTTTATTTTTCTCTGTATAATGCCAATACTTAATCCAAAAATAAGCAATATCAGAACAATTTCTCCTATTATATTTCCATGAACATTAGGCATAATATAACCTTGTATAGAGAATTCATTTAGCCCAAAGACAGAAACAATCAAATTAAAAACAATATAGAATATAAACAAAGCACCAGGTATCTTTGCGAAATATAGAACTTTCATTTTGTTATAATATGAAAGAGCATAAGCTAAGATAGCTAATCCCGAGCCAAAAATTCCGTAATTAAAAATGTATATTAGATTATATAAAGTTGGATGTTGCAATCTCACCATATCAAGAAAATTGTCAGCGTTATATGATACCAAACCTATAGCGTAATCAGGTTCTCCCCAAGCACTGTCATATCCATGTATTGGATATGTCAAGTGGCATAATAATAAATTTATGAGCATTGGTATTGTTATTGTCAAAAAGGTTACAATCAGAATGCCAAATAATTTTCCTGCTAAATATTTCTTTTTCCCGATTCTTTGAATAAGTAGGATTGAACTATTGCTTTTTTCTTCTCTTATTAAGGAAAGTGATGCAATAATTGTTGCATAAACAGGCAATAACAGATACATTATATATGGAATATATGCCGCTTCAGTGCCCTGTAATACGAAATTTTCATTTGCTGAACGAATAAATTGATAACTTTTTCCTATATCATTTTTTACACATAAAATATACGAAGCAATATTTAAAATCATTAGAGCAATAAAAACAACTTTATATTCTGCACGATCAATACAATGTTTGATTTCTATAAGAACCATTTTTTTCATAATCTTTACCAAAAGGGCATAAACCCACGAAGAGGTTTATGCCCATCCCTTCTGTTATCTAAAATCTACATTTCCACTTACAAATGCAGTTGATAATTGAGATTGATAATTTTCCATTCCCATACCGACCTGTGTGTTAGTAGAATTATAACCGCTCTTGGTAAAGATTAAATTACAAGATCCTGTTCCAACACCCTGCTTATACTTATTAGATATTTTACTCTTGCTGTTATTGACAGCCCAGAAATTTGCGTAAGAGGTATTGGTAATTGCTGTTACCTCATTTGTGATGTAATCATCGGATGTTGTTTTTGCATGCATAGAGGTAAAGTTATTAGTCTTATTCAGTTTAAGTGCATAAGCGGTGTAAGATGCCGCCTGAGAATATGCTGCTGAAGAAAGAAATACACATCCTGCACAAAACAAACCAATACCTACTTTTGCAATCTTCTGTTTTAAACTTTTTAACATCATAGTCAATTCCTCCCAATCTTATTTTTTTAACTGCGTTGGTACTTTTGGTTCATACAACAAACCACGGCACAATGAATTTGCATTACTTCGAGCAATAGCAGTCACTGCCTGAAGTACGAGACGGGCACTTTTCTGGGGTGCCTTGTTTACTTGCTTATTGTCCATCGTTTTCACCCCCCCCCCTCCTTAATTGTCTGACAATTACAGACAACTTTATTTGTTTACCATGGTATGTGCTTAATATAACAGAGTATTTAATTTTTTCAATCCCTCTATGCACGAATGGTAGCCCAACATGCACGAACTGTTCTACATATAGGTATAAATCGAGTAGGAGACGGTGACTAACCGCCGTCCTCTCACAGCACCGTACGTACCGTTCGGTATACGGCGCTTTCAATAGTTGACGTGCACAGACTGATAGGCTGTGGCTAAATCGTAAAAGCCACTGTTTATCAGTCTTTCTTTATTCAGCGCCCAAATCACAGCTTTGTTATTGCTGATATACCAATACTTTCTGCGACTGTTTGCTATTGTTGCCGCATAGTGTTCTGGGATTCCCAGCTTGACTAGATTTTTATATTTCGTTCTAGGTTTCTTCCACTGTTTCCATATGCACATGCGTATTCTGTGATAGAGCCATCCGTTGATATCATCTATGTTGTTCTTCATGCTTGCAATTCCGTAGTAGTTAAGCCATCCTCTTGCATATACTTTGATTTTCTCAAGGCTTGGCTTGATTGACTGACATCGCTTACGGGAAGATAACTCCTTCAATCTGGACTTAAACTTCTTCCATGACTTCGAATGAACTCGGACATAAGTGCCTTTCCCGTTCCTTCCCAATGCAAAGCCAAGGAATTTAAAATTTCGGATTGCAAACACGCTGACAGTACGGCTCTTTTCTCGGTTGACTGTAAGTTTCAGCCTCTCCTCAAGATATTTTGTACTGCTTTCCAAGAGTCTCTCTGATGCTCGCTTGCTCTTTGCAAGAAGCACGATGTCATCTGCATATCTTATGCATGGAACACCTCTTTTCAGGTATTCCTGGTCGAACTCATTGAGGTAGATGTTTGCCAGCAATGGTGATAGATTTCCACCTTGTGGTGAGCCTTCCTCTGTGTCAATGACCACTCCGTTTTCCATTACACCGCTTTTCAGATAGCGCTTTATCAACTGTACTACACGTTCATCTTTTACATTCTTTCGTAGAAGATTGATGAGAATTTCGTGATTAAGAGTATCGAAGTACTTTGACAAGTCAAGGACTACAGCAAATGTATAGCCTTGTTCTGCATACTCCTTAACCTTAAGTATTGCATCTTTTGCACTTCTGTTCGGACGATAGCCATAGCTACCATCTGCAAACAGCGGTTCATAGATTGGCACTAACTGTTGGGTTATTGCCTGTTGAAGTGTACGGTCTATCACTGTTGGTATGCCAAGCTTTCGCACACCACCATCTGGTTTGGGAATCTCAACTCGTCTTACTGGAGACGGAGTATACTTTCCACGATAAATGCGGTCAGTTATCTCTTGTTGATGTTCCTTTAGATATGGAAGAGCCTCTTCAATGGTCATGCCATCAATTCCCGGCGCTCCCTTGTTTGCCTTAACTCTCTTATACGCTCTGTTAAAGTTGTCTTTATACAGTATCGTTTCCAAAAGTCTCGGCTGTGCACTGTCTCTTTCTTTCCATATCCGATTGAATGACCTGGACGCTTTCACATACCCTTCATGTTCCGCATTATCTCTTTGCGAACAGCCATTGTTTTCAATGTTTTCTGCCATAGACGGTCATTACTCCTTTCTCGGTCATACTCAAGACTCCTACTGATTCGGTCCTTCACCTCTCGGCTACTATGACCTCTGCTGACTTCTATGCGTTCAGCATTGCTTTATGCAATGGTTACCTCTTTCAAGGCATACCGCACAGACCTCCCTAGGTACCACACGTTTCTTCCTCTCCATCCATCTGCCTCATTTATCATGCATTATTCCGTGTAGTTATTGGGCTTTAACATGGGTTGCTGTCTTACCCACATGCATGACCTCATATGAGATTTCTGTTCGTCAGACCAGAGATTTGCCCGTGAGTTAGTATGTTCCTCACATCCAGCTTCCTTCAGATTCCATCTCACGATGGACACCCTTGCTTTCGGCTATATCCTTCCCACTACCGGGCGGATTCGGGACTTTAACCCGTTAGAAACGTGCGCCGCTAGGCACACATACTAAAAAAGGAGTAAGACTTACGTCTTGCTCCTTTTTTCATACGTGCGCGAGAGGATTCGAACCCCCGACACCTTGGTCCGTAGCCAAGTGCTCTATCCAGCTGAGCTACACACACATATTTAATTTACTCATTCATTATAACACCCTTGTCAAGTGTTTTGAATGAATGCCGCAGACCGGAATCGAACCGGTACTGTATCACTACAACAGGATTTTAAGTCCTGCGCGTCTGCCAGTTCCGCCACGCCGGCATGAATGGGACCTACAGGGCTCGAACCTGTGACCCTCTGCTTGTAAGGCAGATGCTCTC
>ENA-OPNM01000649-OPNM01000649.1-human-gut-metagenome-genome-assembly--contig:-NODE-649-length-9036-cov-1.848347_pt1 | contig 9036 bp, 8 predicted proteins | sample MGYA00241541_ERZ501779 | MGnify/ENA primary metagenome ERZ501779 (study PRJEB25962, sample SAMEA2042558) | human gut metagenome | biome: human gut; feature: human-associated habitat; material: faeces...
GGCGGCAGCCATAGACCGGGCCGTCGTAGGGCATACTGGCATATTCCTGCCGGTAGCTCTCCTGCGCCTGCCGCATCATCTCTTCCATCTCACGCTGCTTCTGCTCGGCAGCGGCCTTTTTTTCTTCCTCTGTCATCGATTTTCCCGCCTTTCCGTGTTCTCAAAAGCGTGTGCAGCTGACAAAGTGGCCGGGTTCCACTTCCTTCAAGGGGATATCCCTGCCGCGGCAGGCATCTGTTGCATAGGGGCAGCGGGCCGCAAAACGGCAGCCGGGAGCCGGGTCCACAGGGCTTGTCAGTTCGCCGCGCATGACCTCGGTGGAAAGCTTTTTGGCCTTCAGGCTGGGGATGGGCACAGCATCCAGCAGACCCTTGGTATAGGGGTGGAGCGGATTCTTGAACAGATCCTCGGTCTTGGCATATTCCACACACTGGCCCAGATACATGACCATGATCTCGTGGCTGATGTGCTTGACCACGCTCAGATCGTGGGTGATAAAGACATAGGTCAGCTTTTTCTCATCCTGCAGATCCATCAGCAGATTCAGGATCTGTGCCTGAATGGAAACGTCCAGTGCAGAGACCGGCTCGTCGCAGATGATGAACTCCGGGTCCATGGCCAATGCGCGGCCGATGCCGATGCGCTGGCGGCGGCCGCCGTCCAGCTCGTGGCTGAAACTCTCTGCATAACGCTCATCCAGACCAACGGTCTCCATGATCTCGGCGATGCGGGCATCGTATTCGTCACGGTTTTTGCAGGCTTTATAGATCTTCAGCGGTTCTCCGATCAGCTCTTTCACGCTCTTGCGGGGATCCAGCGAACCGGACGGATCCTGGAAGATCATCTGCATCCGGGCACGGATGGGCTTGAGTTCCTTGGCATTCAGTTTGGTGATGTCGGTGCCGTCGTAGATGATCTGACCATCGGTAACATCATAGAGCCGCAGCAGCAGGCGGCCCAGCGTGGACTTGCCGCAGCCGGACTCGCCCACCACGCCCAGTGTGGTGCCGCGCTTGATCTTGAAGTTCACGCCGTCCACCGCATGGAGCTGGCTGTTTGCGCCGACTTTGAAGTATTTTTTGAGGTTCTTTGCCTCGATCAAAACCTTTTCTTCCATTGTCATTTCCTCCCGGCTCAGGTGTTGGACTGCGGCGGATCAAACCGGCAGCAGCGGATGAAGTGGCCCGGTGTGACCTCCCGCATCTTCTGGGCCTTTTTGCAGGCTGCAGTGGCATATTTGCAGCGGTCAGCAAAGCGGCAGCCCTCGATCTTCTGGGTGGGGTCAGCCATCATCCCCTCAATGGCCTCCAGACGCTTGGTGTTCTCATCCAGCTTGGGAATGGCGTTGAACAGCCCCTGGGTATAGGGGTGGCGCTGCGTGGTCTCAAAGATATCCTCTGCTGTGCCGTACTCGATGGCCTCACCGGCGTACATAACCATGACCTTTTCGCAGGTCTGGGCCACAACACCCAGATCGTGGGTGATGAGGATCATGGCGGTGTTCAGCCGCTTCTGCAGTTCGTTGATCAGGCCCAGCATCTGGGCCTGAATGGTCACATCCAGTGCAGTGGTGGGTTCGTCGGCAAGGATCAGCTTCGGCTCACAGGCCAGCGCAATGGCAATGACAATGCGCTGCTTCATGCCGCCGGAAAACTGATGGGGGTACTCCACCTTGCGCTTTGCAGGGATGCCCACCAACTCCATCATCTCGTCCACACGGGCTTCCAGTTGAGCAGTGCTCTGCTCCGGATGGTGGATCTTCAGCACCTCCATGATCTGGGCTCCCACGGTCATCACCGGGTTCAGGGCAGACATGGGATCCTGGAAGATCATGGATACTACACTGCCGCGCATGGCACGGATCTTTTCCTCGGGAGCATTCAGCATATCCACACCGTCCAGCTTGATGGAGCCGTCGGTCACAAAACCGATGCCTTCCGGCAGAAGCTGGATGACGCTCAGGGCTGTGGTGGTCTTACCGGCACCGGTCTCACCCACCAGACCCAGCGTCTCGCCGTAGTTCAGATCCAAGTCCAGACCATTGACGGCGTAGACGGTGGAAATTTCGGTATCATATTCAACGCTCAGGTTTTTGACTTCCAGCAGCTTGTCGCTCATTTCAGGCCACCTCTTTCACATTCTTGGTGCGCTTTGCGCGCTTGGTCTTTTTGCCGCTGCCCAATGTGCCGCGCAGCTTCGGGTCGAGGGCATCGCGCAGAGCGTCGCCACACATATTGAAGCAGAGCACCACGATGATGATCGCAATGCCGGGAGCAATGGCAATGATGGGCTGGGTGGACAGGTACTTATAGCCACCGCTGACCATTGCGCCCCAGCTGGGAGTCGGGGGCGTGATGCCCATGCCCAGGAAGCTCAGGTTCGCTTCGGCCAGAATGGCACCGCCCAGGCTGGCGGTCATGCTGACGATGTTGACGGACAGGCAGTTGGGGAACACATGCACCAGCGTGTTGCGGATCCGGGATGCACCGCACAGGGTACCGGCGGTGACATAATCGGCATTGCGGACGCTCAGCACCTGACCGCGAGTGACACGGGCGTAGCCGGGCACCATCGAGATGCCGATGGCCAGGCAGACATTGCCCAGGCCCTGACCCAGGATCGCGCCCAGAAACATAGCCAGGATCAGCATGGGCACGGCCATCATGGCATCCATGACACGCATGATGAAGGCATCCACCACGCCGCCTGCCATGCCGGCGATCAGGCCCAGTGCCATGCCGATGACGCTGGAAATGACCACGGCCACGATACCGACCGTAAAGGAGATGCGAGCACCATAGATGATGCGGCTCAGAACATCACGGCCATTGGAGTCAGTGCCCAGCCAGTGCTCGGCAGAGCAGCCCTTCAGAACATTGTAAAGATCATCCTTGTTGGGATCATAGGGAGCAATCACCGGAGCAAAGATGGCGATGAGCACCATGATGAGAAGCAAAATTGCGCAGACCACGATGATCTTGCGGCTGAACATGACCCGGAACACGCGGGAGGACGTGATACGCTCCAGCAGACCCTTCTTTTTTGTCTTGTTTTCCACAGTTCATTCCTCCTTTTAGCGGGTGCGGGGATCGATGATGCCGTACAGGATATCGACCACGAGGTTGCAGATGGCAACAAAGATGGAGATGATGAGCACACCGTTCGCCACCAGCATGAAGTCACGGTTGCTGATGCCGTTCATCATCACGCTGCCAAGACCCGGGATGACGAACAGACTCTCGATCAGGACGGTGGAGCCCACCATGGAACCCAGGCGCATTCCCATGGTGGTGACGATGGGGATCATTGAATTGCGCAGCTGATGCCTGAAGGTAACATCCTTCTTGGAAACGCCTTTGGCACGGGCGGTGGTCACATAATCCTGCCGCATGACTTCCAGCATGGAGGAGCGGGTCAGACGGACAAAACCAGCGTTGACACCCAGACTCAGCACAATGATGGGCATGATCATGTGGCTGAGCCAGCCGCCAAAATCACGGGTGATGGGAACATAGCCGGAACTGGGCAGGACCCGCAGTTTGAGGGCAAACACCAGCATCCCCATCATACCCAGCCAGAACATGGGCATCGAAACGCCGATGTTCGCAAAGAAGGAGATCACACTGTCAATGGTCTTGCCGCGATTCTTGGCAGCAATGATGCCGAATAGGATACCGGTGATCGTACCAATGATAAAGGCGGGGATCACCATGGTCAGGGTGGTGCCCAGACGGGGCAGGATGATGTCAGCGATTTCAGACTGATAGCTGATGGACTGGCCCATGGTGCCCCGGAACAGGCCGCCGATCCAGCTGAGATACTGGACGATGACCGGACGATCGAAACCATAAAGGTGGCGGTAATAGGCGATCTGCTCTTCGGTGGCGGTTGCACCCAGATAGTTGGCTACGGGGTCGCCCGGAACCATCTGGATGAGGGCAAAGACGAACAGAGTGACAAGCAGGATGGTGATGCAGGATTGCACCACACGCTTGCCGATCATTTTGGCAAGGTTGTTCGATTTCATAGTTCGCTCCATTTCCTGCGGAACCTTTCTCCCCTTCTAAAACAAATCCCGGACGGACTGTACGAAGCGAATAAATTCTATCACTGCGCCGGGATCTGCCGAAATAAGGAGAAATATATTCCGGTCGTGATACTCTAAAGTTGGTTGCTTACTTGTTCAGCCAGCAGGCGGACAGATCCCAACAAGCAGTGAAGGCTTCGGTTGCGTGATCATCGATGACGTAATCGTACTTGTACATGGAAGACTTATTCACGTACAGCACGCGGCCAAACAGGCAGGAGCCATCCTCGGCATCGTAGATCGCTGCCTGCAGCTCCTTTTCCAGCTTGTGCTTCTCATCGGGATCCATGCAGCGGCGGATCTCCTCCAGCAGCTCCATTTCCTTGTCGGGATGCTGGATGCCCTTGGCGTAGTAAGCGCCGTTCTTGTCCAGATGACGACCCATGTACAGGCCCAGATCGGGAGCGATGGTTGCAAAGTGGAGCATCAGGCCCTCCCAAGTGCCATCCTTCATGTACTGGTTGTTGGTTGCGCCGTCCACCTGCTGGATGTTGCAGTGGATGCCCACCTCGTCCAGCATGTTGGCAATGGCCGTCAGCATATCGGACATGCCGCTGATGGTGATAATGTTGGTGGTAAAACCATCGGCATAACCAGCCTCTGCCAGCAGGGACTTTGCCTTCTCCGGATCATAGGTAAAATGATTCAGGCTGTCGTTGTAGGTAGCGGAACCGGGAACTGCCCACTGGTCGGTCATCTGTGCCATGCCCATCAGGAATGCTGCGTTGATGGCATCCACATCGATGGCGTAGCACAGGGCGCGGCGGACACGGGCATCGGCCCAGGGGCCGTCAATGGCACTGTTGGGGATCAGACCCAGACTCTCGACACCCATGCCGTTCTGGTTATCTTCCTTGACGTAGATGCCTGCACCGTCCAGCTGCTGCAGGATGGTGGGATTGGCCAGACCTACCCAGTACATATCGTACTCGTTGGCCTGGAAAGCAGTGTTTGCGGTGCTGGACTCAGTGACAAGGGTCACCTCCACGGAATCCAGATAGGGCAGGCCCTCCTTCCAGTAATTCTCGTTCTTGGTGTAGATGGCGTAGGCGTTGTTCTCGAACTCGCTCAGCTGGAAGGGGCCGGTGCCGCAGGTGGCGGCATCCAGGCTGCTGGGGTTCTCCAGTGCCTTGGGGCTCATGTAGTAGACGAAGAAGCCCACAGATTCCAGCGTGGAGGAGTTGGGCTCTGCCATCATCATCTTGATGTGGGTGTCATCAATAACCTCACAGGAAGCGATGTTTGCGGTCTCGGTACGGTTGTTGGCCTGATACTCCTCGATGTTGCGCTTGACGGCCTCAGCATTGAAGGGCTCACCGTCGGCGAAATTGACGCCCTCCCGCAGAGTCCAGGTAATGCTCAGCTCATCGGTGTTCACATCCCACTCCGTTGCCAGATTGGGGATCATATTGCCCTCGGCATCATAGCTGGTCAGGCTTTCATAAGAAAGCGTCAGGTAGTAAATGGCCGCGTTGCCGGTGGCACGGGGGGTGTAACCGGGGGTGGCAATGGGGCTGGAATAGCACAGGCGCAGGGTACCGCCTGCCTTGGGCTCACCGGTTGCTACTGCACTGGCAGCAGTGGAGCCAGCCGTGCCGGCTGCGGTGGAACTGGAAGAGCCGCCGCACGCGGCCAGTGTCAGGGCCGTTGCAGAAATGCCCATAGCCTTGAGGAAGTTCCGACGAGAGATACGTTTCATAGTGGTTTCTCCTTCTTGTCCTTCTTATTCTTACGTTCATCTGCACGGTTCTGTGTCTGCCGTGCTTTTGTTGTATTTAGTTTAACGCACCGGAAGCTTTTCCAGCTACCAAAAAACCGAAACTAATTTTTCATTTTCCGTGTTCCTGTTCCGAGAGCTGCAGCATTTTTTCAAGTTTCCGACCTCTGTTTTTCATTTTCAGAGGTTTCTTTTGTCAAAAAATGAAAACAGGGCCGGTCTCCCAGCCCTGCCTGTTTCAATGCAATGCGTTCAGCCAGTTATCCAATGCGCTTTGTTTTGCCTGAAGGATCTCCTGTATCCCGGCCTGTTCCAGTTTTTCCAAAAACTCCGGGAGTGCCTCTTCCGAATCCAGATAGCCGCACATCAGCCCATTGTGATAGCTATTCTTCAGTGCCCGGCAGGCATCCAGCTTTGCGGCAACTGCACTGTTGTTGAAGCTGAACCCATAGGCCGGAGAGACCCATTGCGGCTGCTCGTCTGTTTCCGGCAGCAGTCCGCTGGCGTTGAGATACAGATTCTGCCACGGATGGAACTGCTCCTCTTTCCCATCTCCGTTCGCAAAGAGATCGTAGCAGGATGCATCTGTGTACAACAGTTCAAGAAGCGCCAGTGCCTCCCTGCGGTGGCTGTTGGTTACCGGCAGGCACCAGCTCTCCGCCGGGATAGAGCCGTTCTGAATGGTCGGCCCCAGCGGGATGGCAGTCAGCTCTGTGCCACAGGCCCGGGTGTAGCAGTCCAGTGAATCCCGGTTGAGTCGTGCAAAAAAGCCGAAGCTGTTGCCCAGCCGCATCCGATCGGTGGCCGGTTCGTCCCGCAGGCTGGCATTCCGCAGGATCAATCCTTCCTGATACCACTGATGCATGGTTCTGCAAAGCCTGTTGTAGGCATCCGCGGCATACCAGTTGACAACAGTGGTGCCGCTTTCTTCGGTCAGAACGCCAAAGGTATCTCCCAGAGGATCCAGTTCCGGAAAAGGAAAAACCTGTCCATTATCCGGCAGGACCCCCCTCTGCATTGGGCCGACGCTGCCTGACCATCAGCAGGTCGTGCAGGGCATCCAGATTCGTGATCTCCTCCGGTCTGGCATCCAGCTCCCGCATCCAGTCGGCCCGGGCCAGAAAGCCGATCTGATACATCAAGACTGCCCGTGCCGGGATCGCATAGATACGGCGGTAATAGGTTCTACTCGCCCACTGCTGCTCTGAGAACAGAGCTTTCAGCCCGGGATGTTCTTCCAGAAGCGCACTCAGGGGCAGGATGCAGTTCTGATTCAGGTAAACATCCAGCGGCTGATTCTCTGTGAGGAAAAACAGATCCGGCATGGTCTGGCAGACCATCCGTTTCCACAGCTCTTCAGAGTAATTGGTGGGTGCCACCTGCTCGATGGAAACGCTGAAGCCCAGCTTCTGCTTTGTGACTTCGCTCAGCGCCGCCGAAATGCGGACACAGGCAGTTTCATCCGATTGGCCCGGCATCAGCACTGTGACCATGGGCCCTGTTCCGCTTTCTGCCGCCGATTCCGCCCGCTCCCCGCAGCCGGCAAGCAGAGCTGCTCCGGCTGCAGCACCAGTCAGCTGTAAAAATGTCCTGCGAGCCATCCTTGTTTCTCTCATAATGCTGCGCTGCGCTCCTCCTGTGGGGTCTTGTGATAGAACTTCTTATACGAAGTGGAGAAATGCCCGAAATTCGTATACCCGACCTTGGCCGCGATCAGGCTGATGGGCAGATTGGTGGTGCAGAGCAGGCTCTGTGCCTCCTGCATTTTCTGCTGAATGATATAATCCTTCAGGTTCATGCCGGTCTCTTTCTTAAAAAGCCGGGCCATGTAATCCGGATTCAGGTGGACAGCCTCGGCCAGTTCTTCCCGGCGCAGCTCGTTTTCCAGATGCTCGGCAATGTAAGCCATAATGATCTCCACGGTACTCTGGCTGCTTTCTTCCGTTTCGCTATCCCAGACCGAGGCCACATAATGGACCAACGCCTTCATATCCGGCACGGTCTTCATGCCGTTGCGGTAAAGTTCCAACGCTTCCGGCTCCCGGAACATATCGTCCTGCCGTTTCTTTTCCGGCAAGGAGAAGAGCATCTGCATAAAATCCTGATAAAAATACCGCAAGGTCTGGCTGTTCAGCTGATTGTTGGCCGTCAGCTTATCCAGCAGCTGGCAGGCTTCCTGCTCCATTGCCTGCGCACATCCCGCCTGCAGCAGCTTCTGCCATGCACCGATCTGCGGAATACGGAACACTTCCGGCGCTTTTTCCGCTGGGCGGCCCAGCAGAACACCGCTTTTCAGGGCCACGTTCTCGCTCCGTTGCTGCAGCAGCTTCTGGTAGATCTCCGGTACCTGTTCAAAGGGCTGCGGCCCCTCCGGATAAAAGGCCGCTTCACAGTTGATATACTGCGCACACGCACTTTGCAGATAATTCAGCTGCCGGGTGATATAGTCTGCCTCCAGCGGCTCCCCCACCCGGCTTTGCAGCACCAGAACGAGACACTGCTCCGCAGGGATCGCCACCGTCACACTAAGCACCTGCAGCGGCGTGAACACCTCGCTGCTCATATTCCCCACTGCCGTGCTCAGCAGGCTCAGCTCCCACGGCTCCTCGCCTTGCTTCCAGCGCAGCGGCTGCATCAGGGCAACCCAGCATTCCCGCTCCCGCCGGGGCACAAGGCTCAGTTCTTCAAACGCGGTCAGGCTGCTTCCCGGGGCGTTGCCCAACAGAAAGCCCCGCAGCATAGTCTCCACGATCTCCTTTTTCTGGTCGTCAAAAACAGCGCCCCTGCTCTGCAGTTCCAGCGCCGCCCATTCCTCCTTTACATTATCCAGCGCACGGCTCACTGCATCCGCCACCTGTTCATAAGGGGCGGGCTGCATGATATAGTCAAAACCGCCCAGCCGCAGTGCCTCCTGCGCATATTTGAACTCAGCGTGGGCTGTCAGGAAGATGCAGCGGGTGGTCATCCCTCGCTGCCGGAGCCAGTCCAACAGATCCAGCCCGCTTTCCATGGGCATTTCAATATCGCAGAGCATGACCTCGGCCTCCTGCCGCAGCAGGCTGGCCTTGGCATCCACAGCGTTCAGAGCCGTATCCACCACAGTAAATCCCATTGCTGCCCAGTTGGTGCAGTGCAAAAGCCCCTGCACAACGGTGCTTTGATCGTCTACGATCAGCAGTTTCATGCTGTTTCTCCTTCCTTCTTCTGTAAGACCGGATCTATCGGCAGGAAC
>ENA-OPNM01000658-OPNM01000658.1-human-gut-metagenome-genome-assembly--contig:-NODE-658-length-8941-cov-2.403781_pt1 | contig 8941 bp, 10 predicted proteins | sample MGYA00241541_ERZ501779 | MGnify/ENA primary metagenome ERZ501779 (study PRJEB25962, sample SAMEA2042558) | human gut metagenome | biome: human gut; feature: human-associated habitat; material: faeces...
TCGCCAATCTCGGTGTTCCGGTCGGATCAAAGCAGGGCGGTGTTCGTCCTGTTGTGGTTCTTCAGAATGATGTCGGCAATTATTATGCGCCGACGATCACGATTGCTCCGCTGACATCGAAAATTGAGAAGAAGCGAAAACAGCCAACGCATTTCTTTCTCCGTAAAGCAAAGGGACTGGCAAAACCGTCTATGGTATTGGCAGAACAGCTCGACACCTGCGACAAGATATGCGTGATTCGCTATCTTGGGCGGGTAAGTAAGGGGCAGATGCGTGGGATTGATGAAGCTGTAAGGATTCAACTTGGATATTACATTCCGGAACAAACAGAGAAAAAAAGACAGGGCAAATGCCGAAAGGATGGCGAAGAAGGCGATGGATAAACTGATTACAAGGAAAGAAGCAGCCAGTATACTGGGAATCAGCGTAAAAACACTGGATGCTGCAAGAACAGACGGTTTGATCTCCTATGTTCAGTATGTGGAAAACGGCTGCGTTTATTTCACGGAAGTGGGGATTCAGGAGTACATTGCAAAATGTACGCACCGTGCAAAACCGATGGAACGTGCTGCGACATATCGCAAACCTCGAAGCTTTCGGCGGTGAAAATCGACATCGTTGAGTATGGACGATGAATCCGCAATAATGAAAGCATCAACAGGATTGGAGGTAATGATATGGCGGCAAGAAGAATGATGCTTCCCGATTATGGTACGGTGAGTATGAAGGGAACGCAATATTATCGAACCCGTGTAACAGATCAGCAGGGACGGCGGGTTTCCTTATATGCAAGAACGAGAGAGGAACTGTACCAGAAGGAACAGGAAGCGATCCAGCAGATTGAGAACAAGACGTATTGCCGCAGTACACCTACAGTGGAGGAGTATTGCGAGAAATGGCTGCTGATGCAGTCGGCACAGATCAGGATGACAACGCTGATTGACTATACATCGAAAGTGAAGAACTACATCATCAAGCCATTGGGCGATATGCATATGGGAGATGTAACAGCAGATGACATTCGCCTGGCACTGTTGGCGGCATCGAAAAAGTCGGCATCCGTGTACAAATCAGTGAATGTTCTATATAAGTGTATTTTCACGGCAGCAATGGAGAGTAAGATCATTGATGAGAATCCGACCATCTATCTGAAGAAGAATGTGGGCGGGATTCCCCAGAAGGACCGCCTCCCGCTTACGGATGAGCAGGTGGATAAGCTGCTGGATGCCATTTACGGCTTACCGCCGTATGTGTTCGTGATGCTGGGGCTGTACGCAGGATTGCGGAGAGAAGAAATCCTCGGACTTCAATGGGATTCGGTGTATCTTGATTGCGAGGCTCCGTACCTTACCGTTCGGAGAGCCTGGCATACGGAGCATAATCGTCCGGTGATTCTGACAGAGCTGAAAACAAAGGCAGCGCATCGGAATGTCCCTCTGCCGGACAATCTTCTGGAATGTCTGAAAGAGGCGAAGAAGACATCGACATCGGATTTTGTGGTTGCAAACCGGGATGGAGACCCGTTGTCCTATACGCAGTTCAAGAGATTATGGCAGTATATCGTAACCCGTACCACCAAGGAACGCTGCTATTACCGCTATGAAGATGGCAAGAGGGTGAAGCATACGGTGAAGCCGGTTCTGGGGCAAAAGGCAGCACACAATGGGAATGTGGTTTACAGTCTGGACTTTGAGGTGACTCCGCATCAGCTGCGGCACACCTACATTACGAATCTGATTCATGCTTCGGTTGATCCGAAGACGGTTCAGTATCTTGCCGGTCATGAAAGCAGCAAGATCACCATGGATATTTACGCCAAGGTGAAATATAATCGCCCAGAGCAGCTCGCAGGAGTGCTGGAAGATGCCTTTGCATCGTGGGATTAAGAGTAAATCAGAAAGAAATTAGGGCAGGGATGGTCAAAAATCCCTGCCTTTTTACATACATTCGACATCCTTGAAGGAAGTGCTGTACGCCATGATAATAAAAGTGACAACACGCAATGTATGAAGATAGATAGGAGGAGAACACATGGCTAAAGGGAAAAAGCGTCCTGCTGAACTTCCGGAATACGGAACAGTGATGATGAAAGGGGTACAGTATTACCGCACCCGGATTACAGATGCAGACGGAAAGAGAGTGGCGATTTACGGGCTGACACGCGAAGAATTGTATGACCGGGTGGAAGATGCCCAGAAGAAAATCGCGGAAGTGGTTTTCCATAGAGAGAATCCGACCGTGGAAGAGTACTGTGAAAAATGGTTGCTGATGCGGTCTGGAACGGTAAGAACTAATACGTTGGAAGGATACGCACGGATGGTGAATCGGTACATCGTGGGTCCGATTGGACAAATGTATATGGACGAGGTGACCACAGATGACCTGCGGCTGCTGATGGTTCCGTTATCAAAAGGTTCTTCCGGAATGTATGGTCAGCTCAATATGCTGATTAAGAACATTTTTAATTCAGCAGAAGAGAGCAAGGTGATTAAAGAGAATCCATCCAAAACGATTTGCGCAAGAGGCGGAAAGCCAGCGAAACGGCGCGAGGCTTTGACGGATGAACAGACTGCCATTTTGCTGGATAGCATTCGTGAGCTTCCACCGTATGTTTTCGTGATGATCGGCTTGTACGCGGGACTGCGTAGAGAAGAGATTCTCGGATTGAAATGGGACTGTGTATTCCTGGATGAAAAAACACCGTACATTTCCGTAAGGCGTGCATGGCACGTGGAAGGCGGTGCACCGGTAGTCAACACACTTTTGAAGACTCCGGCAGCGAAGCGAGATGTTCCGATTCCCAAATGCCTGGTAGCCTGTCTCAAGGAAGCAAGGGAAAAATCAGAATCGGAATATGTGATCTCGAATTCGAAGGGAACTGTTTTGACGGAAACACAGTTTGTGAGGGTCTGGAAGTACATAACAGTCCGTTCTACCGCAGAACGCTGTTATTACACTTATGTAAATGGACAGTCCATCAAGCATAGAATAAAGCCAAGGCTTGGTGAGCATCAGCCGAATAATCCCAAGCTGGTGTATACGATGGACTTCAAGGTGACTCCGCACATGCTGCGGCACACCTATATCACCAATCTGATTTACAAAGGTGTTGATCCTAAGACGGTGCAGTATCTGGCAGGCCATGAGAACAGCAAAACGACTATGGACATCTATGCGAAAGTCAAGTATAATAAACCAGAAGAATTAAGCAGCGTTGTGAATGCTGCATTCGGGCTGCGTTAAACGGCACCAAAAATTTCGCGATTTCGTGGGTTTACCTATGGGTTTACTGAGAGATGGAAGCCCGAAAACCCGCATGAATACTGGACTTTTTGGATCATGGTCAGGTGAATACGGTCTCAAAGCAGCTCGTCGCGCACCTCAGTTCAGCAAGCGATAATCTACAGCTTAAAAATGCTAAAAAAGCCCAGAAATACGCCATTTCCGAGCTTTTTCTATGCCTAGAATCACCTGATTCCGATGGTGAAATTTGAGGAAATTTGACTTCAAATTAACCCATTTTGATGGGTTTACCATGGGTTTACGGCCTATTTTTGAGCCTAATGGGTGGGAAAATGGGTTTACAGAAGGCCATTTTGGAGGGGAAATTAGCCCCATATCCTTGACAGATTTTCGGCAAAAATCCGGCTGAAACGGAATGAAAAACAGTGTCAGGTTCGTTTGGCGAGTTCTGACGAATTCTGCAAAAATTTAATATCAGGTATCCTGTTACATAGAGCCTTGGCTCATTCTTTGAAAACGAGAATGGGTCGAGGCTCTATTTTTTTCGCCCGAAATCCGGCGAGACAAATTTGAGCAGGAGGTAACAGGTATGACGGATTTCAATCAGAAGACCCATGACACCGATGTGGGCAGTCATGGCGGACAGTCAAGGCAGATGATGGAGGTGTTTGAGAACCAGGAGTTTGGTTCGATCCGCGTGTTGCAAGAGGCGGGCAAGACCTTCTTCTGTGCAAGCGATGTGGCGAAAGCGTTGGGGTATGTGAATCCCTACGCCGCAGTGAAACGCCATTGCAGAGGCCCCCTAACGAAACGCGAGGGGGTCGTTCAGAAGGTGAATCAGTATGGAGATGCTGGAGAGCAGGTCGTTGAAATCTCCTTTATCACAGAAGGCGATGTTTACCGGCTGATCGTTCACAGCAAGCTGCCATCGGCAGAACGATTTGAACACTGGGTGTTTGATGAAGTTCTCCCGTCCATTCGCAAGCATGGTGTGTATATGAGCGATTCCATTTTGGATCAGGTGATTCAGCATCCGGAGGTCATCTACACACTGGCACAGGAGCTTGTAGCCGAGAGAGAGCAGCTTGAGGGTATCCGCAAACAGCTGGATGCGGCACAGCCCAAGGCAGACTACTTCGACACCTTTGTAAATTCGGAAGATTGCACCTGCATCCGGAATTTCTGTAAGGAAATCGGAATCCCAGAGAAGACGGCAGTAGCTCTCTTACTGGATCACCGCTATCTGTACCGCAGTCCAAGCGGCTGGCTGATGCCTTTTGCAGACAAATCTGCAAGGGGCTATTTTATTGTCCGGGATTGCTACGGCAGAAGCGGAAAACTGGTGCAGCAGACGAGAGTGACCTGCAAGGGAAAGAATCATCTCTTCAAGTTGTTTAAGAAATGGGGTGTGATCGAATGACGCTTTTTACAGAGGGACGCCTTCAGGCGTTTGAATGCATGATGCAGGATACCGGTAAATACCATCGCCGGGAGGACAGCGAAGATCGTCCGCGCAAATGTCCGAAGAAAAAAGCGGAGCCTGCGAAAAAGGATGGTGAGCACCATGCCGGTATTCAGGGTTGAGAAGAACAGCAATTACACAACGATGTGCAATTACCACCTGCGGGATCAGGGTCTCAGCCTGAAAGGGAAAGGACTTCTCTCTATGCTGCTCAGTTTGCCGGACACATGGAACTATTCGGTACGGGGATTATCTTCGATTACGCCGGATGGCGTAGATGGAGTGCTTACAGCTCTGAAAGAGTTGGAGCGTCTTGGGTATCTGGAAAGGAACCAGCAGCGTGAAAGCAACGGTCGGATGGGCAGAGCGGAGTATGTGATTTATGAGATGCCAAGGAAAAAGCCGTGTTCGGAATCACCGTGTACGGAAAAGCCGTATACGGTAAATCCGGATACGGACACACCGGTTACGGAAAATCCCGCGCAATTAAGTACTAATAGAACAAGTACTGAAACAATCAATAAAAGAGAGAAGAAGGAAATCCAGCATCGGTATGGCTCATACGGAAATGTTCTTCTCTCTGACACGGAATACGGAAAGCTCCGGCAGGAGTTCCCAGGAGATTATCAGATGCGGGTTGAACGGCTCTCGGAGTATATGGCCTCCACCGGCAGGAACTACAAAAATCACCTTGCCACAATCCGGAGCTGGGCAAAGAGAGAAAAGCCGAAGTATAACCCGGCAGACTACACATTTGAGGAAGGAGACAGCCTATGAGCGACATGGTGCCTGAAGTATTGAATGCGGCGTTGGATTCGCTCTTTACGCCGAAAGAACCCGGAGAGCGGGAATACCAGGGCGAGGACGGACTGCTGTATTGCCGGAACTGTCATACGCCGGTGCAGTGCAGGGTAAAGCTCTGGGGCAGAGACAAGATTGTTCCCTGCCTTTGCAGATGCCAGCAGGAAGCGATGGCGGAAAAGAAACGCCAGGATGAGCTGCTGGAGCGGCAGCGTAAAATCAGGCAGTTGAAAGCAACGGGGATTCAGGAAAAGCATCTTCTGGAATGGAATTTTGCCGTTGCAGAAGACAACAAGGATATCCAGATGGCAAAACGCTATGTGGAGCAGTGGAAAAAGGTCAAGGCTGAAAACCTTGGCCTTTTGTTATGGGGAGATGTCGGAACAGGAAAGTCCTTTGTGGCGGCATGTATTGCCAATGCGCTGCTGGAACAGGGCATTCCGGTTTTGATGACGAATTTCTCCAAAATTTTGAACCAGATGGGAGCCATGTATTCGGAAGAACGATTCCGGTATATTGCTTCGTTTTCCAACTATGCACAGGCATCCCCGTCCCTGTCGCAGGCACAGCGACTGAAAAAGCTCTCGCAGGAGGGCGGCTGCACCTTGGATGCCATGTGTGAAGTGATGAATGAAATCAAAAAGGATGAACTTGACCATGTGACGATTAAAAACGAGGTTCTTCGGAAGTATTTCCCGAAATCCTATACGCCGAAGCAGATGCAGGACACGATTATCCGGCTGCTGGAAAAGTGGCAGCGAAGTAAACAACGAGATATGGAACGATAAGAAGGAGATTTTTATGATGATGAACTTTAAGAAGAATCAGAACAACGCAGTGTGCAGCATGGATTGCAAGAACTGCCCGAACGGTGCATCGCAGCCGAATCCGATGGATGATCCCATGTTTGAGAAGTCCATTGCGATGCTTCATAACTGGGTGATGCTGGAGGCAATCCGTGAAGATCACCCGAAGGAGCGCATTGTAATGGTGATCCTGCCGGGGGCAGGCGGCGAACTTCTGACCGAGGACGGGAGTCGAGATATCTTTGAGGATGTTTATGATGAGCTGGAGGCTGATCTGGTGGCAGATGGGGAACTGCTTCTCCATTATGATAAGAGCGATGTGATCGAGACTGACAGAACCCGCTATCTGCTGGGAGCTGCGGAAGTTTCGGAAATCGACCAGAACGGCAACGAATGCAGCATTAATCTGTTTACGCTGGAACGCACCATCGACTATGTGAACGAAAACCTGACGGTGGTTTCCATTGGCGGCGAGTTGGTTCCGGCACTGCGCCTGATCTAAGGAGGTGCCTATGAAGAAATTTGATGTGGAGATTACAGAGACTCTCCAGAGAAAGGTTTCTGTGGAAGCTGCCTCACAGGAAGACGCGGAACGCATGGTGACGCAGGCGTGGAATAATCAGGACTATGTTCTGGATTCCGGCGATTTCACCGGTGTGGACTTCAAGACCGTGGGAGAACATGAACTGGCAGAGACCAGGACAATGGATGTGCTGCTGGTACAGCCCAATGCTTACCCGAAGAAAATCAGTGTTGGCACGGAGCTGGAAGATTTGCAGGCCATGGTTGGCGGGGATATTGAAGTAACCTATCCATTTGAGGATGAAGTGGCCATTATTCTGAATGAATCCGGCAAAATCAATGGTCTGCCGCTGAACCGTGCGATTTACACCGAAGACGGGGATATGCAGGACATTTATGCCGGTGATTTTCTGGTGGTAGGGCTGACAGAGGATGACTTTGGTTCTCTGACTTCGGAGCAGATGCAGAAATTTGAGGAGCAGTTCCATCAGCCCCAGATGTTCGTTCGTATGGGGCGCAGCATCATGGCGATTCCGGTTCCGGATGACATGGTGAAGAAGATAGAGGAAAAGGCTGCAAAGCCCCAGGAAAAGAGCAAACCGGCACCGGACCGAGATAGTTTGTAAGGAAGGAGGCGGATATTCATGCAGGAAGAAGTTGAAAATCGTACAGTCAATCTGGCAATCAGCACCACGAAACTGACCTTTCGCACCATCGTGAATGGCTATAATGCCTGGAAACGGCACCATCAGGCGAAGGTGGCTCAGAAAACGTCGCAGTTGCCGGTTGGAAAGCAGAGCATCAAAGAACTGATCGGTCAGAATCAGGGAGTCAGCAGTATCCCCATTGAGAAAACGGATTTGAAAGGCTTTGAGCAGGTGGCGCGGAAATACGGTGTGGATTATGCCATTACGAAAGACCAAAATGTGATTCCACCCAAGTACACGGTGTTCTTTAAGGCGAAGGATGCGGATGCACTGACTTCCGCTTTTGAGGAATTCACCAACCGCAAGCTGAAAGCAAAGGAAAAACCGAGTATTCTGGAGCAGCTGGATAAGCTCAAAGAGCTGGTTGCTACAATTCTGCCGGATAAGGTTCGCCACAAAAGTCAGGAGCGTGATCTATGAGTAATAAGACCAAAAAGCTGCTGATCCTGAACCTGCCGTACTTCATTGCCGGTCTTATATGTACCAATCTGGGAGAAGCGTGGAGAATTGCCGAGGGCGCAGACATGTCTGAAAAGCTCCTCGGCTTTCTTTCTGCCCTGGGTGCAGCATTTTCCAACCCGATGCCAAGTCTGCATCCGCTGGATTTGCTGATTGGTGTGTGCTGCGGAGCTGGTCTGCGGCTTGCTGTGTATCTGAAAGGCAAAAATGCCAAGAAATATCGCCATGGCATGGAGTATGGCTCTGCCCGGTGGGGTACGCAGAAAGACATCGAACCGTTTGAAGATCCAGTGTTTGCAAACAATGTGATTTTGACCCGGACGGAGCGGCTGATGATGGGCAATCGCCCGAAGAATCCGGCAAATGCCAGAAACAAAAATGTGCTTGTGGTAGGCGGTTCCGGCAGCGGTAAGACGCGGTTTTGGCTGAAACCGAATCTGCTTCAGTGCCACAGCTCCTATGTCGTCACCGATCCGAAAGGAACTATCGTTCTTGAATGTGGCAACGCAATGTTGAAGAACGGTTACAAGCTGAAAATCCTGAATACCATTAACTTCAAAAAGTCGATGCACTACAATCCCTTCGCCTATGTCCACAGCGAAAAGGACATTCTGAAACTCGTTACAACCCTGATGACCAACACCAAGGGTGAAGGGTCCGGCGGGGACCCATTCTGGGAAAAATCGGAGCGTCTTTTGCTCACCGCCCTGATCGCCTATCTGCATTATGAAGCCCCGGTGGAGGAACAAAACTTTGCTACCCTGCTGGAAATGCTGAACACCATGCAGGTGCTGGAGGATGACGAGGAATATCAGAACCCGGTGGATCTGCTGTTTGAAGAACTGGCAAAAAAGAAGCCCAACAGCTTTGCCGGTCGGCAGTACAAACTTTACAAGCTGGCTGCCGGTGTTGTATGCTCTAAAAGACTTCTTAATCAAGCA
>ENA-OPNM01000661-OPNM01000661.1-human-gut-metagenome-genome-assembly--contig:-NODE-661-length-8876-cov-1.883460_pt1 | contig 8876 bp, 8 predicted proteins | sample MGYA00241541_ERZ501779 | MGnify/ENA primary metagenome ERZ501779 (study PRJEB25962, sample SAMEA2042558) | human gut metagenome | biome: human gut; feature: human-associated habitat; material: faeces...
GGTGTGATTATCGGTGGGGCATTCGGAAAAATCGTCTCCTCCATTGTGGCAGATGTGATTATGCCTCCTATCGGGCTGCTGGTGGGCGGTGTCAACTTTACAGACTTGAAGTGGGTGCTGAAACCTGCCGAAATGGTGGACGGAAAAGAAATTGCTGCCGTGACCCTGAATTACGGTAATTTCTTGCAGGTCACCTTCGACTTCCTGATTATAGCATTCTCTATCTTCATGTTCATAAAGTTGTTGACCAAGCTGACTGAAAAGAAGAAAGAAGAGGCACCTGCCGCTCCTCCGGCTCCCCCTGCCCCGAGCAAGGAAGAGGTGCTGCTGACCGAAATCCGTGATTTGCTGAAAGAAAAGTAATATCGAAGCGGAACTTCATAGGGATGTCAAAACCCTCTTGACGCTTTTTTTAGGCGCGGAATTCTAAGACCTACGCAAGTTTCCTGTGCAAAAACTTGTGTAGGTCTTAGAATTCCGCGCCTAATATTATAACATGATGAAAGCGTTCATGGCTTTTGATACATTCCCTAATGCATTTAACTCTCCCCGGTACCGCCGGAAACTGTCCCTTTTTATACTAAGCAGTAATCTTACCACAGCCGTGGTAAGAAAATAACATTGCTGTGGTAAGCAAGTTGCATAGCTGTGGTAAGAAAACAGCACGGTTGTAGTAAGAATAGCTTTTAGTATCCTTGTGGATAGTTCTAGCCTGAAATTAAAGCTGTTTTTAGTAAAAAAACGTTTTTCTGTCACATTATCCCTGATAATTCCTTTACTTTTTCTACTTTTGCAAATCATTTATTAAAGTCTATACGGATTTATATGCAAGAGAAGATTATTATTCTTGATTTCGGTTCGCAAACCACGCAGCTCATCGGCCGCCGGCTGCGCGAATTGAATGTCTATTGCGAGATTGTACCTTACAACAAATTTCCATACGGAGATGAGAGTGTAAAAGGAGTTATCCTTTCGGGTAGCCCCTTTTCTGTTTATGATAAGAGTGCATTCAAGGTAGATTTGAGCGGGATTCGTGGGAAATACCCCATTCTGGGTATCTGCTACGGTGCGCAGTTTATCTCCTACAGCAACGGTGGACGGGTGGAGCCGGCAGGAACCCGCGAGTACGGACGTGCCCATCTCGGTTCTTTCGATTCGGAGAATGTCCTTTTCAAAGGGGTAAGGAAGAATACCCAAGTATGGATGAGCCATGGAGACACGATTACAGCCATTCCCGACAACTTCAAGATTATAGCTTCTACGGACAAGGTAGCGATTGCTGCTTACCAGGTGTCCGGCGAGGAGATGTGGGGAGTGCAGTTCCATCCGGAAGTATTTCATAGCGAGGACGGTACGCAGATGCTGCGCAACTTCGTGGTGGACGTATGCGGTTGCAGCCAGAGCTGGAGCGCCGCATCGTTTGTAGATACTACTGTGGCCGAACTGAAGGAGCAGCTTGGCAACGACCGAGTTATCCTGGGACTGAGTGGCGGTGTGGATTCTTCGGTAGCCGCCGTGTTGCTGCATCGTGCCATTGGCAAGAACTTGACCTGTATCTTTGTGGACCACGGACTGCTTCGCAAGAATGAGTTCAAGAATGTGATGCACGACTACGAGTGTCTGGGGCTGAATGTGATTGGCGTGGATGCCAGCGAGAAGTTCTTCAAGGATTTGGAGGGAGTGACCGAGCCTGAGCAAAAGCGTAAAATCATCGGCCGCGATTTTATCGAGGTCTTCGATGCCGAAGCGCACAAGATAACCGATGCCCGTTGGTTGGCACAAGGCACCATTTATCCCGACCGCATCGAGAGCCTAAACATTACGGGCAAGACCATCAAGAGCCATCACAACGTGGGCGGTCTGCCCGAGGAGATGAACCTCCGTCTGTGCGAACCGTTGCAGTGGCTGTTCAAGGACGAAGTACGCCGCGTGGGACGCGAATTGGGAATGCCCGAACATTTGATTACCCGTCATCCTTTCCCCGGTCCGGGACTGGCTGTCCGCATCCTGGGGGATATAACACCGGAGAAGGTGCATACTTTGCAGGAAGCCGACGATATTTTCATTCAGGGCTTGCGTGACTGGAAAGTGCAGGATGCCGACGGCAACGAGACATCGCTCTACCATCAGGTCTGGCAGGCGGGCGTCATTCTTCTGCCCGTACAGAGTGTGGGCGTGATGGGCGACGAACGCACCTATGAACGTGCAGTGGCCTTGCGTGCCGTCACTTCCACCGATGCCATGACAGCCGACTGGGCGCATCTGCCCTACGAATTCCTGGGTAAGGTGTCCAACGACATTATAAATAAGGTGAAAGGTGTGAACCGCGTGACCTATGACATCTCTTCAAAACCACCCAGCACAATAGAATGGGAATAAGACCTACTGAAATTATTAACTTAAAAACAATATAGAAGAATGAAGCAGGATATGATTGTGATTCTGGATTTGGGAAGCCATGAGAACACAGTGCTTGCCCGGGCGATTCGTGCGTTGGGAGTATATAGCGAAATCTCCCCGCACGACATTACTGCCGCCGAACTGAAGGCCTTGCCGAATGTGAAAGGCATCATCATCAACGGCGGCCCCAACAATGTGGTTGACGGGGTGTCCATCGACGTGTTGCCCGAGATTTACGAAGCGGGATTCCCCGTAATGGCTGCCGGACACGACAAGGCGCTGTGCGAAGTGAAGCTGCCGCAGTTTACGGATGATGTGGAAGCCATCAAGGAGGCTGTGAAATCTTTCGTATTCGATACTTGCAAGGCTGAGGCGAACTGGAACATGACGAATTTCGTCAACGACCAGGTGGAGTTGATACGTCGTCAGGGGGGCGACCGTAAGGTGCTGCTGGCACTGTCCGGTGGTGTGGATAGCTCCGTGGTGGCCGCTTTGCTGCTGAAAGCCATCGGAGACAAGCTGGTTTGCGTACACGTGAACCACGGACTGATGCGTAAGGGCGAATCGGAAGCCGTGGTGGAAATCTTTGGCAAGGAGCTGAAAGCTAACTTGATATACGTGGATGCTACAGACCGTTTCCTCTCCAAGCTGGAAAACGTGGCTGACCCGGAAGAAAAGCGCAAGATTATCGGCGGAGAGTTTATCCGTGTCTTTGAGGAAGAAGCCCGCAAGCTGGACGGTATCGACTTCCTGGGACAAGGTACCATCTATCCCGATATTGTAGAGAGTGGCACAAAAACAGCCAAGATGGTGAAGTCTCATCACAACGTAGGCGGTCTGCCCGAGGATTTGCAGTTTGAATTGGTGGAGCCGTTGCGCCAGCTGTTCAAGGACGAAGTACGTGCATGCGGTGTAGAGCTTGGATTGCCGTACGAGATGGTTTACCGTCAGCCGTTCCCGGGACCGGGACTTGGCGTAAGATGCCTCGGTGCCATTACCCGTGACCGCTTGGAGGCTGTACGCGAGTCGGATGCCATTCTGCGTGAGGAATTCCAACTGGCAGGCCTGGATAAGAAGGTATGGCAGTATTTCACTGTGGTGCCCGATTTCAAATCTGTGGGTGTACGCGACAATGCACGTTCGTTCGACTGGCCCGTCATTATCCGTGCCGTCAACACAGTGGATGCCATGACCGCTACCATTGAGCCGGTGGACTGGCCCATCCTAATGAAGATTACCGACCGTATTCTCAAGGAAGTGAAAACCGTCAATCGCGTTTGTTATGATATGTCTCCGAAACCCAATGCGACTATCGAGTGGGAGTGAGATTGACCAATGATAATGATAGCCTCACCTTAAAAACGGTGGGGCTGTTTTTTTTATAACAAAACAACAAAGAATAGAACAATGAAACTTTTATGTATGATTGCTGTCTTTTTGTGCATCCCCTGGGTAGCCTCTGACGCACAGAAGCAGGACTGGGGAAATTTGAAACGCTATGCAGAGGCAAACAAGGAACTGGTACGGAAGGGAAAACAGAAGGACCGGGTGGTTTTTATGGGCAACTCCATCACGGAAGGATGGGTGGCAAACGATGCCGCTTTCTTTGAAGACAACGGTTATGTGGGCCGTGGTATAGGCGGGCAGACTTCTTCCCATTTCCTGCTCCGTTTTCGCGAAGATGTCATCAAGCTTGCTCCGGCGCTGGTCGTGATAAATGCAGGTACCAATGACATTGCGGAAAATGCAGGCGCTTATAATGAAGAATACACTTTTGGAAATATAGTGTCTATGGTAGAGCTGGCACGGGCCAATAAGATAAAGGTGATTTTGACGTCTGTGTTGCCTGCCGCTGCCTTTGGCTGGAATCCTTCGGTGAAGGATGCTCCGCAAAAGATAATGCAGCTGAATGCCAGAATCCGGAAGTATGCCCAGGAAAACAAGATTCCTTATGTCGACTATTACAGTGAGATGGTGGAAGGCGACAATAAGGCTCTGAACTCCTCGTATACCCGGGATGGGGTACACCCCACTCTAGAAGGGTATAAAGTGATGGAAGCCTTGATAAAGAAAGCGATAGACAAGGTGTTGTAGGAAATCTCGGTTCAGGTGGCCTATAAGAGCTTTTCTGCGTCGGGAATCATCATCTCGCCTCTGTGCAGTTCGAGCAGGCCTTTCTCCTGCATGCTGTTCAACGCTCTTGATACTCCCATACGGGTATCATTGACCACCTGAGCCAATTCTTCCATTTTTATTTTCAGTATTTTCCTGCCTGACGGACGTTCGATATGTGTCAGGATAAAGTTGCCGATACGTTTCTCAAGGTTGTCGGTGCTTTCTGCCCAAAGACGGCTGTTTAGGCTTTGGGCGCGGTTGCTGATGATATTCATGTAATTCAAGCGGAATATGTCATATTTGAACAATTCGCTCATGACGAAAGCCTTGCTGATGCTCACTGTGTGGGTCTCGGTTTGGGCGGTATAGGCCGAGACGTAGGAGGTGCTCATCCCGAACAGAGATTGTGGCTCGATGACATAAGGTGCCTGAAAATATTCCGTGGAGCTGTATGATGTATTCGCAGATGAAGTACATGAGGAGATTTCACCTTTCAATACGAATATCAGTTGACTGCATGTGTCACCGGCTTTCACGATAACTTCGCCGGCTTTATGCTTTGTAAAGCTCAGCTTGACTTTCCCCAGGATATTGGTAAAGTCTTCTTGTGCGAGTCCTTGAAAGAGTGGCAGTTGCAGTAATGTATCAAACATTGTATTCATAATGCTTTTTCTTCTTGTTTTGAAACAAAAGTAGATATTATCAAGGTGTACTGTAAACTCTTTGCCCCTCTTTTTGTTTTTTTTATTGTTTCTTAAACGTGCTATTCAATCCTTGTAGACGAATCCTCATCCTTCTCCTCTTCCTTCTTATCGTCCTCATCCTCATTGTTTTCCTCATCTTCGTCTTCCTCTTCGTCTTCCTCTCCGGCAAACGGATCGGGCCGTTGGGGACCGTATTCCATAAAGCCTATGGCGCATAGCGTGCCTGCTATGGCTCCGCTAAGGTGTCCTTCCCAGGAAGTGGTGGCTTTGGCAAATTGTGGGAACATATTCCATACCAGGCCGCCATATAGGAACGTTATCAACAGTGAAATGGCGATAAGCGGTACATGTTTGCGCAGAATGCCGCTGAAGAACAGAAAAAAAGCCAGTCCGTATATGATGCCGCTGGCTCCGATATGCCATCCCGGTTTCCCTATAAGAAAGGTAAGCGCACCGCATCCTATCCAAATGGCAAAGAAGATGTAGGGGGCTATATGCCGGTAGAAATAGAACAGACACCACATCAGGAAAAAGAGTGGAATCGTATTGGCGAACAGATGCTTGAAACTGCTGTGTACCAGTGGATGTGCGAAAATTCCGAACACGCCCCGCTGTTCCATCGGATATACTCCCAGTCGTGTGAAGTTCCAATCCATGCCTGTCTCCAAAAACTTTAAAATGTATAAAATGAATAGCAGGAATAGGGGTATAACCGCCGCCAATGCCATTCTGCGTATATCATGCTTCATATTTCGTACAGTGATTGCTATTTTTGTACAATACTACGGAATATTTGACGAAAACCGAAAAAAAACTGACTTTTTATTTTGCCTATAAGCTTTAATTCGTATTTTTGGGCATCGCTACATGGCTTGTAGCGCATATACCGAAATAATTAACCTTTAAATAATGCACAACTATGAGTTATTTACGATTTGACAAGACCCTGATGGTTAATCTGCAAGAATCTTTGCCAAGGGAGATATTGCGGACGAATAGGTCGGGAGCCTATCATTGTACAACAATTGTAGATTGTAACACACGCAAATATCACGGTCTGTTGGTGATACCGGTCCCCAACCTCGATGATGAAAACCATGTGCTGCTGTCTTCTTTGGATGAAACTGTAATTCAGCACGGTGCGGAGTTCAACCTGGGGTTGCATAAGTATCAAGGAAACCACTTCAGTCCTAACGGGCACAAGTATATCCGAGAGTTTGACTGTGAAAATATCCCCACAACTACCTATCGTGTAGGAGGCGTCATCCTTCGTAAGGAAAAGATTTTCGTACACCATGAAAATCGGATTCTGATTCGTTATACCTTGGTCGATGCCCATTCGGCAACCACACTTCGTTTCCGCCCTTTCCTGGCATTCCGCAGTGTGCGCGAGTACACGCACGAAAATGCGCAGGCAAGCCGCGACTACCAGTTGGTAGAGAATGGCATTAAAACCTGCATGTATCCCGGTTATCCGGAGTTGTTCATGCAGCTCAACAAAAAGAATGAGTTCCACTTCCAGCCTGACTGGTATCGTGGTATCGAGTATCCCAAAGAACAGGAACGCGGATATGACTTCAACGAAGACCTTTATGTGCCGGGATATTTTGAAGTGGATATAAAGAAAGGGGAAAGCGTTGTCTTCTCCGCCGGTATCTCCGAGATTTCTCCCCGCAAGCTGAAGCAGACTTTTGAGTCCGAGGTGGCCGACCGCACTCCGCGTGACAGTTTCTACCACTGTCTGAAAAACTCGGCGCACCAGTTCCACAACAAGCAGGGCGAGGAGCATTATGTGCTTGCAGGCTATCCCTGGTTCAAGTGTCGTGCCCGTGACTTGTTCATCTCCCTGCCGGGTCTTACTTTGGCCTTAGGCGAGCAAGATGAATTTGAAGACGTGATGAAAACAGCCGAAAAGGCTATCCGTGAGTTTATCAATGGAGAACCTTCCTCCTATAAGATATACGAGATGGAGCATCCGGATGTGCTGCTGTGGGCTGTCTGGGCTTTACAGCAGTATGCCAAGGAGACTTCGCGTGAAAATTGCCGGCAGATGTACGGTAATCTTCTCGAGGAGATTGTTGACTATATCCGTGAACGCAGGCATGACAATCTCTTCCTGCACGAAAACGGACTGTTGTATACCAATGGCACCGAGAAAGCGGTTACCTGGATGAACTCTACCGCCAATGGCCGCCCGGTTATTCCACGTACGGGCTACATTGTAGAAGTGAATGCACTGTGGTACAATGCCCTGCGTTTTGTAGCCGATATGGTTCGGGAGGGGGGCAATGAAATTCTTGCCGATACACTGGACGCTCAGGCAGAAATCACCGGAAAGTCTTTCGTAGACATCTTCCGCAATGAGTATGGCTATCTGTTTGACTATGTGGATGGTTATATGATGGACTGGAGCGTACGTCCCAACATGATATTTACCGTTGCCTTTGACTATTCTCCGTTGGATAGGGCCCAAAAGAAACAGGTACTCGATATTGTGACGAAAGAACTGTTGACTCCGAAGGGCTTGCGTACACTGAGCCCCAAGAGTGGCGGATACAATCCGAATTATGTCGGCCCTCAGATACAGAGAGACTATGCCTACCATCAGGGAACAGCGTGGCCATGGCTGCTGGGCTTCTACATGGAAGCATATCTGCGTATCTATAAAGTGAGTGGCGTGTCGTTTGTAGAGAGATACCTCATCGGTATGGAAGATGAAATGACTTCCCACTGTATTGGCGCATTGCCCGAACTCTTCGATGGTAATCCTCCGTTTGTTGGAAGAGGGGCGGTGTCATTTGCCATGAATACGGCGGAAATCCTGCGTATCTTGAAGTTATTGTCTAAGTATAATTTATAAAAGGAGGAACGAAGATGAAAGTTTTAATGTTTGGATGGGAATTTCCTCCCAAAATATATGGTGGTCTTGCGGTTGCTTCTTATGGAATAACTAAAGGATTGAGTCTGCAGGGTGATATGGAGACGATTTTCTGTATGCCTAAACCTAGCGGCGAAGAAGAGAAGTTCTTGAAAATAATCGGTATGAATCAAGTGCCCATCGTGTGGCGTGATGTCCACTATGACTACTTGAAATCCCGTTTGTTGGAAATGACACCGGAAGAATATTATTCTTTCCGCGATCATATCTATGCCGATTTTTCTTATATGCATGTGAATGATTTGGGATGTATGGAATTTGCAGGTGGTTATCCCGGGAACTTGCACGAAGAAATTAATAATTTCTCGATCATTGCCGGAGTAGTAGCCCGTCAGCAGGAGTTTGATATCATTCATGCGCATGACTGGCTGACTTACCCTGCCGGAGTACATGCCAAAATGGTTAGCGGAAAGCCGCTTTGCATCCATGTGCACGCTACGGATTTTGACCGTTCTCGTGGCAAAGTCAATCCTACTGTTTATTCGATTGAGAAGAATGGTATGGATCATGCCGATTGTATCATGTGCGTATCCGAGCTTACTCGTCGCACTGTTATTAACGAGTATCATCAGGACCCCAGAAAGGTATTTGCAATGCATAATGCTGTTTATCCATTGTCGCAGGAACTGCTGGATATTCCGCGTCCCGATCACTCAAAAGAAAAGGTGGTCACTTTCCTCGGACGTATTACGATGCAGAAAGGACCGGAATATTTTGTA